>JACCDP010588962.1_pt1 | contig 13142 bp, 8 predicted proteins | sample 7445841 | NCBI WGS metagenome assembly JACCDP01 (sample SAMN15323441, study PRJNA562643) | freshwater metagenome | isolation source: river surface water | place: USA:Blue River Watershed | collected 2017-08-17
CCTGTAAAGCTCTAAAACTTAATAAGATAATCTTTTTACCATCTGGCCCAATATACATTACGATTGGAGATGGTACAATTCCGCATTGAACATACCAAATAACTAGCGTACCAAATGGTAAGTTTAAAGTTACTATATGGAACCAAATCTGAGGAAGTGGAATTCGGATTGGAACTGGGGTTGGAATAATTAAACCAACTGGCCAATATCTTAATGCTGGTAATCTTTGTATATCCGGAATTGGAAGTAAATTTAACTTATTTAGGTGTTTAGTTACCTCTTTCCAATAGCAGCCACAGGTAAAATCTGGATTAGCTTCAGTTGGAGGAACTGTCATTGACTTATATCCTAATGGATCTGATCCAGGTTTTGCTAATTTTTTGCAAGGACCTTCATCTGGTGGAACACAACCTGTTGCAGCTAAACTTTTAGATAAATCGTCTGGGTTTGGAGTATTGTCCTTTTTTATTTTAGCAATTCGGTCTTCGATATCTTTAATTAAACCTAATACTTCATCTGAACTGTTTTTAATTGCATCTCTAGTTTTTTGACCATAGTCACTCGGTAAAATTTCTTTACCATTTACAATAAGTTTTTCAGTAGGTTTTAATTGTATATCAGATTTATTAAGAACATCAAATACTTGTTTTTTAGCAAGATTTGATAATTTTAAAAATTTCCCTGTTTCAATTAAGGTTTTTCTAAATTTCTTACGTTCTACCTCAATTCTCTCTTCAATTTTAGGTTCAAGGTTTTCATAAAATTGTTGGTATCGTTCAGTGTTTTCAATATAAAATTGTTCTTCTGTACCATTAGACCGCTGTTCTTTAACAATTCCATCAAGTTTTTCCTTTGTTAAATTTTTATCAACTTTAGCAGAATCTGTAGTTAAGCCTTTTTCTTCTAATGTAAATAATTTTAGTGGATCTTCGATTTTTTTGTAAAAATCTGCAAGTGCACCTTTAAAAGGATATAGAGTATCTGTAGCAGCTTTATCAGTATAAGGCTGAGACCCAAATTTAACAACATCTAGTTTTCTTTTTTGGAAAACTTTGTTTTTTGTTTCGTAAATAGAGTCTTCTGGAGATATTTTAATGTTTACTTCAACCTGTTTAGTTTCTGAATTACCAAATTGATCGACTTTACCAGTTTTTTGGTTCTCAGAAGATTTTACAGAAAATCCGTCTTTTCCGGGCAAAGTTACTAAAAATGTTGGGTTTGTTGAATTATAAGAATATGTAATTGGATCAATCTTACCAATAGCTAGCGCTTTTTTACTAAAATACGCCTCAACTTGTTCTTTAATATCTTTGTTAAGTTGATCTAATTCAGATATTTTGGTTGGAGTTGCTGCAATATTAAACTTATACGAGTCATATTCATACTTTTTTAGTATTTCAGTAAAACTTGTATTAACGTTTGTAGTGGCAACAGTAAATCGATTATCTAAATCTTTGACGACTTTGTCAAAAAATTCCTGTCTGGTTTTGTAAAAATATTCTGCTGGATAGAGTAAGTCCCTTAACTCCTGTAATCTAGAAATTACATATTTAGCTTTGACTGCCGCTTTAAGTTTAGCATCATTTTTTTCCAATTCCGCATTTACTGCATCAATTGTCTTTTTTGCACAAGGATCTTCCGTCACCACTTGGGTAATTTCTTCCTTTTGGGCAGCTTCAATTTGGTCTGAGGTTGGGAGACATTCGTCTAAAGCAGCAAGATCCCCTTCAGTAAAGAAGGGGTTTTCTCGCAACTCGCAACGAATTTGTTCAATAAGACTGTCGATTTCGGACAAAGTAAGTCTTCTTTTTTTTATTTAACGAAGACTTAGGCAAAATATAATTAAGCCTTAGTTTCTGTAGGTTTTTCCTGAACCATTAAACATTCAGTAGTTAGCATCATAGAGGCAATTGAAACTGCATTCTCTAGTGCTACTCTAGTAACTTTTACTGGGTCAATAATACCTTCTTCAATAAAATTACAATATTCTCTGGCTTTTACGTTGTATTCTAGACTACGGTTTTTCATTTCAGAAAGAACTGCGTCTGGTGATTCGCCAGCATTGGTTAAAATAACTCTAAATGGAGATAAACAAGATTCCAATAGAATAGTACGACCTAATCTGTGTTCAAAGTTTTGTGTTTGCGCAATGGTTGGTGCAAGTTTCTCTGAAATTTTACAAAGAGCAACTCCACCGCCTACAACAATACCTTCTTCTACTGCCGCTCTGGTTGCACCAATCGCATCATCAATACGATCAATTTTTTCACGCATTTCAATTTCAGAATGAGCTCCAACTTTAATGATTGCAACACCACCGTCTAGTCTAGCAAGACGCTCTTTAAGAATTAGTGTAGCAGATTCGCTAGTACTATTTTCAATTTGAGCATTAATGTCAGAAATACGCTCTTTAATTGATTCAGCTTGACCTTCACCTCCAATAATTGTGGTAGATTCTGCAGTAACAATAATTTTAGCAGCAGATCCTAATACATCTGAAGCAACAGTTTCGCTTAGTGTATAACCTTCTCTTTCAGAGACTGTTTTTGCACCCGTTAAGATTGCAATATCATCAAGGTTTTCTTTACGTAACTCGCCAAAACCAGGCGCTCTAACTGCAGCCGCTTTAATAGTACCTCTTAGTTTATTAAGAACCATTGTGTTTAGCGCATCACCATCAACACTTTCGGAAATAACTAAAAGTGGGCGCCCCTTTTGATTTGAATATTCTAAGAATTGAACAATATCATTTAGGACAGATACTTTACCGTCTACTAATAGAATTAGTGCATTTTCAAATTCAACCTGAGGTTTCTCATTAGAATTAATAAAATATGGAGATAAGTAACCCGATTTAAATTGCATTCCTTCTACAATATCAACATAGGTTTCGGCTGATTTACTTTGTTCAACTGTAATAATACCATCAAAACCAACTGCCTCCATACATTGTGTAATTAGGGCTCCCATTGATTCGTCATTATTTGCTGAAATCGTAGCAACTTGGTGAATATGAGTCAAATCTTTAACTGGAATTGAAGATTCAGATAATGCTGAAACAATTTCAGTTAAAGCTGCATCCATTCCTCTTTTTAATTCAATTGGATTTGCACCAGTCGCAACTGCTTTAAGACCACGATTAAAAATTTCTTGGGTTAATACTGTAGCAGTTGTTGTACCATCACCAGCTAATTGAGCAACCTTGTGCGCAACTTGTTTTACCATTTGAGCGCCAACATCAGCAATCGCATCTTCTAATTCAACTTCTCTAGCAACAGAAACTCCATCTTTTGTAACAGCTAAACCGCCGTCTCTTGCAATAACAACATTACGTCCACCTGGGCCCATTGTTACTTTTACAGAGTTTGCTAATGTATCTACTCCAACTTTTAGTCGGTTCCTTGCATCAGCATCAAAAATTATAGTCTTTGACATTATATTTTAAATATTTTTATAGCGTATTTCTTGTTATACTCTCTTCTTCAAACAAGTTTAGACCAGAGACCTTTAATATAATACGTCCGAGTGCAATAACGTCTTCCATATTATATTGAGCAATTTCACTAAGTCGGCCTTGCCAAAAGGCAGCCGGAACCTCTTCACCTCGCATAGCTCCTTTAGGAGAAGGAATTCCTAGGACTCCACAAATAAGATCTAGTGAAGTAAAACCTTCTTGCCAAGCACCAAATGACCAAACGTCCATTGTGTCTTGCATAGGAATTTCCCAAGGTTTTTTATTGTGAAAATGTAATTCATCTGGAACAGATAGTCCATTAATTAACATACGTTTACAAAGATATGGAATATCGAATCTTTTAATATTATGACCAACTAAAATTCCTCCAGTTGAAAATATTTTAGAAATAGATTTTTGAGCCTTAACTAGGAGTTCTTCTTCGTTTTCTCCTGAAATAGCTGCTACTGTAAAAGTAGGTTCACCATCCTTATACGTGATACGTCCAAAACTGATACAGACTATTCTGCCGAACTCTGCTTGAAGAGCAGCTTTCTGAGTAAAAAGATCCTCATCACTTAGGGTCTTATTATCTGGATATTTTTGTGAAAGATTATCACGGAGGTATTCAGCACGCTTATGCCACTGATTTTGTAGTGCGGGGCTCAATGAACCAGCATCTTGGGTAGTAGTTGAGGTCTCGATATCAAAAAAGACCATCTTAGAAATTTGTTGAGGTGTAAACATTGCCTAATAATTTAGAAACAATATACTAAAGAGTCTTAAGTTTTGGTCAGACTGAGTCTCTAATTCTTTATTTTTAAAAAAATAAAGAGAATAGAGTCATTAATTATCAGTCTGATCTTCAGTCTGACACCCTCCCAAACCTTTCCCTTATTTTATAGCACTTTTGAAGAAGGTTTTAGAAACCTTTTATAATTTTTTCAGTAAAGTATTACAAATTACTTAATTATGCGTGACTATTATAGGATTCGACTTTTCGATTAACTTTCCAGCAGCTTGTATAAGTCATGACTTCAAGACTTTTAAATGGGTTGCTGTCACCAATACTAAATTAAGTAAATCATATCTCCACTTCTTAGAAGGAATCAATCTGGAATTTCCAGATATTCATATCGTTAACTTAGGCGAAAAGAACAATAAAGGTTTAAGTTATTCTGACACTGAAAGAAAGAAACTGCAAAATCAGCTACTTTTAGTAAATACCTTAATTGATACTGTTTTAACTAAAGTTCAGCAAAGACCTATTATTGTTGGAATTGAAGGTTTTGCATATGGAGCTAAAGGTAATTCACTAGTCGATATTGTTCAAACTACCGGAATTCTTAAAAAGACTATTACTGATAGATTATTGGATAATAATTTAGCTGGACTTTTTATCTTTTCACCATCTGAATTAAAAAATGCAATTGGAGCAAAGGGTAATGCTAATAAATTTGATGTTTTTAACCAATTTATAGAAGATCCCAAAATTGAGGCTGTAAAGAACTCAGCTCTAGCTCAATGCTTAAATAAATATAGTACAGAACTAGTCACCTCTTCTGAAATTAAGTCGCCTTTTCCAGATCTAGTCGATTCTTATTTAAGTGTATTAAAAATTTATCAAGCCCTAAACTAATGGCAAGAATTAAAGACCCAAAGTACTATATTAATAATAGAGACTTTACTAATGAAATTATCCGTTGCAAACACGGACTCTTAAACGAAGAAACCGGATATCAGCATACTGCTGGCGAGCTTTCCCCAAAAGCAATTGACTATTTTATCCTACTAGCAAATCGTGCTATTCAAAAGCTAAAATTCCAAAATCCTCTAGATAGAGAAGACTGTATTCAATCTGCTCTATTGGATCTTTTAAGATATTGGAGAAATTTTAACGAAGAAAAATCCAATAATGCCTTTGCGTATTTTACCCAAATTGCAAAGAATGGCTATGCTAAGGAATACAAGAAGATTTACAAGCATATTGGAAAGGGTGAAAAGATAGTCACTATTTCCCTAAGCCACTCTGGCGAGAGCGAAATCTACACGATCTAACTTGCCATTTCCTGGCTAATAAATAACAAAAAGCCAAGTTGATGCAACTTTCTAATCTACTATTTTTTGATAAGTTTGGTGAAAACTATAACCTTCAAACAACTAAGTTTAACCAGGAGACAGGTTCCTCTGACGCTATTACTTGGTGGTATGGCCGCGAGTATATTAATCAGGTTTCAATTGGATTATACGATAGCCGTCAGATATTCCTAGTCGAAAAGGACTCATCTGAATATAAATTTCCTAAACTTTCACAAAATCAACGTATTGTTGTTAAATGGGAAACAGTTGATTCTTCAACAGATGAGGCTTTCTTTTTATACTTAGTTAAACAAGATATTACTGGCAATAGTTTAGTTGATACTCCATATATTGAAAGAGTTAACCAAGTAATAATTAATCATTCTGACTTCTCAAATGGTTCTTCTTCTCAACTTGATATAAAGTTACCGTTGCAAATTAATATAGCTTTTTCTCCAGCAAATGAATTAATTTATCAAAGAAAGCTTTTTGCTTATATTGAAACTATTTCAAACGGCTCTGTTGTAAATTCGGCTAAAATCTTAGAAATCGACTATTATGGTGAGGGTTTAGATGAAGACTCTAGATATAGAATGTGGTTAGAAAATTTTGGCATTGCTTTTCATAGAGATGACGCCCAATTACTAAAGGATTATGATATTAAAGAGGCTTTACCAGATTGGAATCAAATTGACTTAGCTAGAAAACAACTTCTTGTAAATAAAGATCAAGTATTTCCATATGTTGGAACCTATAAAGGTTTAAGTAACTTTATAAATCTATTTGGATATAAAGATACACTAGAGGTTAAGGAATTTTGGCAAAATGTCAATAATAATTCTGCCGCACTTGATCAGTTTGCTCTAGTTAATATTACAGATTTTTTAGACGACGGTAAAGTCGATAATATGGTATATGTTTCAAATGGCGGCGATGTATTAGATTCAGGTCAATTTAAAAAAACGTCATTTATTGCTCTATGCTATCAATTTACTAAAGCTACTAATAATTACGATGATGATGGTTTACCTGAAGTTGTAGAAACAACTGATTTTACACCAGCTGAAATTTTCTATAAATTAGATGGCCTTGCTAAAAAGGTTAAACGCGAAATTTTACCGATTCACGTAATTGTTAGAGATATTATTGGAGAATTTATATTTTTCGAAAAATTTAATATTAGATATTGGTCAGATGATGTACAAAGCAGAAGTATCGATATTAATACTAAAGTTAAAGCTTCAATAGAATTTCCAAAATCAACAATTGCGGTTCCATACATTAGAGACATTCGTCCACTATTCTATTCTGCTGAAGCCGAAACTGGAAATCCAACTAAAATTTTAACAGGGTTCCCGAAATATTCATTTAATACAGGTAAGAATAAATCCGGCGTATTTTCTGGAATAGCTAACCCATACGATAATCAACAAAGATATTCAGCAGCTCAGCAAAAAGCCTTAATTAATGCAGTTGAAGTTTTCTATACACAAGTTCAAGGAGAAGAGTGGAAAAAACACGGAAGTGCTTACTATTGGTCAAATGGAGAAGTAAATGTTAAAGAGCAATTAGGTTGCCCTATTGTCTTAACCGCAAACCTACCTAAATACACAATAATGGATTATGATGGAATTACCTTTGCTGACCTTGAGACAGAAGGGGCTAGGGTTCGTGATATTATAACCTATTTAAATTTAGTTGATGCTGAGTGGGTTATTACTAAAAACTCGCCAAACCCATATAAATGGAGTTTTAGAGGGTCTATCTACGATTTTAATCAAATTGTTCATTTTTTACCCTATGTTGGAGATTACTTAATTGAATTAAGAGTCTACGATCAATTTGCAGGAATCTCAGTAGATTTTATTAAGTTTACTGTAAAACCAACCGTTGCAACAACTGTAGGATTTACCCGAACTTCTGATAAATTTTCTTACCAATTTAAAGACTTAACGAATGTTACAGTTGGCGATATGGGAGGAAGTTATATGTTTAATCCAAATGTAACTATTTCTTCGTTTACTCAAAAAATCGGGTCAATTGATTTAGAAAAAGAATTGTTTGATTGGGCATATTATTCTACAAACTTTAGTAATAATACTGCGCCAACACAAGCTAAAATAAAAGATAAGCTAACTGGACAATATAAAGAATTAAGTGATTCAACCCTAAATTCAGATTATTCTTATGCTTGGGGATTAGGCGAAAATTCACTAAAACCTAGAATGAGTGATATTGCTGATGCTAAGATTGGAGATCTATTTCACACTAAGTTTTATCAATTATCTTACCAATCTGACTTTTTACAAGGATTCTCGATTGACGCGCCAGCCGCCGGCTATAAGATTAGATTAGGCTTACATGATCCATATACTGTTCCTTCATACTCAAACATTGATAATTTAGTTGCTCAGCTTAATGCATCAACACATAGCGCAATCTCTAAATTTAGATATCGAGTGGTAAATAATAAAGTATATGCAACTGCAAAAGAAAGTTCAAATACAAATAATTTTACAGTAAAAGTAACTCAACAATAATATGGCAGTATTTTCATTTTGTTATCAATTAACTATACCAAATAACACTGAAACCTTAGGCAAAACCTTGGTCTATACTCCATATGACGGTACTCCAGTATATGTACCATTTAGTGAATTAGGAAATTTTGAATCTGTTTACGGACCAGACGGGCCCATCTATTATTTTTGTTCAAGGACTTATCCAAGTCTAGAAGTATTTGGTCAGCAATCTGATTTTTCATTTTATAGTATTACGGTTACTGGTGGAGATACCCCATGTACTAGTAACCAAGATTGTCTTAATGGAGGTGGAGGAGGCAGTAATACATCAACTCCATACTGTTATCAAATTGAAATAGATCAATCTATAATTAGTGAAAATTCTGTGCAATTTTCCTATACTCCAAGCGGAGCTTCGACCAGTTCTTTAGTTCAAGCTAGAAACTGGAGCTCGGCTGTAACAAATGGATCAACCAAAACTTTATACGTTTGTACTAGTTCGGCACCAGTTATATTCATAGATTCTGATCCAATATTAGATCCATATAATTATGGAGTTATTGTGACTGGTGGTATAACTCAATGCACAACCGATACTGAATGTATGCCGTCTGTGACACCAATTAATTGCGTTTTAAGTAATTGGGGATATGGAGCAACTCAAGAAACCTGGACAGAGGGCGCGTGGAGCCCATGTACATTAACCAATGGATCATATCAACGATTTCAAACTAGATATGTAGTAACCCCAGCTTCAGGCGGAGGTACATGTAATGGAGCAACTATTCAATATGAATCTTGTGTACCAGAACAAAGTGGAACTGTTCCAACTGTTGCAACACCAACTGTAAGTTCAATAACTGCAACTACTGCGACCGTATCTACTACTATAACGAATAATGGAGGAAGCGATGTAACCCTAGTACGATTTAGATTATATCAAAACTCAGTTTTAGTATCAACTTTATCAATAAACAATCTTAATCTTGGAATTTCTGTCCAGTTTACTGGATTAACTGCTTCTACTCAATATACAGTAGAGGCAATTGCAACCAATTCGACTGGCTCTGGAACTTCACAAGCGGCGTCTTTTGCCACAACCGGCAATAGTAATATCTCAACTCCAACTACAAGTAATTTAACTCAAACCGGAGTAACCCTAAGCTCTACCTTTACTAATAGTTCTGGTGATACTTATGTTAGATACGGATTAATTTATAAAATTGGAAACTCTGATAACTTAGTTAATGGGGCAGCTGGTGTAATTCAAGTAGAAACTGGCACACTTACTCCAAATCTTAGTCCTGCTCCGCTTGTTAGTCAATTAACTGGACTCGTTGCAAATACTCAATATTATGCAAAAGCGTATGTTCAACACTCAGATGGAACATCTTTCCTATATTCTAGTGCTGCAAATTTTACAACAACTAGCGTTCCAGTTGGAGAAAATTTAGCTGAAATTGGAATAACTACAGTCGCTTTACCACAAAGTACAGGAACTGCTGAATCTTATCGATATATTACGAGTTCCCCGGCTTCACCAAACCGATCTTATCTTTCAGTCATTGAAGCAACAGGCGATGATCCAGAACCTGGTGTATATTCAGTAACCACAAATTTTCAAAGAGTTGATGCTAACTCTTTAGTTTGGATTTTAGAAAGAAAGTTTAGTCCAAGCGATACTGCTTGGCAAGCAGTTGATACAGTTTCTAGATCAACCGACTTAGGCTCTTTACAAAGACCTGAAGGGTGGACCTATTATGAATATCAACCAGATTTAACCAATATTAAATTTAGACCAGCTATTCCTGGGTACTATCGAATAGTATTAAAAGGAAATTTCTCGGATTCAACTCAATTTAATATAAACCGAGAAATCGTAATAGGAAGGCCAGTTAGCGATATTGGATTAGCATATAATCAATTAAGACAAGGAACTACTGCCACTGTTCAGGTTACAACTCAGCCAGATTCCCCAGAATGGATTCCGGAATTTTCAGTAGATAATTTATATAGTGTTACTGTTACCCAAACTGGCACTACTCTAGCCACAACATTTATTCCAAATAACGTAACGCGATCCTTTTCTGCACTATGGGCAGCTTCTTCAAATAATCAACAAGTTACACCAACCTTGACTGTGACTTATAATTCTCCATTTAAGAATCTATTATTGTCTAATAGTTTTAGTAAACAAATTCAAGTTACAGTTCTTCCGCCATTTCCAATTATAGACTTTGCAAATTTACAAATCTTTGCAAATCCAATAAACAGCGGATCTAATATTACATTTAGTGTAACTTCTCAGTATGTTGAAAATTATGGAATTTCATCAAGTTTAGGAACAGGTCTTCAAAATAATCCAGTAACATATAATAATGTTGGAGTTGGCACCTATGATATTACTGTAACTGGAACTAATAATAGCAATGGAACTGTACAAACTGTAACTTCTACCAGAACAATCACAGTCGCCCCAGCTGCACCAATTTTATCTCAGTTGCCACAACAGAAGGTTGGTCGAAATCTTTATGTTGATATTGACACTTTGCCGTTTGTTAACCTAAACGGCTCAACTTTTAATAGCTTAGTTATTACAACTAATCCAAGCCAAGGTACAGTTAATTCAAATAATTATACAATTAGATATATTCCAAACGTAGACTATACTGGAACTGATTTATTTTCATTTAGAGTAAAGGGTCCAGGAAATATTTTATCTAATATTATTAATGTTTCAGTACTAGTGTCTGCTCCAAGCTTTAATGTAGGTTCAGCTAATGAGCCAATTGTTTTTAATTCAACAGAAATTGGTGCAACTAGAGATTTAGTAGTGCCAATTACAAATAGTGGAACCACTTCTAAACTTGAAATACATTCAATAACACTAGATCAAGATTCAGAAGATTTTAAATTAGTATTAACTTCTGGCCAAACTAGTACAATTGTTAGTTCAATCAATAATATCGATATTAATCCAGGAGAAACTTATAATGTAAAAATCAGAGTTCAACCAAGTGGAATTGGAGTTAGAACTGCTAAATTAAAAATTGATCACAATTAATGCCAATCACCTACGTTAACATATCCGCAATTGGCTTACCTAGTGCCAATGTTACCTTTAGTTCAAATAATAAGTATTCTTATTATGAGCCAGTCGATACTTATTCAAAGGAACAAATGTCAAATTTAGAACAACTTAAATTATACGGAATTATACCAGAATTTGAGGTTGAAAATCTTATGGTGTATGCGCCTCTCAATGATCAAATCTATGGCAGAACTTTTATTGAAAACGGCGTTGAGGTTGTTAGAAAGGTATATGAGCCTGAGTATTGGAAAAACCGAGGATTTATTTCATATAAAGATGGAAAGCAGATAGGATTTATTCCTTCATTTTTTACTAGAAATTCATTGGATATCTCTGAATTAAAAATTGCAACTGATCGTTTAACTGTGCCTAAACATCTTCCAGTTTTTATTTCTGCACGAGAAGTTATGGGAAAGGACAAGGTTCTATGGAAACTTGTTAATATTACAGCAGGATCGGCTCCAGTTACAATGGCTGAGGTTGAAGCTGGCTGGACCTTTATTTGGAGATTTGACCAAGTTGGTGAATATGAAATTTCTGGAACAGTTATTGATCTTTGGGGAAATGAACACCCTCTCCCAGAAAGAAGATTTGTTAAAGTAATGTCTAAGGAAGACTATATTGACTATATTGAAAGTAGCCTAAATTCAAGACAAATTACCTCAAGTCTAGCTAAAAACTCTCTTAGAGCAGATGCTCAAATGATCGACATTAACTTTGAAGATTATGAAATCTTATCAAATGGTACTATCATTAATCGAAATGATGGCACAGAGATAAATTTAAGTAATTAACAAGCCAGTTTCTATTTTTTTAGTACAAGAAGGCTAGTCGACCATTATTTGCGAGCTAACACTCTGCTAATAAATAACAAAAAATAGAAAAAACAAATGGCTTTTGTTGCACTATCGCTATCAACACAAGAAATTCTAGAAACTACGTATGTATCAGATATGCGTATCATCTCTAATAGTAATACCGGATTACTTAAGAGCAAGCTAGAAGATCTAATCAACAACTTAAAAATTGATCTTTCTGATAAAAAGATCGGAGTTGACCCGGACACAACTTTAACTCCATTAACTGAGTTAAAAACTAGAGTTCTAACTATTCAAAATGGACAGTTATACTTTAAAAATGCAAACGGTACTGCAGATTTAATTAAATTTGAAACCGACACAGTTAACAATGCGACAGTTGGTAAAATTACAACAGGCTTACTTGTTGTAAACTCATCATTATCATCTGCTGGATTGTCGATCTCTGGTGCTTCAACCTTCACTGGAGCAATTACTGCAAATGGTCAATCTAACTTAGCTGGCTCTGTAAATATTACAGGAAGTTTCTCTAATAGCCGCGAAGATGTTACCAAAACCTTGGTGGCAGTATCTGGTGCAAACCGTGCAAAAGCCGAAGTTACTCTAACTGCAACTAGTAAATCTTTAATTATATTAACTCTTGATGCAAGTTCATTCTATAATGGATCTGCTTTTCAAAGTACAATCACAGACGGTATTGATATTGTTCTTATAAATGACACCAATTCTCCGGTAAGAAGCGGTCAGGAATTTACAATTATGGTACGCGCAATCACCTATACTTCTGGTGGAACTACTACCTATGTAAGTGGAACGTATGAAACTTTTGCTGCAGCAAACTCAGCAACTCATAAAATTAGAATTATTGGTCAAGATTTTGCGGTAATGGATCAAGATGCAGTTGGCCTAGATTCAACACATACTACCCTAGCTTCACAATGGGCAGTTGGTTTAAGTAGCAATCTATTTACATCATCTGTTACCTTAATGAATGTTGGTACAGTTAAAAACAGTGCAAACCTTCCTGCAAGTTGGGGCACAAACCAAGCAAGACTTGTTGTAACTGGCGGAACTAACGCCATCTATAACATCTAAAAATAAAACCCAGAGCGCAAAATGGCAGTTGCTCCTATTATAAAACCTATAACAACTAGAAAGGGTATATTTTACACTTTCCA
>JACCDP011149252.1_pt1 | contig 13141 bp, 10 predicted proteins | sample 7445841 | NCBI WGS metagenome assembly JACCDP01 (sample SAMN15323441, study PRJNA562643) | freshwater metagenome | isolation source: river surface water | place: USA:Blue River Watershed | collected 2017-08-17
CCGATGCGGTGGGCACGGGCGCTGGCCTGGGCTTGCACGGCCGGGTTCCACCAGGGGTCGACGTGGATGACGGTGTCGGCCGCCGTCAGGTTCAGGCCCACACCGCCAGCCTTGAGGCTGGCCAGCAGGATGGGCTCCTGCCGCGCCTGGAAACGCGCGACGACGCTGCCGCGCTGGGCCGCCGGGGTGGCGCCGGTGAGGCTCAGATGCGGCAGCCCGAGCGCGGCGAGTTCCGCGGCGATGAGGTCCAGCATCTCGGTGAACTGAGAGAACACCAGCAGCCGCCGGCCCTGGGCCACGAAGTCCGGCAGGTGCTCGCGCAGCCAGGCGAGCTTGGCGCGCTCGGTGTGCGGCGCCATCTCCACGCCCTTGAGCAGCCGCGGGTCGCAGCAGACCTGGCGCAGCTTGAGCATCGCGTCGAGCACGCTGATGAGGCTGGTGGGCGTGAAACCGTCGCGCTGCAGGATGCGGCGCACCATGTGGTCCGCCGCCACGCGCACGCTCTCGTAGAGCTGCTTTTGCTGGCCCACCAGCGTCACGCGTTTGACCAGCTCGGTCAGCGGCGGCAGCTCCGTCGCGACCTCGGTCTTCAGCCGGCGCAGGATGAAGGGCCGCACGCGCGCCGCCAGCAGGCGTGCGCGCGCGCCGTCGCGGTTGACCTCGATGGGCTTGCGCCAGTGCCGCGCAAACGTGCGCGAATCGCCCAGGAAGCCGGGCATCAGCAGGTCGAACAGCGCCCACAGCTCGCCGAGGTGGTTTTCCAGCGGCGTACCGGTCAGCGCGAGGTGGTGCCGAGCGTCCAGGCGCCGCAGCGCGCGGGCGGCGCGGGCCTGCGCGTTCTTGACGGCCTGGGCTTCGTCGAGGATGAGCAGATGCCAGGGCTGGGCCGACAGCCGGCGCAAGTCACGCCAGACGAGGTTGTAGGTGCTCAGCACGACGTCGGCGCCGGCCAGGTCCGCGTCGGCGCGGTCGGCGCCATGCCAGGTCAGCAGCCGCAGCCCCGGCGCGATGCGCGCGGCCTCCCGCTGCCAGTTGAAGAGCAGCGAGGTCGGCACGATGACGAGCGCCGGCCGGTCCAGCCGCCCGGCCTGCTTCTCCAGCCACAGGTGGGCCAGCGCCTGGGCCGTCTTGCCCAGGCCCATGTCGTCGACCAGGATGCCGGCGAGCCGGTGCTCGCGCAGGTGCTGCAGCCAGGCCAGGCCGTGCAGCTGGTAGGGCCGCAGCGCGAGGCCGAGGCCCGGCGGCTGCGCGACGGCGGCCGGCACGCCCGCCGCCAGCAGGCGCTGCCCCATCGCCTTCAGGCCGGCGTCGCCATGGATCTGCCAACGGCCTCGCGATTCGTCCTCGATGACGCGCAGCCGGTCGGCGTCCCAGGCGTTGAGCCTGAGCGGCTTGCCCTTCTCCAGTTCGGCCGGCTTCAGCAAGTCCAGCAGCGCCAGCATCATGGCCTTCAGCGGCGCGGCAACGGCGTGATAGCGCTTGCCGCCCGGCGCGCGCAGCGACACGAGGGTGTCGTCTTCGATAGCCGCGATGGCCCACGCGTCAAGCCAGCGCTTGTCGCGCCGCAGCAGGTTGGCAATCAGCGGCGCGAGGTCGAGCTCCTTGCCGTCCACCTCCATGCCGAGGCTGACCAGCCAGGCGCCGGTGCGGCGCTCCAGCGCCAGGCCCTCGACGCGGCGGCTGGGCTTGGGTGCGGCGTCGGCGCCGTCTTCCGCCAAGCCCAGCTTCCAGCCGCTGACGAACTGGCTGTGGTGGGCAAAGCCCGGCTCGGTGCTGACCTGCCAGCCCAGCGCCTGCAGCGCCGGCACGACCTCGGCATGGAAGTCGCCGAAGAACTCTTCCTGCACCAGCGTCCACAGGGACGCACCGCCCAGCGCCAGCGGCGCGCCGCGCCACTGCAGCAGCGCGGGGTCGAGGGCGATCAGGCCCTGTTTGAGGAGTATTTGCTCGGCGTCGGCATCGCGCCGCGCCAGCGTGGCCACCGTCACCTGCTCGCCGCGCGGGCCCAAGGCGCCACGCGGCCGCAGGCCCAGCAGGCCATCGCCGCGCGTCAGCGTGCGCAGCGTGAGGTGAGGTGGAAAAACAGGCATCGCGACAGTCTCGCAGCCCGCGAGACGGTCATACGGCGCAACGGCGTAGTGAATTCCGCGGGCCGAGCGCCGGGCCGCTCCCAAGCCGGCCCGTCTGGCGATGTGCCTGCCGAAGCTCTCCGGCCACTGGCCGCAGAGCGGTCCCGCCCAGACCGCCCGCGTTCAGCGCGGCGGGCCGGGCGAGGGGCTTACAGCACGGACTTGATGTGGGCGGCGATGGCGTCGTCCTGGCAGTTCGTGAAGAACAGCTCCTGGAACTTCTCGCCCGCGACGGCGGCCTTCAGCAGGTCCTGGTCGACGGTCTTCAGCACCGTCAGCATGTCCTTGCAGGAGGCGGCCTTCAGGTCCTTCAGGATGCCGCGGTTCTTGGCCATGATGGCGGCGCGCTCCTTGGGATAGCCGGCGCCACGCTCGTTCTCGAACAACTTGCGGTAGCAGTCCTGCAGGTTCAGCTCGGCGGCCCAGCCGAAGCCCTTGGAGTAAGGCATGGAGATGGCGTTGCCGTCGTTGATCTGGCCGAACAGGAAGGCGTCGGTCGGGTCGATGACGAGGCCGCAGAACACGCCGGGCATGCTGTTGGCGGCCAGCATGGAGCCCATGCCTGTGCCGCAACCGGTGACGACGAAGTCGGCCGCCTTGGAATTGAGCAGGATGCCGGCCAGCAGGCCGTTCATCACATAGGTGAGCGAGGCCTTGTCTTCCGGCGTGTACATGCCGTAGTGGTGCACGCTGTGGCCCAGCGGCTCCACGACCGACTTCAGCGCGGTGTGGACGATCTCCGACTTGGCGGCTTGGCTGTTCTCGATGATGAGGGCGATCTTCATGGCAGTGGCTTTCGGGTCGAGGCGGATGGGGGGCGAAAGCGGCGCGGCGCGGGCCACAGGGCTTCGTGCGCGGGCCGTCGGGCCGATGGCAGCGGACGGCATGGTCCGGTGTCCACCTGGCCACCGCGCACCCCGGCAGGGAGGTGCAGGCGCGGGCGCCATTGTGCCCGTTAGTGGAACGCCGTTTCAGAAATATCGCTCAAACCCGTGAGCGAGCAGGGGCTTGCGGCTCAGTCGCCCTCGCCGCCCAGCGCCTTGAGTTGCCGGCCGGCCGGCAGCGCGCGCAGGTATTTGAAGGTGCCGGTGGCATGCGCGCAGAGCTGGTCGTCCGCGCCGATGAGCGAGCCCTCGCAGAAGGCCATGGTCGTGGAGCGATGCAGCACCCGGCCGACGGCGCGCAGCCGCCCCTCGCCGGGCCGCATGAAGCTGGTCTTCATCTCGACGGTGACGACGCCCGGGCCGAGGTCGGGCAGGTGGCGGTTCACGCTGCGCGCCGCGTGGGCCATGGCCACGTCCAGCAGCGTCATGACGACGCCGCCGTGCGCCACGCGCCAGGAGTTCAGGTGCTGCTCGGCCACGGTCAGCCGCAGTTCGGCCTCGCCGTCGCCGAGGGCATGCAGCTCGAAGCCCAGTTGCTGGACGAAAGGAATGGGGATGGGGAAGTCCATCCCGTCAGTGTCCATGAACGGCGCTGACGCCGCCGTCGATGGCCAGCACCTGCCCGGTGATGTGCTTGCCCGCACGCGACGCGAACAGCAGCGCGGCCCCCTTGAGGTCGTCGTCGTCGCCCAGGCGGTTCAGCGGCGCGTGCGAGGCCATCTTCTCGGCGCCCACCGCCGCCAGCAGCCCCTGCGTCATCTTGCTCGGGAAGAAGCCCGGCGCCAGCGCGTTGACGGTGATGCCGTAGGCGCCCCACTCGCCGGCCAGCGCGCGCGTGAAGTTCACGGCCGCGCCCTTGCTGGTGTTGTAGGCGATGGTCTTCATCGCGCCCGAGTTGCCCGACAGCCCGGCGATGGACGCGACGTTAATGATGCGGCCCGACCGGCGCGGGATCATGCTGGCCTGGGCCACGGCCTGCGCGAACACGAACAGGCTGCGGATGTTGAGGTCCATGACCTTGTCCCAGGCAGCGATGGGGTGCTCCTCGGCCGGCGCGCCCCAGGTGGCGCCCGCGTTGTTGACGAGGATGTCGATCTGGCCGAGGCGCTCCATCGTCTCGGCCACCACGCGCTGCGCCTCCTCGGGCCGGGCCGCATCGGCCGCGATCCACCGCGCGTCGATGCCGCGGTCCTGCAGATGGGCCACGGCGGCCTCCAGGTCGGCCGCCTTGCGCGAAGTCAGCATCACCTTGGCACCGGCTTCACCCAGCGCCTCCGCGATCTGCAGGCCCAGCCCCCGCGAACCGCCGGTGACGAGGGCCACCTGGCCGCTGAGGTCGAAGAGGTCTTGGACTTTGGTGCTCATGGTGTGTCTCCTCTGAAGCTGTGAATGAATCGCGCGCGGCCGAGCAGACCGTCGCGGCGTTGCCAATCAAGGCGCAAAGCGGGGCCGCAGCAGGGACTGCGGCGAGCATTTGCAACGCCGAGTGGCAGCGTTGCGGCGGGATGAGCGGCTGTGCGGGGTCTGTTCACAGCTTCAAAAGTATTCGGGCTTGATGTCGCGGCACAGCGGCTCGCGACGCGCGACGACGTCCAGCCAGGCGCCGATCTTGGGCAGCTCGTAGGCGAAGAAATAGCGGGCCGCGGCGCGCTTGCCCTGGGCGAAGTCGCTGTCATCGTGCACCGCCAGCGCCACGTCCAGCCACAGCCAGGCCAACACGGTGTGCCCGAAGGCCTGCATATAGGGCGCGGCGTTGGCCAGCGCGTCCTCGGGCTGGCCGGTACTCCAGGCCTTCTTCGTCGCGCCGCCGACCTGGGCCAGTGCCGCGGCGAGTTGATTGGCCTGCACGGCCCAGTCGGTCTGCATCGCGCGGGCTATGGTGAGCTGCACACGCGCCGCCAGCGCGGCCAGCGACGCCCCGCCCTGCTGCACCACCTTGCGGCCCAGCAGGTCCAGCGCCTGGATGCCGTGCGTGCCCTCGTGAATCATGTTCAGCCGGTTGTCGCGCCAGTACTGCTCCACCGGGAAGTCGCGCGTGTAGCCCGCGCCGCCCAGCACCTGGATGGCCAGCGAATTCGCCTCCAGACACCACTCGCTGGGCCAGCTCTTGGCGATGGGGATGAGCACATCCAGCAAGGCCTGGGCCTGTGCCTTGTCATCACCGGTCTGGAGTTCGTCGACGAGGCGCGCGCAGTAAAGCGCCAGCGCCAGGCCGCCCTCCACATAACTCTTCTGTGCCAGCAACATGCGGCGCACATCGGCGTGCTCGATGATGCGCCGCTGGGGGCTGGCCGCGTCTTTGCCGGCGGCCGTCAGGGGCCGGCCTTGCGGGCGCTGCCTGGCGTATTCCAGCGACGCCTCATAGCCGGCATAGCCGAGCATCACCGCGCCCAGGCCGACACCGATACGTGCCTCGTTCATCATGTGGAACATGGCGCGCAGGCCGTCGCCAGGCTGGCCCACGAGATAGCCGATGGCGCCCTTGCGACCACCCGGCGTCCAGCGGCCCTCGCCGAAGTTCAGCAGGCAGTTGGTGGTGCCGCGAAAGCCCAACTTGTGGTTCAGGCCGGCCAGCGCCACGTCGTTGCGCTCGCCCGTCAACTCGGCGTTGGCGTTCACCAGCCACTTCGGCACGATGAACAGCGAGATGCCCTTGGTGCCCGCAATGAGCTTGCCGTCGGGCCCGGGGATCTTGGCCAGCACCAGGTGCACGATGTTCTCGGTGATCTCGTGGTCACCGCCGGAGATCCACATCTTGTGCCCGGTCAGCCGGTAGCGCGGGCCCAAAGCATCGGCCTCGTCCTCGAGCTCCGCCCGGGTCGTGATGTCGGACAGCGACGACCCTGCCTGCGGTTCGCTAAGGCACATGGTGCCGAACCAGCGGCCGGCGAACTCTGCTCGAGCGAACACCTCGCGCTGTACGTCGGTGCCGTGCGCCATCAGCAAGCTGGCGTTGCCCGAGGTGAGCATCGCGTAGCCGGCCAGCGCCACGCTGGACTTGCTGAAGAAGGCGTTGCCGGCCATCTCGATGACGCAGGGCAGCTGCATACCGCCCGCGTCGTAGTCCTGTGCGGCGGCCAGCATGCCAGACTCGGCATAGGCCCGCGTCGCGTCGTGCGTGGCCTGGGGCAGTTGCACACGCTCGCCGTCGAAGTCAGGCTCCTGCGTGTCGGCCAGGCGGTTGAACGGCGCGAACTTCTCGCGGGCGATGCGCTCGCAGGTGTCGAGCACGGCAGCGAAGGTCTCGGCGGAATGCTCGGCGAAGCGCTCGCGGGCCGTCAGGTCCTGGACCTTGAGCCAGCTGTTGAGCAGGAAATCCAGGGTCTGACGCATTGCCTCTCCCAACTTGCAGAGGCAGGGCCAAGCCCTGCCGACACATCCAGCGGAGCCCGCAGAACCGGCTTTGCCGGGCTGCGCGGCTCGCCCCCTTGAGGGGGGTGAGGCTGGACACAAGGAGTCCTGAGGACTCGTTGTGCCTGCCGAACGCCAAGGCCTCTGGCTTTGGCACGGCGAAGCCGGTACGGGGTGGGCTAAATCACTTCAAAGACCCCGGCCGCGCCCATGCCGCCGCCGATGCACATCGTCACGCAGACCCGCTTCGCGCCACGGCGCTTGCCTTCGATCAGAGCATGGCCCGTCAGGCGCTGGCCCGACACGCCGTAGGGGTGGCCCACCGCGATGGCGCCACCGTTGACGTTGAGCCTGTCCATCGGAATCCCCAGCGTGTCGGCGCAGTACAGCACCTGCACGGCGAAGGCTTCGTTCAGTTCCCACAGGTCGATGTCGGCCACCGTCAGGCCCAGCTTCTTCAGCACCTTCGGGACCGCGAACACGGGGCCGATGCCCATCTCGTCGGGCTCGCAGCCGGCGACGGCAAAGCCGAGGAAGCGGCCCAGCGGCTTGAGGTTGTGCGTGGAGGCGTACTGTTCGCTGACGAGGGCACAGGCGCCTGCGCCGTCGCTGAACTGGCTGGCGTTGCCCGCGCTGATGACACCGCCGGGCAGCGCCGTGCGCAGGTCCTTGATGCCCTCGAAAGTGGTGCCCTCGCGCAGGCCTTCGTCGGCGCTGACGGTGACTTCCTTGGACATCAGCCCCATCACCTTGTCGGCCATGCCCATGGTCGTGGTCACCGTGATCATCTCGTCAGCGAACTTGCCGGCGGCCTGGGCGGCGCAGGCCTTTTGCTGACTGGCGGCGCCGTAGTGGTCCATGCGCTCGCGCGAGATCTTGTAGCGCTGGGCCACGTTCTCGGCCGTCTGCAGCATGCTCCAGTAGATCTCGGGCTTGGCCTTGAGCAGCGCCGGGTCCGTCAGCATGTGCTTGTTCATTTCCTGCTGCACGCAGGAGATGCTCTCCACACCACCGGCGATGTAGACATCGCCCTCGCCCGCGATGATGCGCTGCGCCGCCATCGCGATGGTCTGCAGGCCGCTGGAGCAGAAACGGTTGATGGTGACGCCGCTCACCGTGACCGGCAGGCCTGCGCGCAGCGCGATCTGGCGCGCGATGTTGGCGCCGGTGGCGCCCTCGGGGTTGGCGCAGCCCATCAGCACGTCTTCGATGGCGCCGGCCTCGATGCCGGCCCGCTCGACGGCGGCCTTGACGGCATGGCCGCCCAGCGTGGCGCCATGGGTCATGTTGAACGCGCCCTTCCAGCTCTTGGTCAGCGGCGTGCGGGCGGTGGAGACGATCAGTGCGTTGCTCATGTATTGTTCCTTGTCAGTCGCGCTGCGATCAAGTGAAGCTCTTGCCTTCCGCCACCAGGCGGGCCAGCAGCGGTGCCGGCGTCCAGAACGCGCCGTCGTCCATCGGGTTCTTCGCAAAGCGCTTCATCGCCTGCACGACGTTGAAGAGGCCCAGCGTATCGGCGTAGCACATCGGGCCGCCGCGCCACATCGGGAAGCCGTAGCCGGTCAGGTAGACCATGTCGACGTCGGACGCGCGCTGGGCGATGCCTTCTTCCAGCAGGTGCGCCGCCTCGTTGACGAGCGCGAACACCAGGCGGTGCACGATCTCCTCGTCGCTGATGTCGCGCTTCTTCGCGCCGATGGCCTCGCGGTGCTTGGCCAGCATCTCGTCGACGACGGGCGACGGGATCGCATCGCGCTTGCCGGGCTGATAGTCGTACCAGCCCGCACCCGTCTTCTGGCCGAAGCGGCCCAGCTCGCACAGGCGATCGGCGCTGGCCGAGTACTTCATGCCGGGCTTGTCGACGTAGCGACGCTTGCGGATGGCCCAGCCGATGTCGTTGCCGGCCAGGTCGCCCATGCGGAACGGGCCCATCGCGAAGCCGAACTTCTCGACGGCCTTGTCCACCTGCTGCGGGCTGCAACCCTCATCCAGCAGAAAGCCGGCCTGGCGGCTGTACTGCTCGATCATGCGGTTGCCGATGAAGCCGTCGCACACGCCGGACACGACGGCCGTCTTCTTGATCTTCTTGGCCACCGCCATCACCGTGGCCAGCACGTCCTTGGCCGTGGCCTTGCCGCGCACCACCTCCAGCAGCTTCATCACGTTGGCCGGGCTGAAGAAGTGCATGCCCACCACGTCCTGCGGGCGCTTCGTGAACGACGCGATCTTGTCGACGTCCAGCGTCGACGTGTTGGACGCCAGGATGGCGCCCGGCTTGGCGATGTCGTCCAACTGCTTGAACACCGCCTCCTTGACGCCGATCTCCTCGAACACGGCCTCGATGATCAGGTCGCAGTCCTTCAATTCGTCGTAGCTCAGCGTGGTCGACAGCAGCGCCATGCGCTGGGCGTACTTGTCTTCCTTGAGCTTGCCCTTCTTGACCTGGGCCTCGTAGTTCTTCCTGATGGTCGCGACGCCGCGGTCCAGCGCTTCCTGCTTGGTCTCCAGGATCGTCACCGGGATGCCGGCGTTCAGGAAGTTCATCGCGATGCCGCCGCCCATGGTGCCGGCGCCGATGACGCCCACCTTGGCGATGGTGCGCAGCGGCGTGTCCTCGGGCACGTCGGCAATCTTCGACGCCACGCGCTCGGCGAAGAACAGGTGGCGCAGCGCCTTGGATTCGGGCGTCTGCATCAACGCCGCGAAGCCTTCGCGCTCGGCGCGCATGCCGTCGTCGAACTTCAGGTTCACGGCACCGGCCACAGCCTCCAGGCAGCGCAGCGGCGCGGGGAAGTTCTTGCTCATGCCGCCCACCATGTTGCGGGCGAACTGGAAGTAAGCCTCGGCGTTGGGGTGACGAGCCTTGAGGTCGCGCACCTTGGGCAGCGGGCGCTTCTCGCTGATCTCCTCCGCGAACTTGACGGCGGCATCCACGACGTCGGCATCCACGACCTTGTCGAACAGCTTCTGCCCCGGAACCATGGCCAGCATCTGCGCCTCGACCGGCTCACCGCTGACGATCATGTTCAGCGCAGGCTCCACGCCCAGAGCGCGCGGCAGGCGCTGCGTGCCACCGGCGCCCGGCAGCAAGCCCAGCTTCACTTCCGGCAGCGCGACCTTGGTGCCGCTCTGCGCCACACGGTAGTGGCAGCCCAGCGACAGTTCCAGCCCGCCCCCCATGCACACCGAGTGGATGGCCGCCACGATGGGCTTGCTGCAGTTCTCCACCAGCGCGATCAGGCTCAGCAAATTGGGCTCGGCCAAGGCCTTGGGCGAGCCGAATTCCTTGATGTCCGCGCCGCCGGAAAACGCCTTGCCGGCCCCGGTGATGACCAGGGCCGTGATGGCCGGATCGGCCTCGGCACGCTCCACGCCAGCGGCGACGGCCGCGCGGGTGGCGAACCCCAGGCCGTTGACCGGGGGGTTGTCAAGCGTGATCACGGCGATAGCGCCGCGAACTTCGTAGTGAGCTGTCATGGGCACGGCCTCGGTTGACGGGTCGTGCCGCGTCTCCAGCAGCCGACCCAGAAAATAGAACGACCGTTCGATTCTAGGCAGCGCCCGTGACGCCTCCTTGTCCCGGCAGTGACAAAGCCGTGCGGTGCAGCGTCAGCTGCGTGGCATCACTTCCGTGTCCTTGAAGTCCATGATGCGTTCCAACGGCTCCGCGCCGTCCAGCATGGCCTCCGCCAAAAGCCTCGCCTCCTGCACAGAATCCGGCGCTTCGGCAGGCTCGGCCACCGGGCTCGGCGCGGGGCGCGCGGCCTGACGCAGTTCGTGGTTGTCGCGCTGCAACTGCTCGACCTGCCTGCGCGCCTGCGTCAGCTGCTGCGCCGAAAACTGCCGCGCCTGCTCCATTTGCTGCCGGCGCTGCTCCTCGCGCTTCAGTCGGGCCGTCAGCCAGCCGTACGCCCCGCCCCCGGTCAGCATGCTCCCAAACACGAGGCCGCCCAACATCGGCAGCCACACGCTGTTATTCATTGATTTACCCCCATCCAACGACACGGCAAATGTAACTGCGCAGCCCGTGTGTGGCTGCCAGGATTTCCCTCTGCCGCGGCCACGCCACACCGGGCGGACGCTCTACACAAAGCAGTCACGCGGCAAACCCGACGCCGCAGGCCACGCAAGCCACAATGGCCTGGCCATGAAAACGCTGCTTTCCCTCTTCTACGCCCCCGAGCGCCGCCAGATGTGGCGCTATGTGTTCACCGTGCTGCTGGCGGTCATCAGCTGGCTGGCCCTGTCGGCCGCGCCGCCCAAGACCGTCGACACCGGCTGGGACAAGGCCAACCACGCGCTGGCCTTTGCCTCGCTGGCCTTCACGGCCGTCTGGGCGTTCTGGCCGCAGCCGCCGCAATGGCGGGTGCTCTTCGCCGTGCTGCTGGCCTACGGCATCGGCATCGAGATCGCGCAGAGCTTCCTGCCACCCCGCACCGCCGACTGGCACGACGTGGTGGCCGACACGGTGGGCATCGTCGTGGGCCTGCTGGCAGCCTGGCCGGCCACCGTGCTGGCGCGAAGGGACTAGCGTCCTACAGTCAGTGCATCTGCGCTGACATACCGTTGGCAGCAGATTGCGATACGGTGCCGACCCATGTCGATCACTCTGCTGCCGGACCTGCTCCGCACCACCCGTGCCCGCACGCTGGCCCTGGCCGCGCCGCTGACGGACGAGGATGCGCAACTGCAGTCCATGCCCGATGCCAGCCCGGCCAAATGGCATCTGGCGCACACCACCTGGTTCTTCGAAACCCTGGTGCTGGCGCCGCACCTGAGCGGCTACCGCAGCTTCGACGACCGCTGGCCGCGGCTCTTCAATTCCTATTACGAGAGCCTGGGCCCACGCCACGCGCGCCCGCAGCGCGGCCTGCTGAGCCGGCCGTCCATGGCCGAGGTCAAGGCCTACCGCGCCCATGTCGACGCCGCACTGGCCGACCTGCTGCCTCAACTGTTGCAGGCGCCGCCCGACGCCCGCCGCCTGATCGAGCTGGGCTGCCACCACGAACAGCAGCACCAGGAGCTGCTGCTGACTGACATCCTGCACGCCTTCTCGTGCAACCCGCTGCTGCCGGCCTACGACGCGGCTGCACCTCGGAGGGCCGAAGCGCCCGAGCAGGCCTGGCTGCCACACCCCGGCGGCATCGTCGACATCGGCCATGCCGGCGACGCCTTCGCCTTCGACAACGAAGGCCCGCGCCATGCCGCGCTGCTCACGCCGTTCCAGATCAGCAACCGCCTCGTCACCTGCGGCGAGTACGCCGACTTCATCGCCTCCGGCGGCTACCGCGAGCCACTGCTGTGGCTGTCCGACGGCTGGGCCACGGTGCAGGCGCAGGGCTGGCAGCGCCCCCTCTATTGGCTGGAGGACGGCAGCATCTTCGGCCTGCACGGCGTGCAGCCGCTCGACCCGCAGGCACCGGTCATGCAGCTGAGCTTCTACGAGGCCTGCGCGTTCGCCGAATGGGCAGGCGCGCGGCTGCCCACCGAGTTCGAGTGGGAAGCAGCCCGCGGTTTGCCGGGCTTTGCGCAGGCCGCGGATCAGGCCTGGCAATGGACGCGCTCCAGCTACGCGCCCTACCCCGGCTTCAAGGCCGCGGCGGGCGCGGTCGGTGAGTACAACGGCAAGTTCATGGTCGGCCAGCAGGTGCTGCGCGGTGGCAGCCTCGCCACGCCGGCAGGCCATGCACGGCCGAGTTACCGGAACTTCTTCCCGCCAGCAGCGCGCTGGCAATTCAGCGGTGTGAGGCTTGCACGATGAAACCAGGACTTGAATGGCGCCAGCCCCGGGCTTCGGCCGAGAACGAGCAGTTCGCTGCCGACCTGCACGCGGCGCTGAGCCGCTCGCCCAAGGCCATCTCGCCCAAGTACTTCTACGACGAAACCGGTTCCCGGCTGTTCGAGCAGATCTGCGAGCTGCCCGAGTACTACCCCACCCGCACCGAGCTCGCGCTGCTGCAGACGCACGCCCGCGACATGGCGGCCCAGTTCGGCCCGCAGGTGCAACTCGTCGAGTACGGCGCCGGCGCGCTACGCAAGGTGCGGCTGCTGCTGGACGCCATGCCGCTTGATGCCGTGCAGTTCGTACCGGTTGATATCTCCGGCCCGCACCTGTTGGCCGCCTGCGATGGTCTGGCCGCCGACTACCCGGGCCTGGCCATCCAGCCGCTGGTGGCCGACTTCACACGGCCGCACAACTTGCCACCCTGTTCGGCGGGCACACGCCGCGTCGGTTTCTTCCCCGGCTCCAGCATCGGCAACTTCACGCCTGCCGAGGCCGATGCCTTCTTGCGCCTGGCCGCGAGCGAGCTGAAGGGCGGCGGCCTGCTGATCGGCATCGACCTCGTGAAGGATCAGGACGTGCTGCACGCGGCCTACAACGACGCGGCGGGCGTGACGGCCGCGTTCAACCTGAACGTGCTGGACCGCGCACGCGACGAACTGGGCGCCGAGTTCCCGGCCGATGGCTTCGCGCACCTGGCCTTCTACAACCCCGCCTACCGCCGCATCGAGATGCACCTGCAGGCGAGAAGGCCGCTGGCGCTGCGGCTGGGCGGCGAGACCTACGGCTTCCACGAGGGCGAGACACTGCACACGGAGCACTCGCACAAGTACACCGTCGACGGCTTCCAGGCGCTGGCCGCCCGAGCGGGGTTCAGACCGGGCAAGGTGTGGACGGATGACAACGGGTGGTTTGCGGTGTTGTGGTTGGAGGCCTGAGCCAGGTCTCATCCGGGGAAGCGGGCTTCCAGTCGGGCAATTGCAACGTCCACCGAG
>JACCDP010419444.1_pt1 | contig 13138 bp, 12 predicted proteins | sample 7445841 | NCBI WGS metagenome assembly JACCDP01 (sample SAMN15323441, study PRJNA562643) | freshwater metagenome | isolation source: river surface water | place: USA:Blue River Watershed | collected 2017-08-17
ACAATCAAATAAAATGGGGCTTGCCAACTCCAATAATTTGCCGAATAAAGACTGATCGGAATACCCAAAACTTGACTCATTCCAAAACCCATTTGAAGAAAACTCATAACCCTACCCCGCTGGTCAATCTCAAACAAATCTGCTACGATTGCCATTGAAATAGAAGAGATTACTCCACCAAAAATTCCTGTAAAAATCCGAGCGAAAACTAAGATTAAATAACTGGATGACAAGCCACAAAAAAGTGTTCCCACGATAAATCCACCGTAAAAAATTAAGAGAAGTTTTTTTCGATCAAATTTGTCAGCAAAACTAGCTGTTAAAAATCCCGAAACGCCTGCTGATAATGCATAACTAGACACTACCACACCAAATTGGGCCGGAGAAATTTTTAAATCTTTAATTAAAAGATCTCCCAGTGGCGACATGACCATAAAATCAAGTACTACGCTAAATTGTGTTGATGCTAAAATCAGAATAACCGTTATTTGATACGTTGTGAACGCTTTGCTTTTGAGTGTTTGTTGCATTCTGCAAATGTAAATGCATTAAATCGATAATTCTGTTTTTTTTCAGAACTAACTTGGTTGACATTATAAATAATTCACAAGAAATTTTCTAAACTTAACCTTGTTTTTGACTGAAATCAATTTGGGATTATATCATTCAAAATCTTCAATTTAAGTTAATGCATAATATTTGTAACAATTTGATTAGTTTTAAATCGAAAAAAGAAATTATGAAATCAATTTTACTTTTTGTATCTTCAATTCTATTGTTTTGTTGTGTATCACCTAAAAAAATGAATGAAAATAAAGAAAACTTTGCTCAACAAGAAGGCAATTCCGAAATTAAAAATGCAATTCTTGGTGACAATAACCAATTATCCTATCCAACAACTATTTATAATGTTGACTTAAAAGAAAATGTACTTCAAATAGCGATTGGATACACCGGAGGATGCGCCAAACACACGTTCGAACTAGTTGGAAGTGAAATGATATCAAAATCGTTGCCTCCTATTCGCTCAATTAACTTAATTCATAAAACAAATGAAGAAGAATCATGTAAACGAGCAATGTATGACACTTTGTATTTTAATCTATCAAATTTAGCCTACCAAAAAACAAATGGTAGCGTCATTAAATTGAACCTAGCTGGTTGGAAGGAACAAATTGTTTATACCTTCAAATAAATTCGTCCGAATTAACCAGTAAAAAGAATACAAACTAATCTTCTTCATCTAAAAAATCTTCCTAACAAATTCTCAAAAACGAATGTTATAAATTCATTTTTTTGTTGTTATATTGGACAAATAATGAATTATCACGACATCATGCGAAGCGAATTGAAGACAACTGAAAATTATTCAGATCGTAAATTCAAAAATTACCTTAAAACTCATTACATTTTACTTTCATTGTACTCCTATTCCTTTTTTTGGGCTATTTCATTTATTCCTTTTGTGATTTTACCACTATTTACTGGTCAGACAAATCTTTATGGTTTATTCTTAATTACACATTTTCTTTTTTGGAAATTATATGGAGAAAAAAAATACCATGAATCATGCGAAAAGGATATTGAAGAATTAAAATTAACGATAGAGGTTTTGGAAGATATAAAAAAGGAACGTATCCCAATTAGCTCATAAAAAAGGCGACAACCTTATGGTGTCGCCTTTAAAAAATGGATTTTTTAAAACTTATGCGTTTGCATTCATAGTATCTAAAACATTCATAACGCTTTTCACCGCTTCAGAAGATTCAGCAAGAAGTGTTTTCTCTGCTTCGTTCAATTGTAATTCAATGATTTTCTCGATACCGTTTTTACCTAGCACAACTGGCACTCCTAAATAAATATCTTTCATTCCATATTCACCTTGCAACCAAGCACATACAGGGAAAATTCGTTTTTGATCTCTTATAATTGCCTCGACCATTTGAGCAGCAGCAGCTCCTGGTGCATACCAAGCCGAAGTCCCTAATAATTTCACGATTTCTCCTCCTCCAAATTTTGTTCGCTCGATGATTTCGTTCAATTTGTTCTCTTCAATTAACTCAGTAACAGGAATACCTCCTACGGTTGTATAACGAGGAAGTGGAACCATCGTGTCACCATGTCCGCCCATTAAAACAGCCTGAATATCTTTTGGAGAAACATTAAGTTCTGTCGCCAAAAACGCTCTATATCTCGCAGTGTCCAAAACTCCAGCCATACCAAAAACTTTCTTAGAATCCGTTTTAGCAGTAAGGTAAGCACAATAAGTCATAACATCTAATGGATTAGATACCACGATAATAATAGCATTCGGTGAATACTTTACAATGTTTTCCGTCACGGTCTTAACGATACCTGCATTCGTCGCGATAAGATCGTCACGAGACATTCCCGGTTTTCTTGGTAACCCTGATGTAATGACAACTACGTCAGAATCTTTTGTTCGCTCGTAATCATTTGTAGAACCAATTGTTCTTGAATCGTACAAATTAATTGGAGATGTTTGCCAAATATCCAAGGCTTTTCCCTCTGCGAAACCTTCTTTGATATCTAAAAGAACAATCTCATTGGCAATCTCACGATGAGCCAACACATCCGCGCATGTTGCACCAACATTTCCCGCGCCTACTACAGTTACTTTCATTTGAAACTTTTTTAATTAGTAAAAGTGAATTAAGAGCCACGAATTTAATTAAATTACTTAAAAATCGGTATTTTTCGCAAAAATTTTGTTTGGTTTGAATTTTAAAGGCAACCATAACAATAATGATTCGTTTTTAAATCGTTGAAAAATTGGAGAACAAAAATCATTTGATGGAAATTGTGGAAGGATGTCTCCGAGGCGAAAGACGTTCTCAGGAGTTATTGTTCAAGCAATTCTACGGAAAAATGATGGCTGTTTGTCTTCGCTACATAAGTGATCGCGACACGGCTCAAGAAGTTCTTCAAGAAGGATTCATTAAGGTCTTTGACAAATTGGAAGTTTTTGATTTCAAAGGTTCATTTGAAGGATGGATTAGAAGAATTATTGCAAACACGGCAATCGACACCATTCGTAAAAATAAGCGAAATCCTTTTTTAAGTGACCAGGATAATGACTTCAAGCAAGAAGTAGTCAATGAAATGGAGGAAAAAGAAAAATTTGAGCTGACGGAAGTGAAAGCAGAAGTTGCAATGGAAGCTATTTCAAAATTATCTCCTGCCTACAGAACGGTTTTTAACTTATACGTTTTGGAAGATTATTCACACAAAGAAATTGCTGAAATGCTTGGAATCAACGAAGGAACATCAAAATCCAATTTGGCAAAAGCAAAAATGAATTTGCAGCGCATATTAAATGAAAAGTTTAAAAACATCGACTAAGATGAAAAACGACATAGAAAAATTGATTAAAAATGCTTTAGATGGATATGAACTGTCATATCAAGATGGCGCATGGGAATCGTTTGAAAAGAATATGAAAGCAAAATCCAAATCCCATTCCTATAAATGGTGGTTTTTTGGAGCAGCTGCGGTCATTATTTCGATTACCACGATTTACCTCTTTAACAATGACAAAGCACAGAATAAAATTCAAGCGAAAAATGAGATAGAAAAAGACCAATCACTCACAAATACTAAACAGAAAGATTCGGCAAATAATGATGAAAATCATTCAAAAGTTAAAACACAAAAGAAAAACATTAATGAGGGTAATTCCAAAACCGTTATTGATAATATTTTTATCCCGACAGAAGCGGCTAACAGCGATGTGAAGTCCGAAAGAAACTCTAACCAACCTACTACTGTGAATTTGAATTCATCATCAAACCAAATTGAAAATTCAGAGAGCGAAGTAAAAAACAAAAACGATTATAATAACTCGAGCGGAATGGAATTTATTCCAACTTTTAATGATAAATGCAAAAATGAATCCATCTCAATCGATAACAAAAATTCATTTGAACTTATCTTAAAGACACCATCAGGTCGAGAAATTGGAATAGAACCAAATTCCAAAAGTGAAATTAATTTAAAAGAATCTGGAATTTACCAATTAGGTTACACCAATTCAAATGGAACTTTTAAAGAATCAAGTAAATTTAAAGTTCATGGAATTCCGACTTTAAACCTGTTTATTGATGACGTTGTTTCATACAAAAATGGATTGCCTACAATAAATGCTGAGGTAAATTCGAGCGAGGAAAATGTATCATGGAAAATTAATAATAAAGCGTCTGCTAAATCTGGAAAATCAGTTGAGTTTAATCTTTTTAATAAAGGTTTATATATTATAACTGCGGTTTCAAAAAATGAATTTGGATGTGAGGCTATCGAGGCTAAAACAATTAAAGTAAATGAGGAATATAACTTATTGGCAATGAGTGCATTTAACCCTAATTCTTCCGATTATAGAAACAGCTCATTTTTACCTTACGCATTAAATGAAAGAAATGTATCTTTCAAAATGATTATTCTTGATCCTGATAATTTGGGAATTGTTTTTGAAACCACTGAAGCATCAAATCCTTGGACTGGAATTGATAGAAGGGATGGTAAAATGGTTCCTGCTCAAAAGGCATACATTTGGAAGGTTTCATTATCAAACCCTGAGCAAGGAGAGAAATCTGAATACAAAGGAACAATCGTTCGCGTTCTGTAGATTTTCAACTTTAAGATTTGTTAAACAACATTATTTTCTGAGTTAAATCGCTATTTTTGTTAAACAGAAATGGCTAGTCAAGGAATCATTCAACTTTTACCAGATCACATTGCAAATCAAATTGCCGCGGGTGAAGTAATTCAACGTCCAGCTTCTGTTGTAAAGGAATTAGTTGAAAATGCAATTGATGCCGGTGCAAAATCAATTAAAGTTGTCGTAAAAGACGCTGGAAGAACCTTAATTCAAATAATTGATGACGGTAAAGGAATGAATGAGGATGACGCTGTTCTCTGTTTTCAACGTCACGCTACAAGTAAGATTACAAATGCGGATGACCTTTTTAAATTAACGACAAAAGGTTTTCGAGGCGAGGCTTTAGCTTCAATTGCAGCTATCTCGCATGTCTCTTTAAAAACCAAAGTATCCGATTCAGATATAGGAACGTTAGTTGAGGTAGAAGGTAATAATATAAAAAACAAAGAAGCAACTGTGTGCTCAAATGGTACATCATTTGAAGTAAAAAACATATTTTATAATGTTCCAGCTCGTCGCAATTTCCTAAAATCAGATAACGTTGAGTTTGGTCACATTCGTGAGGAATTTGAACGAATTTCATTAGCTCATCCCGATATAAAATTTACGCTTCATCACAACGGAAAGGAAGAATATAATTTATTGAATGGCCCTTTGCGTAAGCGAATAATTGAAGTTTTTGGAAGGTCTAATAATGACCAATTGGTTCCCGTAGAAGAAGATACTGATATTGTAAAAATCAAAGGATACGTAGGAAAACCAGAGACTGCGAGAAAAACAAGAGGTGAACAGTTTTTATTTGTAAATCAACGATTTTTCAAGGATAGTTATTTTCATCATGCCATTTCCAAGGCCTTTGACGGACTCATTCAAGATCGTTCATTTCCTTCCTATTTCATTTTTTTCGAAATAGATCCAAGTAAAATTGATGTCAATATCCATCCAACAAAAACAGAAATAAAATTCGAAGAAGATCGATTCATTTATTCAATTTTATTAAGTAGCATCAAACAAGCATTAGGTAAATACAATGTTTTCCCTACGTTGGATTTTGATTTAGATACAAGCTTTGATGTTCCGGTTGAAGTAAGAAAAACGGATCCTATTGAACCCCAAATAAAAGTAAATCCACTTTTTAATCCTTTTCAAAATAATACATCTGCTTCCCCTAGTTCAAGTAATTCCAATAGTTTTTCTAAAGGAATTATGAATCAAGGATTTGGTCAGATAAAAAACTCAGATGCAGATTGGGAGAATTTCTATTCCATAAAAGAAGAGGAAATAATTGAAACTAATGAAATTGAATTCGAAAACGACCTCCAACAAACCAGTAAATCGATACTAGTTCGTGGTAAATATTTGATTTCCAACTGTAAATCTGGCTTAATGGTAATTGATGCCAAGCGAGCCAAGGAACGAATTATTTATCAAAATCTAATCTCAGAATTCATTCACAAACCCATTGCGAGTCAACAGCTATTATTTCCATTTGATAAAACGGTAAACAAATCGGAATTATTGGCTTGGCAAGAAAGTCAATCATTGCTGAATCAACTGGGATTCAATTTTTCCATTGAGGATCAAACATTATCAATTCAAGGAATTCCAACTATTATTCCAGCTGAAGAAATTAATACTACAACTGAAGAAATTACAGAAACACTTGTACACGGAAATTTACAAAAAGGCGAGTTAGCCCATGGAATAATAGCGAAACTGGCGAAAAATGGTTCAGCGAATACCACTATTCGAAGCGAGGAAGAGGTTACAGTAATTATAAACGATTTATTTCAATGTGAAGAACACACTTACACACCTTCAGGAAAATTAATTGTTTCAACCGTGACGATGGAAGAAATCGCTCAAAAATTCTAACTATGTTTAATAATTTACCCGACGTCACCAAAAACATCCTCATTCTGAACATCGTCTTTTTCGTTGCATCATGGGTATTAGAATCTCAAGGAATCGACTTAAATTCAAGTTTTGGAGCGCACTATGTAAATTCGGTATTATTCAAACCATTTCAGATTGTCACTCATTTTTTCATGCATGGAAATTTGCTTCACATTTTCTTCAATATGTGGATGTTCGTTATGCTTGGAGCCTATTTGGAACAAATTTGGGGACCTAAGAGGTATTTTATTTTCTATCTTTTATGTGCTTTTGGTGCTTTTGGTGTATATAATATTTTTGGCGCATTTGAAATTGAAAGCTTAAAAAATCAACTTTTGGTTAAAGGGTATGACCTTGTAAATACGAATAATTTAATATTGAATAACAATTCATTAGATTTAGTAATACAAGAACTTATTAATCTTGGCTATTCAAACGCTGAAATAAATAATATTTTAAGTGCTCCGAACAAGAATTCAATTCTATTTAATGAATTAGGGAACAATCCAATGTTCAATTATATTGTTAAAAGTGAAACACCTATGGTTGGAGCTTCAGGAGCTATTTCAGGTTTAATGGCAGCATTCGCGATCTTATTTCCAAATACAGAATTCCGTTTGTATTTCGCAATACCTGTCAAAGCCAAGTATCTGGTTACGGCTTACTTTTTATTTGACGTATATATGGCATATCAAAATAATGCAGACGATAATACTGCTCATTTGGCTCACATCGGAGGTGCCATAGTTGGCGCTATCATAGTATTGATTTGGAGAAAAAGGGACCGCACTAATTTTTGGTAAAATGCAACATTCACGAAATTTTATCGAGGAAATTAAATATCAATTATCGTTCGGAACGATGACAAATAAATTGATCATCTACAATGTATTTGTTTTTGCTGTAATCCTACTATTGAATATTTTAAATCTATCACTTAACCAGATTTCGTTAACTGAATATTTTTTCACCCTAGACACCAACTTAGTTGGATTTATTTTAAAACCCTGGGGAATCATTACTAGTATTTTTTCTCATTTTGAAATTTGGCATTTGATTTTCAATATGCTTTTTCTTTATTTTTCAGGACAACTATTTGAACAGATTTTTGACAAAAGAAGACTTTGGCAGACCTATATTTTTGGTGGAATTTCAGGAGGCATCCTTGAAATATCGGCTCACTATTTATTTCCGTCTTTTCAAAATGCAGATCAGGTTGTGGTAGGTGCATCAGGATCAATTATGGCAATATTTACAGCATTAGCCTTTCATAGTCCTAACATTCGAGTTAACCTATTTGGAATCTTTCCTGTAAAAATTTATCTAATCGCCATTTTCTTTTTGTTAAATGATTTAATTGGAATTGCTGATCCTTCGGATAATGTAGCACACTTTGCTCATCTGGGAGGCGCCATATTTGGTTTAATTTCGATACAATCCTTGCATTCAAGTAACAACATCTTGAGCGTTTTAGGAAGTTTTTTCGATCGGATAAAAAATTTGATTACATCGAGTAAATCAACGAAAAGTGGCAAAGCTAAATTCAAAACGGACGAGGAATACAACCTTGAAAAGAAGCGGCGCCAAGAGAAAACGGACGCGATTTTGGATAAAATCTCCAAATCAGGATATGAATCATTAACCAAAGAAGAAAAGGATTTTTTGTTCAATCAAAGTAAAAAGTAACTCTCTGTCACGCAAATTTTTCAGCATATCGACCCTGTTTAAGCTTGTATCTATTTTAAGTTTTGTTTGTCTGCTTTTAGCATATTCATCGCCATACATCCATCCGAATACACTCAAAATTTTACCTTTCTTGGGATTAGGTTATCCAATTATTGTACTTGTAAATTGTTTTATTTTAATCATTTGGACAATTGCACGTTCCAGATGGGCAATCTACAGTTTATTTATAATCCTTCTTGGAGGAAAACTGCATTTCAGAACTTTATCTTTTACCCTTTCAAAAGATACAACGAAGAACACAGAGCTTAAAGTAATTTCTTACAACGTTCGTCTTTTTGACGTCTACAACCCAAATTTAGAATCTGGATTGGAAACACGAAATCAAATATTCCAATTCTTAAGAAATGAAAATCCAGATGTAGTATGTTTTCAAGAATTTTACAGCCAAGATAAACCAACTCGTTTTGAAACAATGGATTCTCTTTTTAACGTAATGGGAACAAAAATTTATCATCAACGAAGCGCTTATAAGCGAATAGCACGTCAAAATTTTGGAATTGCCATGTTTTCAAAATATCCAATGATTGCGAAAGGTGACGTTATGTTTGAAACACAAGGATCTCAAGATTTCAATTATTGTATTTATGCCGATATCGTTAAAGATCAGGACACCTTTAGAATTTACGATGTTCATTTACAATCAATTAAACTTCAAAGTGATTATTATTCCGCTCAAACAAATGATCCTACTTCCAACCTAACTCAAGAAAGCGCCATTCGCATGATTTACAGGAAATTACAAACAGCCTATGTAAAGCGCGCTGATCAAGCAAGAAGGGTTATCAATCACGTCAAGACTTCCCCCTACCCGACCATAGTTTGCGGCGACTTCAATGATACGCCAATGTCGTATACTTACAACCAATTTGATCGCGTTTTAACAGATGCGTTTAGAAACACGTCTAACGGAATTGGTGTAACGTATGTAGGTAAAATGCCTGCCGGTAGAATCGACTATATTTTTCACAGTCCTGAACTAGCATCTAACAACTTCAAGATTCAACAAGAAGTCCTTAGTGATCACCGAGCTATTTCATGCACAATATCCAAATAATGTTTGTAGAAATTAATCCATTTAATATTGATTCACGATTAATTCAGCAAGCAGTTGACGAATTGAAACAAGGTAAAATCATCATCTTTCCAACAGATACCGTTTATGCCTTTGGCTGCGATTTGATGAACAAAAAAGGTCTTCTGGAATTAGCTAAAATGAAAGGAGAAAAATTGAATAAAGTTAATTTTTCAATTATTTGTTCGGATCTTTCGAATCTTTCAGACTACACAAGACAAATTGATCGTCCAACATTTAAATTACTCAAACAATATCTTCCAGGACCATTCACCTTTATTCTTCCCGCTAGTAACGAAGTTTCAAAAATTTTTGATTCTAACAAGAAAGAAATTGGTATTCGGATTCCTAACAACAACATTGCAATCGAATTGGTAAAAACGCTCGGAAATCCAATTGCTTCAACTTCATTGCATAATGACGATGAAATACTTGAATACTTCGCTGATCCATACGCTATTTATGAAAAATACGATGACCTAGTACCGTTCATCATTGATGGAGGATTCGGGCATTTAGAAGGTTCTACGATTATTAATTGCGTTGAAGATGAACCATTTGTGGTGAGAGAAGGTCTTGGAAAATTAACTAGTTGACGATGATTCTTATAATTGATTGCGGAAGCTCTAAAACGCCCTTCATTGAGGAAATAGTGGATGAATTTTGTGACTTCAAAACCATTCCTTTTTTTGATTTGACAGCGGAAATGACCATTGAATGCAAGGGAATGATATTCTCTGGAGCCCCAATTCTAATTACGGAAATAAATATGGATCGTTATCTAAATCACATTTCTTGGATCAAAGATTTTGATAAACCCATCTTAGGAATTTGCTTTGGACACCAATTGCTCGGGCTTTTACACGGTGCTTTCGGATCAAAAATGCGTGAAGATCGTGATTGGCAAGAAATTGAGACGTTTATTGATTGTCCTCTCTTTGATAAACTTCCTTCCACATTTGATATGATGGAAGATCATTGTGAAAGTATTTCCATTCCTGGAGATTTTGAACTTGTAGCTTCCTCTGATGTATGCGTTAACGAAGCAATGAAGCATAAAGTAAAACCATTTTTTGGATTGCAGTTTCATCCAGAAGTTTCAGGAAACTATGGAAGAATTGTTTTTGAGAATTTCATCAATTTGACGGAAAACAATTGATTTCGAATTAATTGTATTTATTGCGAAACATAATAGTTCAATCGAATATTTTTAAGCTTAATTTTCTGCTTTGATTCATTCAATAAATACAAATGAAAAGAGTTTAAATTCTTAAACTTCTCAATTTCTTTTGGGTTAAATTCGAGATGATAAACTATATTATTCATTGAATTACCTTTAAACAAATCTGAATAATGACATTTTATTTGTTTGTTCACTGTCCATTTAAACGATAAATACTTCGATTTTCGAGATTGAATCACCAAGGTTGGCGCATTGTTTAATGCCTTTTTATCGCGGCACCAAATCGAAGTGAACAACTCAATTTTCAAGGATTTGTTTTTTGGAAGATTACAACTAGTCAGATAGGTCATTTGATTCTTAGAAACAACCTGAGGGACATTTACAGTTTTTCTAAGAAAGTATTTGCGTAAATCACCTGTCCATTTCACATAGGATAGAGAATCAATCAATTTATTTTGTAGGATCGTATAATTTGAAAGTGCTTGGTATTCTTTTAATTGACGTTTTATCCATTTTCTTTTCTCTCTATTTTCTGATAAAATGGGTTTAATCTCAAGTTGATCGTCCAAACTAGATAATCGACCATTGATAAATACGAAATTCTTATCTATCAAGTCGGATGTTCTTAACTTATTCGTTGTAAAGACGAAAGATCGATCTGGTTTAAATTCCCTTTCCATTTTTAATTCTTTACCGACAAACGAAATTGTATCTGGGATATAGATTTTATAGGCGGTTTTCAAATAATTGAGAATTGTTGGCGCAATATCATTGTGAGAAACCAAAGCTTGAGAAGTTTCACTTTTTTTAAGAAGAGGTGAATAAACAAGTATCGGCACATTGTATTTCGACAAGGAATTACGTCGATACAATTCTGTGCCATGGTCGCCTGTGATGATGTAAACGGTATTTTTAAACCCGGCTCGTTCTTTTTCAACTTCAAAAAAGCGCTGAAGCGTTGAATCAACATAACAAAATGAACCAAAACTAGCTGCTTGAGACTTCATCAAATAGTTTAATCGTTTATTCTTAATCGCATTTGATTTTTTAAGAACAACTTGCTCCCATTTTGCTTTGTTTGGATAAATGAAAGGATCGTGTGAACTGATAGTCAGAAATACTCTTAAAATGGGCTTCCTCAACTTAATGAATTTGCAACTGTCGTCAAATTGAGCTTGTTTGAATAAATCTTCATCCGGAAATCCCCATGCACTTCCAACAGATTCTTTATGAATTTGAAACTTATTATTCCAGTACTTACTCAGGTAATTAACATTATAATGACTCATAAGTCCAACCATATTCAAATATTCCAAGCGCACACCACAATAAAATTGAGTATGATATTTTTTTTTCAATAGGTTAAATAAAGAAAAGTGCCTCGGAAAAGGCAATTGCTGAAATACATTACCATCAATGGTATTTGGGACAGAGGCTAAAACCGCAGGAAGAACGTTGTGCGTGCGTTGGGATGTTGAAAATCCATTTGGAAAGTACAATGATTGCTTTGAAAGTGAATCCATGAAGGACATCAAAACTCCTGTATTCTCACCTCGTTTCCCAAACAAATCCGAAGACATGCTTTCAACAATAATAATCTTGATATTCGGAGGTTTTCCATCTGAAGTTTTAGCTAAATATTGGTTCAATATGGAAGATTCATCCATGCGATGGGCCAACGGAAATCTGGGATCAAGAGGCACATGACCACCATAAAACTCGGAAGACAAATTCTTGAAATCTTTTAGGGTTGCATTTGTTGGTTCATGGGTAAAAAAATAAGAATTTAAGCTCCTTTGCATAAAATAAACAAATCGATTATCGCTTAAATTTTCAACTTGTGAGCTTGTTGGAATGTATGCTAAAAAAATGCTTCCTAAAACTAAAATCGGGAATAGTACATTTGAAGTAGTAAAACCTTTAAAAACCTTGAATAACACAAATGGAAAAATAAATATTAAAATCATTCCAAATGCAAGTGCCCATGTAAATCGATTGAAGGGATCAGCTATCATCCAGATTTCCTCCCAATCAAACAAGAAAAATGACTCATCCAAACGCTCATGTGAAAACAACAGATATTGGTCGCAAATCACTGTTCCAATTAGCGATACAAATAGTAAAACGAAATAAAATGGCATAAACCATTTTATCCACGATTCGGAAATAATAAAAAATAGGCTCGCGCCAAAAATACAAAACAAGGATAATTGACTTAAAATTTGAATTACCGAAAAAAATAAGAGCTCGGTGAAATTTACTGTTCGGTATTGATATAGAAATGTAGCCTGAACAACCAGAAATGAAATTAAAAAACTTAGAAATAAGGGGAACAATTGACCTAGGCGGCCCAACCATTTTTGCATTCTCAAAATTAAGTAAAGATTAAGAAATTATGAATCCAAAAAAATAAGAGATTTGAGAATTTATTTACCAGCGATATCCATCAACTTCTTTGAATCAAGTACAATCAATTTTCTGGTTTGCACCTCAATTAGACCTTCTTCTTTGAAATCTTTTAAAAGACGAATCAAAGTTTCTGTAGCCGTTCCAACAAAATTAGCCA
>JACCDP010644094.1_pt1 | contig 13138 bp, 12 predicted proteins | sample 7445841 | NCBI WGS metagenome assembly JACCDP01 (sample SAMN15323441, study PRJNA562643) | freshwater metagenome | isolation source: river surface water | place: USA:Blue River Watershed | collected 2017-08-17
AGGTTTAGGTGCATCCAATGTAATGCGTATGGCACTCGAAGACGCCGGAATGAAGCCGGAGGATATTGATTACATCAACGTGCATGGAACCAGCACTCCGCTCGGCGATATTGCAGAAACCAAAGCAATAAAAACCGTGTTTGGCGATCATGCCTACCAATTAAATATCTCAAGTACCAAAAGTATGACAGGGCATTTGTTGGGTGGCGCAGGTGCATTAGAAGCGGTGGCTTGTTTGTTAGCTATCACCGAGGATTTAATCCCACCAACCATCAATCACTTTACAGATGATCCGGACATTGATGCTAATTTGAAGTTAACCTTTAATAAGGCAGAAAAACGTCAGGTTAGAGCTGCCTTGAGCAATACCTTTGGTTTCGGAGGACATAATGCATCGGTAATCTTCAAGAAATTTGAAGAGTAATTCTAGAAATTTCTTTAGCGGTTGTTAGAACTTTTACTTTTTCGCTCCAAAAAATCCAAAGATTTAGCCGTTAAGGTTTATCGAGTTACGGGTATAAACCCCAGTAAGATTCGTATTTATCGGGAAGCATTAAAACATTCATCTACTGCCCGTAAAGAGGATACCGATAATGTAGTAGATAACGAGCGATTAGAGTTTTTAGGCGATGCAATTTTAGACGCAGTTATAGCGGAATTGCTGTTTTTGAGATTCCCCAAAAAAGACGAAGGGTTTTTAACCGAAATGAGAACTCGGATTGTTAACCGCGAACAAATGGGGGATATGGCCCACAAACTAGGCTTGGTGGAGTTGATGGAAGTAAAATCCGATTTGCTATCCAATAAATCGGCAATGAAAACCATTGCTGGAAATGCACTGGAAGCATTGATTGGTGCAATTTATTTGGACAAAGGGTACTCCGCGGTGAAAGACTTTATCGTAAAACGCATGGTGGCTCAGTATTTAGATATTGATAAATTGATGCTTACTACTGTAAGTTACAAGGCTGTTTTTATGAAATGGTTGCAACAACAACGTAAACAAATTTCCTGGGAATACGAAGTGGATACCTCCAAAAGATCAGCATTGCATACGGTAATTATGAGCATAGACGGAGAAGTTTGGTTTACCGAAGAAAATGCTTCCCGAAAAAAAGCAGAAGAATTATGTTGCGAAAAAGCTTGTAGACGATTAGATCTCAAGGCCTAGTATGTCCTCTTCGTCGGATTCGCCCGCCATGGAGTCTTCAATTCCCGTATTTTTTCCTAATGCAGCCGGTGTGCTTTTGGCAAAATTACACCAATAACAATCGGCTTTACCGCAGCCATCCAAAAAAGCAAGTGCGTTTAGCTTGGCTTGCCCCATGCGAATCCATTCCAGCAACAACTCATTGTCTTCTTGGGTGTAATAAACTTCTAGTTGAGGATAATTGCCATCGGGATTGCTGTCCACGCAATCAATGATGGCCTTTTGGCAATTCCACTGTTTTTCCGTTTGTGCATTTATCATCAACTGATATATGCCCAATTGGAACCAATAGGAGTTGGGCAATTTCTCCATATTTCCTTTCGGACCTACCAGTTTTTTTCTTGAATTTTCTGGCTTACCAGTTTTATAATCCACAATGGTCACCTGCTTTCCGTTAAATATGATTTTATCCAAACGACCCGATAATTTAACCCCTTCTATGTGGGCATTTAATTGTTTTTCAAAATGTGTTAAACTATCCAATTTGAATATTTCGCTGCGTTGTTTGTAGTATTTGGGCAAATTGTCGATTCCCTGTTGTTTCCGAATTCCGAATTGTTTTTCGTTAAATGCGAACCTTAATTTTCTCATTTCCCACTCAAATTGCTGTAAAACGTCTGATTCCGACATCCACTTTTTGTTTTTTTGCCATTGTTCTAACCATTCCTTTAAGGTATTGTGTACGGCGGTTCCATAACTCGTAGCCGGACCTGGAACATCGGGAACCCGAACCAACGTGTTGAAATAAAATTTAATTCCACATTCGTGTATCGCATACAAGGATGAGGGAGAGAACGTAAAGTTGCCAATTCTGTGTTTAATCCAATCCAACCGGTGGGGATTGATTTTGGGCTTTGCTGTTTTCGCTAATTCTTGTTTTTTTGTATACAACAGGGATTCAACAGGTATGGCTGTTGGCTTTTCTGGTAAAGAGGACAAGGCATTGCACTCGCTTACAAAAACGGATGGCAATTGCTCTGAACTTTTGGTTTCGGTTATTTTAATAAGATTATAACTGATATGTACGGATTTCTTCGCACGCGTTAGAGCCACATAAAATAATCGTCGTTTTTCTTCAAATTCTTCTTCTTCCGAAGCGTGGTTTTCCAATTTGATCCGATGGGCTTGAACCAGCGGTTTAAGTCGGTAAGGTATTTTCCCTGAATCTCCTTTTTCCCAATCATCCCGATTGGCACGAATGATAAATACATGGTCGTACTCCAGTCCTTTTGAGCTATGCGCTGTTATCAGCTGAACTCCTTCGGTCATTCCAATTCGTTTTTCCACAGGAATATTCAATTTGTTGGATTGCATTTGTTTTACAATCGATACAAATTCAGACAAGGTTAGTTGTGGGTTTTTGGCACATTGTTTTTGTGCAAACGTTAAAAATGTTTCCAGAATTTCCAAGGTCCACTCCATCTCGTTACTTTTCAACGCTTGCTCCAAGTATCCACCTTCACCATAAATCAACGAGATTAGTTGTGGCACTGTACGATAGGCCGCTTCGTGCAACCAATGTTCGATGCTGTTCCACAATTTGGTTAGTTCGTCTGAGAGTGTACGTTCAAACAAATTTCCTTGCTGAGGTTTATGTATTAATTCAGAAATGTGCTGCCTCCAAGTATAGGTAGATTCGGTATCCTCCGATTTGCGTTTTCTTTGATAAATATCAACCGATAATTGATTGATTTCGAAGGTGTTGATTTGATAAATGGGGCTCAACAACAAACGATAAATCATGTGTTCTCCGGCGTTGGGAATGGATAATTCCAGGCCGAGGTATTCCAGCCAATTCAATAAATGTTGAACGATGGGATCTTCCAAAATATTAGCCGCCCGGTGAACTACGAAAGGGATGTTGTTGGCTTCAAATGATTTAGTGATATTGGTAGCATGTTTGTTTAATGCGTAAATCACCGCAATATCTTTGGCCTGGACCCCAGAGGAAAGCAATTGTTTAATGGATTCTGCAATTCCAACGGATTCATGAAATTCGTTGGTGAATAATTGGATACTGGGTTGCAAGCTAGGGTAATCCCGATTGTCTCCGGAGGCCATAAGCTCTTTGCTCAGTCCCTTTACTTGATGGATTAATCTAAGTTTATTTTTGTCGATTAAGGATTTTGCAGTATCTAAAATTACTTGCGTACTTCGGTAATTTTGAGTCAATACCACCCGTTGGATTTGCTGGGCGTAAATTTCAGAAAATCGCATCATGTTGGATACCTTGGCACCCTGGAATGCGTAGATGCTTTGATCGTCGTCTCCAACTACAAAACAATTTGGACGATCGCCCCAAAAAGAAATCAAATGCATTAAAATTCGATTTTGGAGTCCGGATGTGTCTTGGTATTCATCCACTAAAATGTACTGATATCGCTCCTGAATATCCAACAGCAAATCTTCGTTTTGATCAAATTCATTGGCTACCCATTCCAACATATCGGAAAATTCATATAGCCCTTTTTCTTTTTTTATTTTCCGATAGGTTAGGTGCAAATCGGCTGCTTCGCAAGCCTTTTTCCATGCATCTTCAAGTTTCTTTTTTTCGTTAGGCTTGATGTCTCCTGCTTGGAATTCTTTGTATTTTCGGGTATACACCAAATCGGGAAACAACAGTTTGAAACTTTCATCAGGGGTAGACAAGGCCACCCAACGTTTAATTTCCTCTGCATCAATGCCTTCCAGTTGCATGAATTCCCACAGTTGAGTTAGTTCTTTGCGGGTACTTTGTGCATCGTCTTGGTAAGTTTTTAGCAATGAATCAGCCGGTAACCGTTCAATGATGCCTTGTAAAATTTCAATTTTATCCAAATCATCCATTATCCGCAATTCGCGTTTTGAGAATTTATCGGGGTTTTCCTGTATGATTTTATTGCACAATCCATGGAAGGTGTGAATATTCACTTTTCCGGCATCGGACCCCATGAATCGATGCAAACGTTTTTGCATGGCCATCGCACCTGCCTCGGTATACGTTAGGCATAAAATGTTCTGAGGCTGTTGATCTTGCTGCCGCAAAATATTTAGAATTCGAGCTGCTAAAATTTGAGTTTTGCCTGTTCCTGGGCCTGCAATTACCATGACGGGCCCTTCTAACGCATCAACGGCTTGTTGCTGTTCGGTGTTTAATTGCTGGTATAATTTCTCGAACGATTCCATCTTCCACGAACATACAAATCAAATACAATTTACCATCCACAATTTGCAACAACTCTTGCTAAAATCGTACCTTCGCAATTGTACATGCAAAAAACGAAACAGGAATACAACGCTGTATTGCAGCAATGCAAAGAAATATTCGTTAGAAAAAATAACGATTACGGCACCTCCTGGAGGAATTTTAGGCCCAGCAGTTTAACCGATCAAATTTTGATCAAAGCCTTGCGAATTCGCAACATAGAACAAACCGGTGTAAATCGGGTAGGGGACGATATCAAAAGTGAATTTAGGGGCATAGTTAATTATGGATTAATTGCATTGATTCAACTTCAAGTGGAATCGGGTAGTGTAGAGCCAAAATCCAACGAAGAAATTCTGACTATGTATGAGTCGGCCGCTTCCCAAACCAGGGACTTGATGCTGCTGAAGAATGCCGATTACGGCGAGGCTTGGCGGGATATGCGCATTAGCAGTTTTACCGACATGATTTTGGTGAAAATTGCACGCATAAAGCAAATTGAAGATAACGAAGGATTAACAGAAATTTCCGAAGGGGTAGATGCAAACTACCAAGATATTATCAATTATGCTATCTTCGCTTTGATTCGATTGTAATTCCTTTAAAGCTATGCAAAGATTATTTTCAATCATCAGAATTTTAATGGGAGCACTGTTTGTGTTCTCGGGAATTGTAAAACTCAATGATCCCAGTGGATTTGCGCTCAAACTGGATGAATATTTTGATGTGTTTTCCGCTAGTTTCATGCCAGAAGGCTCCACCGAGCCCACCGGATTATCTGCATTTTTTAAATCACTAAAAGCTGGATCACTCCTGCTTAGTGGTTTTTTTTGTGCTTTGGAAGTGGTGTTAGGGTTCGCTTTGTTGCTGGGTTGGCAATTCACACTTACTTTATCCCTAACTGCGGTCTTAGTAGTTTTCTTTACGTTTTTAACAGGCTACAGTGCCTATTATAATAAGGTAACCGACTGCGGTTGTTTTGGGGATTTTTTAAAGCTAAAACCTTGGCATTCCTTTTACAAAGACCTGGTATTGCTGCTATTTACCGGAATTTTGATAGGATTGCGGAAGTTCAATGTTCCATTTTTTTCTCCAAAATTTGGCAATAAAGCCATGGGTTTCTTGTCCATTCTTTCCACTTCGTTTGGTGTGTATTGCTATCATTTTTTACCCATATGGGACTTCTTACCCTACAAAATTGGGAACGATATTCAGCAAATAATGAACTATATCCCTGAAGGTGAGCGTGCTTCGGATTCCATCGAAATTCAATGGATTCTAAAAAAGGGTGGGGATTCAGTGACGGTTTCCACAGCTGATTATGCAAAATACGCTGAAGATGGTTGGGAATTCTCTCGACGCAATCAGCGGGTGATACTAGAAGGTTATAAATCACCGATTCACGACTTCTCTATTGTGGATGCAACTTCAGGTGTAGATTTAAAGGATAGTTTTCTAAATCACCAGGGTTTGCAGTATGTTTTGGTAGTGCCATACTTAGATAAAATGGATTCAAGCAATTTACAAAACCTTGTATCCATCGCCTCCCATGCATACGGAAATTACACCCAAATGGGCAAAACGCAATTTTGGGCATTAACCGCTACCGGTCCGGAATATTGCAAAAAATGGGAATCGCAAATTGCAAATCAGTATAGGATTCAATTGAAATTTGTTCAGGCCGATCAGAAAATGTTGTTGACCATGGCGAGGTATAATCCTACCTTATATTTATTTCATGGCAGTGTAGTGGTAAATAAATGGAGTGGATTTAATTTGCCCGATGACCCCAAAGAAGTTATTGGAGAGGCCATCCGTGAAGTTGAACAAAGAAAAATAGCAGCGATTAAGCATTGATGAGTAGCAAATGCCTCTGAAAAGTCATAAGAAGGGTAGAAATCAATAAAATTACATGTGGAACAGGATTTTCAATGGGGCTTCGATTTTATTGGGGTTAATAGTATTGATTTTCTTTTTGTTTCAAGCATTGCCTAATGCTAGCGATAGTTTGGTTTCGGAAAGAACGAATGCCAAAACAAAAATGGCTATTCAGCAAGAGTTGGGGCTAGATCTTCCATTACACCTTCAATTAATTAGTTACTTAAACGACCTCTCTCCAGTTTCTTTATATGATGCTACTTCTCCTAAGCAACGTTTTTTTTCGGGATTTAATTGGCAAATAGGAGGGCATACCCTGTGGCTGAAGTGGCCTTTTCTGCGTACGTCCTTTCAAACCAAGCAACCCGTCTCAGCAACGCTCGTAGATGCCTTTTGGGGTACAGTAGTGTTAGCGGTAGCTTCTATGCTGTTTGCGTTAATGATTGGAATCCCTGTGGGGGTCTTGGCCGCAGTGAAAAAAGGGAGTTTTTTAGACAATGGCTTGGTTTGGTTAAGCGCAATTGGAATTTCAGTGCCATCGTTTTTCAGTGCCATGATTTTCTCATGGTTGTTTGGGTATGTTTGGGCGTCGTACACAGGATTGTCCATGACAGGTAGTTTTTGGGAGTTGGACGATTTGGGAGAAAAAACCACCATTCAATGGCACAATCTAATTCTTCCGGCGATTTCTCTGGGAATCAGACCACTGGCCGTTTTTGTCCAATTAACAAGAAATACCATGGTGGAGGTACTTGACCAAGATTTTGTACGTACGGCCCGAGCTAAGGGGCTATCCTACTCGCAAGCTATTTGGAAGCATGCATTTCCCAATGCTTTAAATCCTTTAGTTACGAGTGTTGGCGGGTGGTTTAGTAGTTTGTTGGCTGGTTCTTTTTTTACGGAATATATTTTTCAATGGAAAGGTTTGGGGAAAGTCACCATAGAAGCATTGCAGCAAAGCGACTTTCCGCTCATTATGGGAGGTGTTTTATTCACAGCCTGTGTGTTTTTCGTTCTGCATCTAGTAACGGAAATGTTGTATGTTTGGATAGATCCTCGAATTAAATATGAATAAGGTTTATTTAGTTGGTATGCCCGCATCTGGAAAATCTACTACCGCTAGGTGGTTGGCCCGAAAATTAGGTTGGGAATGGTTGGACTTAGATACAGCCATAGAAAGTAAATTGGGAATGAACGTTGCAATGGCTTTTGAGTTAATGGGGGAAGAGGAATTTAGAAAAACAGAGCAACAGGTGCTCATGGAAACAAGAGAATTATCACAAGTAGTAATAAGCTGTGGCGGCGGAACAGCCGTCTTTTACAACAATATGGCTTGGATGAAAAATAATGGTTTAACCTTGTACTTAAATCCCGAAATTGGAATTTTAGCCGATAGAATTGCAACCCAACCCCTTCAAAGACCCTATTTTTCAGGGCTTTCGGGTAATGAAATACTTAATAAATTGTTAGAAATGCAGGAAAATCGGGCTAATTTTTACTCAGAAGCAAAAATAATTTGGAACAAACCTGAACCAACCGATTTTTTGTATATGGCTGTAAATCAATTTGTTGAATAAATAATATTGAAAATAAACAGGCCAATGTTAATTATTGGTGTATAAGTATGAATGTCATGAGTAATTTCACTACTTGACAAACTGAAATCAATAATTACTTTTGGAACATAAACTTTAAACGCAAAACTAAACTCATGAACAAATCTGATTTGATCGGAAAGATGGCCAGCGATGCTGGAATCTCCAAGGCTCAAGCAACTGCTGCTTTGAACAGTTTTTTAAGCTCTGCAACTAGCGCTATGAAAAGCGGTGACAAAGTAATCTTAGTAGGATTCGGTACTTTCTCTGTAAGCAGCAGAGAGGCTCGTAAAGGTAGAAACCCACAAACTGGTGCGGAAATCAATATCCCTGCTAAGAAAGTAGTTCGCTTCAAAGCAGGTGCTGAATTAAACAGCGCATTGTAATCGATTTTTTAAATCATTGAAAAGGCTGCTTTCCAAGCGGCCTTTTTTATTTTTGCCACTTGTATAACACCTTCAGCCAATGCTCTCCAATCCAAAATCTCAATTTTTTCAGTATTTGGCTCAAACTAGCCCTGAGCCACTAGCGGTTGAAATCCAGTCCGCATTGGGTAATTATTTGTTTGATGCTAACGGGAAGTCGTACTTGGATTTGATTGCCGGAATTAGCGTTTGCAACATCGGACACCAACATCCACAGGTTATACAAGCTATTCAACAACAATTAACGAAACATTTGCATGTTATGGTTTATGGAGAAGTTGTGCAAGGAATACAATCGCAATACGGTGCCGCATTGGCCGCAATACTTCCCGATAGCCTAAACAACATTTATTTCACAAATTCGGGTGCTGAGGCTATCGATGCCGCGATGAAATTATCCAAACGAGTTACAGGCAAATGGGGTTTTGTAGCCCAAACGAACGCATACCATGGATCAACCCATGCTCCGTTAAGTTTGATGAGCGATCCATACTTTACCGATCCGTACAAACCGTTATTGGGTTCTGTGTACTTTATCCATCAGAACGATTTAGCATCCTTGGACCGCATCCCCTGGGATTCCATTGCTGCAGTGGTGATAGAAGTTATTCAAGCCGAAAAGGGAACCTGTATAGCCAATAAAGACTATTTGTTAGCCTTACGTAAATGCTGCGATGAACATTGTGTCTTGCTAATTTTTGACGAAATTCAAACGGGGTTTGGAAGAACAGGTAAACTGTTCGCATTCGAGCATTATCAGGTGATTCCAGATGTAATTGTATTGGGGAAAGCATTGGGTGGGGGCTTGCCCATGGGGGCCATGATTGCTGGAAAACACCTGATGCAACAACTTTCGATAAATCCAGTATTGGGGCATATTACCACCTTCGGAGGACATCCGCTATCGGCCGCTGCTGGATTGGCTGCTCTTTCTGTATTGCAATCGGAGATTGAGTTGTCTGAGGTTTCTGTGAAAGGTGATTTATTTAAGGAACTTCTGGTTCATAATTGCATTGAATCTGTGGATGGTATGGGTTTATTGCTGTCGGTTAAGTTGGATTCAGCCGCTTCAGTAATGACTTTGATAAAAAGACTGTTGGATCGGGGAATTTTTACCGATTGGTTTTTGTTTGCTGCCGATAGATTCCGGGTTTGTCCGCCATTGACAATTTCGTCTCAGGAAATAGAGAATTGTTGCGCTATTATATGTGAGGAACTAAATAATATTTAAAAAATTAGGGGATAATCGTTTTATCTTTGTTTTATCAGATAGTGGATTTAATGCCATGAAAATCAATCGAATTATAAACAGTATTACCGCTTTGTTGCTAATGCAATTATTACTGCTGAATTCGTGCGAGAATATTAATCCCCAAGACGATAGCAAGGGAATCACAGCAAATCATTTAGAGCTAGGCAGAGACAATGATTTTTACTCATTGATCGAAATGGCCTTGGATGTTTGTGAGCAAATTGAAGGTACAGGAGTTCCAACAACATGGAATGGTTTATCCCTTGGAAAAGTGTTTTCGATGGATGCTAAGGACTCTGTCTTCTATGACGGCGATGAAGTTAGGTTTGATTTGGATTTTGGGACGATCACCGATGCAAAAAATGCAGGAGGTTCAATAGATCAGCGATTTCGCTACGGGAGAGTTGAATTCAGAATAGATAAGTATTTCAAAGAGATTGGAGCTGTTGCTGAAGTGAAATTTGATTCCCCATTCTGCTCTTCCAAAGAAGAGGAAGATGTATTTACGGGAGAGTTGATTTTAACAAGAACTTCAAGCAACTCGGTTAACGTGGAAATAAAATCGTTAAAAATTTGGGACGAATCAAATCAGGAAATCGAGATAGAAGGCGCCTTGAACTACAAGTGCCTTTCCGCTATTTCCATAGAAAAGGTTTGGGGAAATGAGTTTGAGATATCTGGAAATTTGATGATGTTATTCTTAAAGCAAAATCCTATCGCGTTAGCAAAATATGAGATTACGAAACCATTGATTCGGAAATTAGAATCGGGTTGCAACAATTCCCCCGTGGCCGGTATAATTCAATGCGATTTTGATAATGAGGTTTTATCAGCAAAAGTTGATTTTGATCCTTTTGAAAATCAGGCCTGCGATGATTTGGTTAGAATTACAACCAAAGATAGAGTTTTCGATTTTATCATTGAATAATGGCAATGAGACACTTTGCTCATTTGGTGAGAATTTTGGTAATTCCCGTGGTGTTGATTATCCTACCATTTTGGGGTACGTCTTGCGAAAAACAACAGGCAGATACTACGTTATCGGCAGTTGAAAATTCTGTTGGAATATTGCAACTAGAATCAGCTTTTTACTCTCTTTTCAATGCATTTACAGAAAACACTGTACCTGAAATTATTGGGGACAATCTACCAATAACAAGATTGGACTCAACCCAAAGTGGTGGATTTGCCGTTTGGGAAATTAATTTCGGTTCGGGATGGGAATGCGCCGATGGATTTCGCCGATCGGGAATTTGGCAGTTGCAATTAAACAACAACAATCCAGAATTGGCCGATTCGGGCTGGCTTTTTTTGCAACAATCCTTTTCAGATACTTCGCAGTTGAATTCTGGATTGGGTTTTAAAGGGGAACAATTAAAACTGCTAGGATCTGTGGGTTGGAATAAACAATCTTCCTTTCTGAATTCCTATGCTATTTTGGTAGAATTCCGAGGGCGTAATTTTCAAATGAAAACAGACGTGCATGCCATTTACCAGTCTGCCGCGCAAACAAATTCCAAACGTGTACTCTCGGAAAGTATTGCGGGTAAAATAAGGTATTTTGGGGCTGAAATGATGACAGCAGAAATTTCTTCAAGTACTATTGCTAGAGATGTTCAATGTGCTAAGTCCTATCAACAGGGACAACTTTCGTTGATGGTTTCGGGAATAAATACAGCCACAGAATACACAGTAAATTTCAATCCTTTTGGCGCAAATCCTGCCCCATGCGACGAACACGCCAAATTGGAACAGGGAAATATCGAAAAAATGTTTACCCTTTGGTAGGTAATGGCGAGCGTTGCAATTGACCGTTGATGTTTTCAAGCCAAACATGGTTTATTCCATTGGTAATCCACAGTTTTGGACTGTGTATGGTTTTGTTGTAAACGGCAGCTTGTAATACGGTTTCCTGTGTGATTTCAATGGTAGGAGCTTTGCATTCAACCAAAACATCGGCTTGGCCATGAAGATTAAAAGCAACAATATCAAAGCGTTTATAGACATTGAGTGCTTTGATTCCACGCTCAATAGCAATTCTACCTGCAGGGATGCTTAATACCTGTATGAAATAGTCAATGCAGTGTTGCCTCACCCATTCTTCGGGAGTTAAGGGGATAAATTTTTTTCTAACCTTGTCGAAAATCAGTTTTTTTTGCTCTTGTTCAACAATTTGAAAATTAAACTCCGGAAAGTTCAATGCTTGCATCGCAGTAAAGATACAACAGATGGCCAAACAAACTGAAACCGTCGCTAATTACCTCGCACTAAAAAACCAATTTCAGCAAGGTCAATTTGCTCCTACAATTTTATTGCAAGGGGAGGAAGTTTATTTTATTGATGATTTGACCCATGTTTTAGAGTCTGTGGTTCTTACTGAATCGGAAAAGAGTTTTAATCAGACAATCGTTTACGGAAAGGAAACCAAGGCCAATGATTTGGTGGGGATGGCACGCAGATACCCCATGATGAGCAAGTATCAATTAATTGTTGTAAAAGATGCACAAGAATTAAAAGAATTGGATAAACTGGAAGCCTATCTAGAAAATCCTTTGCCATCTACCGTTTTGGTATTAGCGTTTCGGGGAGCTAAAGTGGATGCCAGAACCCGTTTTGCGAAATTATGTGCGAAAAATATAGTTTTCACGGCCGAAAAATTGCGCGATTATCAAATAAAAGATTGGCTACCCAATTTTTTAAAATTGCGTGGTAGGAGCATAGATTCCCAAGCTGTTAATTTATTGTTGGACTTCTTAGGGGCAGAATTGGGTATCATTCAAAATGAATTGGAAAAAGTAATGGTAAGCGTAAAAGAGGAATTCATAAAAGTATCCCACATTGAAGCCCATGTTGGGTTCAATAGAGAATACAATGTATTTGAATTACAAAATGCTTTAGGTCAGCGAAATTTCAATAAATCCATTCAAATTGCTCATCAAATGGGCAACAAATCGGATAAGGGAGAATTGATGCGGGTATCGGCCACCTTGCTGGGATATTTTTCTAAAATTTTATTATTGAAAAACTCTACAATTTCGTCCGAATTTGAAATGGCTCAATTGTTGGGAGTAAAGCCCTTTTTCGTGAAAGATTACGTAATTGCCTCAAGAAATTACCGTTTGGAAGACTTAGAAACAGTATTTAATTTGTTGAAATTGATGGATTTGAGGATGAAAGGAGTACACAGAGGGGCGGCCAGCGATGGCGATATTTTGTTGGAAACAGTACTCGGAATTTTACGGGTAGGAGAAGTGGCAGCGAGAATGTAGTCAATAACTTTTCTACCACATTTCTACTTTGCATTTCAACACTTCGTTAATTTTCTTTTTATTTGTAAAAATCTAAACTAATCAAAGAATGAAGAAGTATTACTTATTGGCTTTTTCAGTTGTAACCTCTGCGGTTTTAACTGCTCAAGCACCTTTCACCGTTACCCATCCAGCGGGTGCCCCACAAAAGGCCACTGTTGGAAAAGTATTTACCGATGTAACTCCTCAAAAGCAAGACTTTTTAAGTCCTGATCAAGCTCAGCGCCGAGAAGTTAATTACAACGGATTTATTCGCATCGGTTCAAGTTATTACGATTTACAAACC
>JACCDP011523974.1_pt1 | contig 13138 bp, 15 predicted proteins | sample 7445841 | NCBI WGS metagenome assembly JACCDP01 (sample SAMN15323441, study PRJNA562643) | freshwater metagenome | isolation source: river surface water | place: USA:Blue River Watershed | collected 2017-08-17
CAGATCAAACGCCCGCGTCAGCTTCTTCGACATTCAGAATTTCCATTTCACTTTCCCTACCAGGGTCTTCTCCCCGCTCTTGCTCATCGAGGCGATGACTTGTCCGGTGAGGGACTTGACCTGGACGGTCCCCACGACCGCCAGGGAATCTTCCTTCCACACCACCGCCACTTGGGCTTCGTCGTGGGCCAGTTCCGGGAGCTCGGTGGCGGCAATCTCCAACAACTCCCCAATGGCCTGGGTGCGATAGAGGGATTTTTCCGGCTCAAACGGCGACGTCATCTCAGAGCGGCAAGCCCCGCCGGGTGGCCGATCGGGCCGCTTCACGCACCGTGGACGGGTCGGTATCCGCCGGGCTGTCCAGGCCGATGGTCAACAGCCACTTTTGATACAACACCTGGCGGTGGATTCGCACAAACGCCCAGGCCTGCGTGACGATGATGATGGCCAAGCCCGCGGCCACTTCTCTCATCAAATCCGCCTCAGCCAGGCCTCGGGAGACCAGCCACCCGCCCGCGACTAGGAGCAGTGAGCGCACAATCGACACCAAAAACGCCTGGTAGATGGACTCCATCAGAGGAACCTACACCGCCGCTCTCCGGCTTCGTCATCTACCACGGCACGCATCGCGTCAATCCGGCCCTTGATGTCGTCCAGATGCTCGGTGTTCTGCGCCTCGAACAAGGCGTGGATGGTGGCCGAAAGCATCGCTACCTGACCGGAGAGCTCCCCGACCTGGGTCACCAGCGCCTGGTGGTTGGCGGTGACCAAGGCGGTCAGCGGGGAGAAATCCGTCGCCGCGAATCGACACGCATGGACATCCGCCGGCGGGGTGGGGATCGAAGGCGCCACACCACCCGGATCGACCGGCGCGACCCAGGGACGCCGGGGATCGGTCATCGGACCAATGGCATCGGTCTGGATCGGCTTGAGGGGCGCCCCGACCGCTGCTGCGGCCAAGACATCCCAGTGGAAATTGCTGGGCTTGTGGTGGAGCACATCCTCGGCCACCAGCCCCACCGGACTCGGGACGCAGGTGCCAAAGTCCTTGCGGCTCAGGCCCCAGCCATCAGCGCGGTGGATCCAGGCGACCCGGTTGAGGATCGCCCCCAGGTCGCTGGCGGTCTGGACCACTGTGAAGGGATAGGCGGCACAGACCGCCTTGAGGGTGGCAAAGACTTCGTCCGGGAGTCGCATGGGATGCAATCTTTGTGCCAAACGCCTTAGGGCGTGGTCAACGTCGTCCGAAGGCGATCCGGCCCGCCGACGACAATCTGGGTCATGGTATTGGTCGGGGCAGAATTCCCCACCAAGGGGGCCTTCCACACCGCTCGCACCGTGAAATCCTGCCTGCCTTTGGGGACCCAGGCGGGGAGGGTAAAGCTGAGCGAGACCGTCGTGCCCACGCGGGTGACGCCGATATCTCGGCAGTCCGTGCTGACACAGAGCTGGTAGCTCTGGACGAAGGTCTGCTCCTCAGCGGTGTGGTCGAAGTAGAAGGTGGTCCCGGCGATGACCTGGGCGGAGACCGCCCCGGCCAGGACCAGCACCCCCAGCAGGGCGACCCCAACGAGGGAAGTGAAGCGCATTGAGGTAGGGTAGCACAAATCGTGCCAAATTACCACCCTCTAGCGCTTCTTCTTGCAGTTGCCCATGACGGGCCTCCTTTTAGGAATTACCGTGGACGAAACTGATAGACATTGAGCGGCAATTCCTGCTGGGTGGGCTCCGTGTGCAAGGCCTCTCGCAACGCGGCTTCTTCCAACAGGAGCCTATTGTATGGGCCCAGCTCCGGAGTGCCTTCGTCCTGGAAGCGTCCCACCATGTGGAGCATCTCCCGTCGTGGATCTTGGGTGGGAGCCATCCCAATCCCCAATTCCCCGCCAACGCCCAGTTCCGGATCTTCCAACGTCGCCCGCTTCCGCACCAGGCGGCGCAAACGATTCTCCCAAGGACGTCGTTGGGTCCAATCGTTGGTGGTGTATGCCCGGTAGATGGGGTCATTCTCCAAAGCAGGCGGCTTGATGGGCGGTTGGACCATCTCCTCTGGGGCAATCAACCAGGGCTCCGAGGAGACACCCTGTTCGTGGTCGAATTGATCGCGCTGGGGGGTCCCCGCTAGGCCCAGCATCTGATCGTAAATCCCCGCCGGAGAGGCTCCCCTCCGCACATAGATATTGGTCCCGGTATCGTGAACCGGATCCAAGGTACCCCTATTCAGCTCCCGCATCGAGGCGCCCATCTCTGCCGCCGACGCCCCAATGACGTCGTCAAATTCCGCTTCCGCGGGATCGGGCTGCACTTGACGGCTGAAACTGTCGTAATAGGGCTGGGTGTCTTCGTCCAACTTGCTGTACCGAAAATCCAATGCCTTCTGGAGCGCCTCCATGACCCCAGACTGGGGCATGTTGGGGGCTCCTCGGAGAAAGTGTTTGATCATACGTATCCCACCTCCAACGCCCGCCGCAACCACCCCTTGAGAAACACCCGCTGCTCGGGGTTTTGCTTCACGATCTCCGCCACGAGATCAATCCGCTCTCCCAGGAGCCCCCGATTGGAGAGCCTCCCCTCCCGCTTGAGCTTCTCCACCATCCGCTTCGCCGTCCCCACCCCATGGAGCACCGCGATGTCAATCACCTGGGGGAGCAAGGTGGGCACAATCTCCCCCTCGAAGGGGGCGATGTAGCGTTCCCGATAAATCTCCAACGCCTCGGTCTTGGTGAGGGCTTGGACCTCGTCCCGAGTGACCGCTTTTTGCCTCCAGGCCCCGAGGGTCCTCTGGGTAATCCCGAACTTTGTGGGCCCGCCCTTATCGGCGGGATGATCCACAAATCCACCCTCCCGTCGGAGGATCCCCTCTAGAATCTCCTCAACACTCATCAGGGTTTCCGTTCGATCATATGGGAAATGACAGTGTCGATCTTGGCGTCCATGCGAAGAATGGCTTGTTCCAACCGGTCTGCCGCCATGGCCGCGGTGGTGGCATTGGCCTCCAGGACCGCGACTCGCTGGGAGAGTTGCCAGGCCCAAGAAACCACACCAATGATGGCCCCGCCTAAGGCGGCGAGTGCCGCACCAATATAGGTTTCTGCCATAGCCATTTAATCCACACGCTTCCCGACACCCTTCTCAAGCTCCTTGATGCGGTCGCGGAGTTGGAGGATGATCTGCTGCTGAACATGCACCTCGGCGTGGACCTCCTGGAGGGCCTTCACCAGGGGCGCAATCAGGCTGGAATAGGACAAGCCCAAGCGCTCCGGGTTGGACGCATCGACCCCCGGAAAGCCTAGCTTCTGGAGATCCTGGGCGATGAAGCCCAGGTCCGTCTTCTGTGGAGAGGCGATCAACCGATAACTCACCGGCTTCAACGCGTCGATGAACTCGATGCCCAACTCCAGCGGCGCGATATCCTGCTTCAACCGCCGATCCGACGACTGTACATAGGCGTTGGTGCCGGTGACGGTGGTGAACCAGCCTTCCGCCCAACGCAGATCTGTTCGGCCCAGGTCCCAGGTGTTGTTCGCCGAAGGGAGGAGGTCTCCAATGATCTTGGTGTTGGTGCTGATGAAGTCTACCCGGCCCTCAGTCCCGGTGTCATATACCCGCAAACGCGTCGTGCCGTTGACCGTGAAGGAAATGTCCCCGCCTGCCTGGGAGAAGACCCCGGTATCGGTATCACCAGAGAAGGTCAATTGAGGCGATCCCGCGGAACCAATCCCCACCACTACCGGAACGTTGAATGTCGCCGCCGTAGTCGAGAGCCCGAACAACACCGAGTTCCCGACAGAGTTCCGGAACTCCTGGCTGTCCGAATAGAGATCAATGGCCCCGTTGCCCAGGGCCGCGACCATCCCCGTGTCATCCGGGCGCCTGATTTCACCGCCCGTGAGGCGGAGCGTCGTGGCCAGGAATTGCCCCGAATCGAAGAACGTGAACTTGTCCGTGTTCACGCCGCCCGACCGGGTCGAGACATGCAGCCGATACCCGGTCCCATCCCCGATGAAGATGCGCCCGATGACCGGGCTGGCGTAGCCGCCCGCGAACTCCAGCCCCGCCCCCGCCGCGCCCTGCCCCGCGGTCCCCGACACCCGCAGGATGGCCGCGTGGTTCCAGAGCGCCGTGATGGTCTCGTTTGCGGCCACCCGCGCCAGCAGCGCCCCGTCGGTGATCCCCGCTTCGGCAATCCCGGTCAGGGCCGACGTCGCGGTGGTTCCAGCGGCGGTCAACCGCCCATCGGCATCCACCGTGAACGTGGGGACCGTGGTGGTGGAGCCATACGACCCCAGCGTCACCGTGGTCGAGGCCAGCTCCGAGGCGCCCACCGCATTCGCGGCAATCTCCGCGGCATCCACACCATCCGTAGCAATGGCTGCCGCATCCACGCTCCCCGCAGCAAAATCCGCAGAAAGAATCGTCGCGTTGAGGATTTCCGTCGTAGTGACCGCGCTGGTGGCAATCTCACTGGCACCCACCGCGTCGGCGGCAATCGCAGCCGCATCGACCGCATCCACCGCAAAGTCCACCGAGGTGATGGTCCCGTTGAGGATCTTGGCCGTGGTCACGGCTCCATCCAGCAACTCCACCGTTCCGACGCCGTCGGTGGCGATTTGCGCCACGCCGACACACCCCGTGCAGGAGAGCGTCGAGAGCGTCAGGGTCCCGATGGTGACTGGGTCGGAGAAGCTGAACGCTGCGCCGGAGCCAATCGTGTTCAACGTCACGCCCCCCGTGGCGCTCACATCCAGGTCAAACGCATTCGCGCCGTCATAGCGGACCTTCAACTGCGAGGGCGAGGTCGAGGTGAAGATCGCCGCACCCGTGGTGATCCCACCCCCGCCCAGCACCGCCGACACGTCTACCCCATCGATGGTGAACCCCGGGTCCACGGTGATGTTCCCCGTGACGATGCCCCCTGCGCGATTGAGCGACCCGGTTGCCAGGGCCGAGAAGTTCGCATTAATCTGCGAGGCACTCGCCGTCGTGCCCGCCACAAACGTATTCGGGACAGTGATTTGTGCCGAAAGCCCCACACCCGCCAGGAGCCAGCTCCCAACAACGCCAAGCAGTTTCTTCATCAGTCACTATCCCTTCGCAAGGCCACCAACACGGTGGCAGTCCCAACGACAGTCGATCGCACCTTCACATACCCCGGTTGGGTGGGGGTTCCAGAGAGCACATAGAGCGCCGGAGCGGTTCCCGGGTCGGTGGCCAATTCCCACCGAACCGGAATCACCACAATCTGCCCCTTGCCCTCGATTCGATGGCGAATGGTCACATCCTTGGCGGTGGCCGGAAACACCACCTGCTGAAAGTTCCACTCCGCAAACGGCGAAGACTTCTCGAAGTCAATCCCCAGCCGGGACAGGTCCCCGGAGAGCTTTCCCAGCGCATTCCCATCTAACATTTAGGTCCTATCCGTCTGCGACTCAGCGCGCGTGTCGACCTTGTAGACCGCCACATCCTGGTTGGGGGTGTACTGGCGGAAGCACCAGCGGTAGGTAAAGCCGGTTTTGGCAATTCTCCGGCGATGTCGGGTGGTGGGAATGCCCCCACCCCAGACCGTCTCGTCCCAACTGGAGTTGTCCCACACCAATCCGGTCGAGGTGAGGGAGAGGGAGAAACTCCGCACCACATCCTCGTTGTTGTAGTTGCGCTTGAATTCCGCGTCCACCGTACCCCCTTCGGTGGAGCTCCCCACCCAGAAATACGCATACTCAAAGCGCTTCTTGATGAAGGGCGCGGAGAAGCTCATCCAGGGAAGGCACAGATAGAACCCGATGGTCCCCACCGACCAGGTCCAGGCACTGTTGGGGACCGGGGAGAACGTCTCCCCCGCAGCGAGGGTAATCACCGACCCAGTGTTGGAAGCAATGCGTTTGCATTGCCACCCCTCGGGGGTGCCATCGTTGACATACACATAACGCTCGGTCAGCCCGCCACCCGCCGTCAGCAACGACCCACTGGTGGTATTGACCGTGAGCGTGGTGGAGGTGGCCGAAACGACCGTCCCCTGGACTACGCCCGAGGGCGTGCCGTCGTTGGCCACCCCGCCATAGCGGAAGATCTGGCCCTTGTAGCCCCCAAGGTAAACCTGGGGGGTGGACTGACTGTTTTGGACACTGGCGAGGCTGGCCGCATCCATCCCGGTCCACCGAGTGGCCTCCCACTGGCCGAAGCGATACTTGTAGGGGAAAATGAGGTTGTTCTGGGCCTTGTTCACTTCCGGCACCGCCCACAGCACTCGCTGGTTGATGATGTCGGAGCAACCTACGATTCCTACCACATTGAGGGAGGGGTTGGGCGCAGAGCTCTGGGTCGACAAGCCCGACTCGAAGGCAATATCGGCGTCAATCCGGCCTAGCCCGATGTTCTGCGGGGAGCCCTGGCCATTCCAGGCCATCGGGCCATACTCGCTCCACCAATAGGTGGTGCCCTCGACCGTGACGATCGAGCGCTCGTTGAGCGCGCCCACATCGGGGGAAATGAGCCTCGGGACCCAGGTCGCCGGATCTTCGCCATAAAGGGCCCACATCGAGTCCCGCTTGAAGATGATCAGGACCTCATGCGCGGCATGGAGCGCCACGATCTTCTGCCCGTCATCTGCGTTGACCGAGAAAGACGCATCGGGGTCAAAGGCCTCCGGCTGATCCAGATTGGAGTAGTAGACTCTGGAGCCGTTATGCGCAAAGAGCCGAGAGACATGCGCTTCCACCCCGATGATCCCACTGGGCGGCGGGTCGTTCTCGTCCTCATCGGGGGCCAATCGGGTCAACGCATCGAGTTGGTCCTGGGTGAAGGACAGATTGGTCGACAGCGTCGGGGTGGAGATGGTCGCCGCCAGGAAGTGCTCGGTCTGGTTGGAGTTCTGGCGGAGATACACCTTGACCGCCGTGACCGGATGCTCCCCAGTCGAGGCCGCCCAGGTCACCGTGATACGCTTCGACGCGCCCAGGACAATCTCAGCCGCTGGGGAGGCGCTGGACTCCAATCCCGTCGCCGCATCGTAATAGGTGATCTTCACCGAGTAGGTATCCGCGGGGAGCAACCCCGCCCCGCCATCGGCGAGAGCTGGAGCGGCGGGCGCCACCATCCCCGCGTCCCACACATCGGATCCGTTGAAGCAGTGGAGCGGATCCTGGCCATTGGCGACGAAGCACAGATTGTTCATCGCCGCAAAGCTCGGGGGATAGGTCCCGGCGGTGAAGGGGGTGGGCGTCCCGGCATCCGCGGCCAGCAGGGTCCCATCGCTCTGGAGCTTGTCGAGACGCCCCGTGACCCCTACCACCAGGTGATACGCGCTGGTCGTCAGCGTTCCGGTGGAGCGCACAAAGTCATGCTGGCCGAGAATCGCCCCCGCTCCCGTCTGAGGAGTCGCATTGACCAACGCCCACCCGGCCCGCTGGCCAATCACCGCGGAGCTCCCCATGTTGTGGAGCAACACGGTGTTCTCCCCGTCGGAGAAGCTTCCCTTTGGCGCCAAGTCCTGCGCTGCGGCGCTCACCGCCCCGATATGCCAGGACTCGTTTGGCTCAAACAGCATTTGGCCCATTTAGTACCTCTTAATTCCCAAAGGACGGCATCGTGCTGTTCCACGCACCTTCCTTGTCCTGGACAAACAACGGCTGCGATCCCACGGTGGAGACATCGCGGAGATACTGCTCGAAGGCCTGGGCCCACTGTTCCTGCTGCTGACGCCAGGACAGCACCGACTCCTGTCGAATATCCGTGTTATATCCGGCAAACAACAGCAACGCATCCCATACCAGCAACTGGGAATAGGGCGCCGGAATCTCCGGCACATCGTAGTCGTTGATCATGATCAACGGCTTCCGGTAGAAGCGATAACTCAGCGTCTCGGGGGTGACGGGATTCTGAACCAGGTAAATCTGCCGATACTGCTTGCCCATCTCCAGCGGATTGAGCACCAGGATCTGGGTCGTCCCGACCGTCACGGTGAGAATCCCGTTGAACTCGCCGTTCTTGGTCACCGTGAGGATTTGGTCAAAGGCATAACTCCCATACACCGGGGCGGTCCCGGTGAGGACCAGCTTCTCGGCCACGATGTCCCCCGAGGCGGTCATGCCCTTCACCACCACCTCATAGTTGCCTCCCGTGTCACTGCCCGAGGAGCTGACGGCGTTGACCAACCCTGGGGTGGGCGGTTGCGCCGCGACCTGGGAATGTCCCCAAAAGAGGAACTCCGAGGCGCTTCCCTCTTCGGCCTTCCAGTCAAAGGCCCCCGTGGAGAGCCCCCGGTTGGGAAGCTCCCGCATCAGGATCCCCTCTGAGTCATTCCGGAGATAGAGGATGGTATTGACCATCGGGTGGAGGGTATAGCCCCTGACCCCGGGCGTGGTCTGGAAAGTCACCTCCTTCGGGTGCAGGAGGAAATACCCCGCATTGGCCAAGACCCGCATCTGGTGGGCCTGGTTGAGGTAATCCCCTGCCAGTTGGGCCGTCGTCGGCGCGTCATTCTCTTCATCGAGCTGACGCAACACCTGGCGCCGCAGCGCATCGAATGTGTAGATCATCGCTAAAGGTCCAAATCCGTCGACAACGTTTGCCGCCGCGTACTCGGGGAGTGAATACGCGCAGTCCCTGTGCGGAGAGTTCCGTTCTCGGCCAAATGCGTAGAGAGCCCATCTCGCCCGCCCACCGGCGGATACACCGAGGCCCCATCATCGGGCACCCCGGCGGTGGGCGCATAGACCGTCCCGACGGCCACTTTCCCAAGCGCTCCCGGCGCGCTCCCGGTAACAACACTGCTGGCATTGAACGTCCCGCTGGGGATGACTCCCAGGACCCGGGCACTCGCGCCCGTGAACCCGGCCAGGACCACCGTGAAGGAGGACGTCGGGACTCCCGCCACCGCGCCTGCGGCACTGCCCACCACACGCTGCGTGTAGGCAAAGGTCCCTGTGGGTACCCCACCGAGCGCGCCTGCCGCCGTCCCACTGATCCACACTACGGTCGTGAGCGTCGAAGTGGCCGCCGCGCCCAACGCCTTGGCCGCCGCTCCGACTAGGACCGATGGACTCAGGAAGGTCCCGGACGGCACACCCACCACCGCCCGAGCGCTAGCCCCACTGAGCGTTACTTGGACCTGGAGCGCGTTGGTAGCACTGGCGGCCAGGCCCCGGGCGGGACTTCCCTCCACAACCCGGTTGGGGGCATCTGGAGCTTCCAGTTGGAGGTCATAAACCACCACCTGGCCGACGCTCTGGGTCAACCGCGCCCGGAGATTGGCCCAGTTGCCGATCGTGGCCACTTCCCCCGCACTGAGCGTCAGAGTCTCGGTCGTGACACTGGCCCCTGCGGCCACCACCCAGGTGGCCCGGACGGTGGCGCCTTCCAGCAGCTCCACCTGGAGGGTGGGTCCGGTAGCCGTAAAGGTCCCCGTCGGCACCGCGCCCAGCACGCGCGAGGCACTCCCAGTCAGGGAGGCCGAAATGCCCACAAAGAACGTCCCACCAGCCACCGCGCCTACCGCTTTGGGGCTCGTGCCTGTGAGGCTGGCGTTGCCTCCCGGGGCAGGCGTCTCCAGGCTGATGTCATAGACATCAATCTGGCCGCCCGCCTTGGTCAGGGTGACCCGGAGGTTGCCCCAGTTCCCGATCGCGCCCCGCTCGGGCGTGGAAAGCGTCAGCGCCGAGGTGGTCGCACTAGCCCCAGGCGCGATATTCCACGTGGCGCGGGTCGTGGCCCCTTCCAACAGGGTGACCGTGAGCGCCGCCCCCACACCCAGGGGATTGGTCGGGGCCGCCCCCAGTGCCCCAGCGGCACTCCCAGTGAGCGCCACCTGGACCGCCAGGGCTGTCGTCGGGACTGCCCCCAGCGCGGGAGCCGCCGCACCAACCAGCCCCACGCCCGTGGTGAGCGCCTGCGGCGCGCTGGCGCCCAGCGCTTTGGCCGCGCTGCCCGTCAGCCCCACCACAACTGGAAGGGTTCCGGTGGGAACGCCGCCCACGGCCCCTGCGGCCGTTCCCGTGACCGAGATCCCCAACACCAACGCGTTGGTGGGAGCCGCGCCTAGCGCCTTGGCGGCACTGCCGGTCAAGGCCGTTGGCACCTCGGCTGCCGGTGCTGACAGCGACAGGTCCAACACATCGACCTGCCCACCGTCCTTGGCCAGCTCGACCCGCAGCGCCGACCAGTCGGTGATGAGCGCCCGTTCGCCCGCAGAGAGGTTCCACGAGGACGTCGTCGGCGTCGAGGCGATCGCCGCGAAGGACTGGGTGGAGATGGTGGTCGCGCCCTGCTTCAGGGTGACCGTCAGGTTGGCCGGGTCGGACTCACTGATCGCATAGACGCCCTGCGCAAGTTGGCGCTCCGCGATGGTCGACAGGTCGCTGCCATCGGGAATGACACCGCCGCGCAACCACCAAAACGGAAGGCCGATCGCAGATCGGCGGCGCCGAGCGGACATCGCTGTTTAGCCCCACTCCCCGCGGGTGTGCGTCGTGCCGTCGTCGCTGTGCGTCGAGGTCGCAATCGTCGCGCTGTCGGCGTCGTTTCTGAGCGTTTGCGTCGTGGCGGTCTGTGTGACCTTGTTCCGCGACAGCGCGCCGAACCACTGCATGAACACGCGCAGCGACAGCGGCCAGGTCCAGATTGCCGTGGGCTCAGTGACGGTCCGGTCCAGCAGGGCGTCCGCAAACTCGTTGCGGGCCGCCGACTGGCTGGACACCACCTCGACCTCGGGGATGCCTGCCACGGTCGGCGTGGCGGCGGCCGTGCCGAGCCAGTGCGTCACATCCACCTCGGGAACACCAGCGACCGTCGGTGTCGCGGCAGCAGTGCCGAGCCATTCGACGACATCAACGTGCAGTTTGTCCGTGCCTGCGACCAACGCGTTGTAAATCTGGCTGGGCACGACCATGAAGTCCTCCCACACCGGCACCGTGCTGGCTGGCCCGGCCCACAGGCGCATGCGGCCCAAGTCGCCCGTGTCGGTCGCGTTGAGCGTGACCGAGTAGAAGCCGTTTTCCTGATGCGCCGTCGCCGTGGCTGATGAACGTGCGTTCCATGTGCTGCCGCGCATGACGCGCACAGTCAGCGCCCCGAGGCCCGTTTGCGGTGTCACACCGTCGCTCGACACGAGAAACGGCCCCATGGAGATCGTGATCGACGAACCTTGCTCAATCCATCGAGCCATTTAGTTAATCCTCCTACGTCGAGAATGCAATTGCACCAAGACTGCCTTGGCCGGCCCGGGCGGGATCTCGCGCACGGCGACATAGACGGCCGCACGGTCATCTACCGTGCCAGTCGCCATCCCGACAAAGCGTATGCCCTGTCCCGCCGTCGTCTCGCGGACCATCGTCCAGCCAAACGCCGTGAAGTCGTGGTTATTGAGGAGTGTAGAGTCGGTCCCGGGAGCGAGTGGTGTGGCGGCTCCGGTGTAGTAGGCGCAGTAACGCACACTATTCGTGCCCGGTGACCCATCATTGATGGGAAGTGAGCCTGATGCCGCTGTGCCGGTGCCCGTCGTGTTCGCGCCGATGGTTTCGCTTGAGCCACCCTGCGTCACCAGCCCGACCGTTTGCGTGGCACTGGCCGCTGTCACCGTCGCCGCCATCCCCATCATCTGGACGGCGTTGTTGGTGCGCGTGACGACGATCGACTGCGCCCCCGCTGCCACGTTGTCGAGGTAATAGCAGCGGACAATCGCTGGTTCGGTATCGGTATCCGCGCCTGACCCGACCAACGTCATCGCGGTGCCGCCATACGTGACCGCCGTATCAAGCGCCACCCCGGAGTTTCCCACCGTCAGCACATAGACGATAGCCCCGCGTGGCGTGCCGACAGGCGTATGGGTCCATGAGAAGGTCGCCGCGTTTGTCGAGACGGCCGACTCTGATGCAGCGTCATGCGCGACAGCCATATCAAGCGATCCAGAACTCGCGCACACACGGCACCGACCATCGTGTTTTGGTCGCGGTGAACGTGGTGGCGCTCGTGATGGTCACATCCCATCCGTACTGCTCGTGGCTTGATGCCTTCCGCATTAACAGCTCCGGGTCAGCCAGTTCGTCTTTGTTAGCGACCTGTAAAGTTTCCTGCATCACACCATCGACGGCTTGCCGCGCGTATACAGCCATAGTCCCGCTTTCGTGCTATGCCCCCGCGATGTCGTCGGTGGCGATCGTCTGATCCGCGTTCGCGGAATCCTTGATGGTGCTGTTGTCTGCCATGAGATCCTAGACCGCCCGGTAGCGGATGGTGAGCGTGACGGTGCCGGCCTGGGGCGTCGTCAGCGGGTCAAGGGCCACGGTGGCGACATCGCTGCCCGCCCCGCTGCTGCTGCGGATGTACGTGGCATCGCTGCCGTCTTCGAGCATGGCGTAGAGCACCGCGCCCGTGGACGGTGTCCAGCTCCCGGCGGCGATGTCGGAGGCCGGGTAGGCGAGTTGGCCCGTGGCGACATACTCATCGGCGCCGAGGTCCCAGGTGCCGGTGCGGGTCACCCCGTCGATGTCGTCAGTGAACGTGCCGGAGAGGTCGGTGCCCTTGTCCTTGGCCTCGGTGTCGGAGGCCGCCAGGTGGAAGTCGCCATTGGCGGCATCCACAAACTGCACCGCCGACCCGCCTGTCCTGTTGTTGTAGACCGTCGTGCCGATGGCGTCCGCGCGATCCGCCAGGTTGTAGTCCGACCCTGAGGTCACCGCACCGCTCGTGTCGTACCCGAACGAGATCGTGGACTGCGCGACGCAGTTCTTGGCGACGATCTTCCCGCCCGACACCTGCTGGAACCCCACGCCATAGCCGTAGGCGGTGCAGTTGAGCAAGGTCTGGGTGACGAAGCCATCGGAGCCGCAGCGGAAGCCACGCAGGGAGCTGAGGCTCCCCGAGCCATTGGCAAACACCACGCAGTTTTGCGCGGTGGCATTGATGTCCGAGATGTAGATCCCGCTGCCGGTGCAGGAGCTGTGATTCACCTCGTGCCACACGATGCAGTTGGCGAACAGGCTCGTGCTGCCCCCCGTCGTGGCGCGAATGCCCCACCGGTTCTGGGCCGCGCCCGTGGAGGACCGCTTGATTTGCACCCCGGTGACCCGCGTATGCTCCGCCAGAATGGTCAACGCGCCCACACTGAACGAGTCGCCTGTCATGGCGATGCGGTACTTGCTCGCGTTCC
>JACCDP010605913.1_pt1 | contig 13137 bp, 10 predicted proteins | sample 7445841 | NCBI WGS metagenome assembly JACCDP01 (sample SAMN15323441, study PRJNA562643) | freshwater metagenome | isolation source: river surface water | place: USA:Blue River Watershed | collected 2017-08-17
CCCAACGCAGCAACTGCAACAAGCGCGATGCGCTTGAAAGTTGTCTTTGTAGACATTTGTTTCCTTTCGAGTAGTCGATCGAGGGAATTTCCCTCGGTCGGCTTTGGGTAATAAGTGCCTTCTCATATGTCATGAGAGGGTCTTTTGAAAGATCACAGGTAAAAGTGGTCATAGTTAGTACGCTTGGGTCATGCGGGAAAAGATTGAGGGGGTGCTGGGTAAGCTCCTTGTGTGGGCGCTGATATTGGCGACCTTGCTAGTGACACCGCTCTGGGCATTGGATCCGATCAACCCGATCAAGATGTTAGTCGTAAGCACTACAGGCTGTATGGGGCTTGGGGTTTTATTTGCCAATCAGAAAGCACTTGCTCTTGGTCGATACAAACTGCCCTTGATCCTAATTGGTGGGTTTATGGCTTGGCAGGTAATAGTCTTTTTGGTAAGTAGCGGGGAAAAACTGCAGCAGATATTTGGTACATCAGGTCGAAATACTGGGCTAATCACCTATTTAGCATTTTCTATTCTATTTGTGGTTTCAATGGTTGCATCAAACGCTGTTTTTTTAAACCGAATTTTATTGGCGACCTTAGTCGTTGGTGTTTCATCCTTAGGCTACGGGGTTGTACAAGCGTTAGGAGGAGATCCATTTAATTGGGTTAATCCCTATTCACCGGTCTTTGGATTTTTAGGGAATCCAAACTTTCAATCATCATTGTTAGGCATTTTGGGCTCAATTGTTTTTTCGCAGCTTTTGTCGGGAAGTCTCAAGCTGCAACTTAAGGCAGCTTTTCTTGTTTATCTATTTGTCACTATTTTTGTGATTCGAGAAACTGATTCGCAGCAGGGCTTTCTCGTCTTGTTAATTGGCTCCGTAATTGCCCTAGGTGTTTATCTAAATCAAAGAAGTAGAGTCTTAGGATATTCATACTTAGGTTTAGCTCTTGTGGGATTTTTTGCGGTTCTAGTGGGTACCTTAAATAGAGGACCTCTGGCTTCACTTTTATACAAGGATTCTGTGACATATCGTGGCGATTACTGGCGTGCTGGCTGGAAGATGACTCTAGATAATCCAATTTTTGGTGTTGGGTTAGATAGCTATGGGGATTGGTACCGTAGAGCAAGAGATTTGGAGGCGACAATTAGAACTTCTCCCGATCGAGTTTCGAATGCTGCACACAATGTTTTCCTTGATATTTCATCATATGGAGGATTTCCATTATTGCTGATTTATATGGCTTTAATGATCTTGGTTGTGGTTTCTTCGATAAAGGTAATTAAGCGATCACAAGGCTTTAATGCAAGCTTTGTGGGGTTACTGTCAGCCTGGGTGGCTTTTCAAGCTCAGTCAATCATTAGCATTAATCAAATCGGACTTGCTCTTTGGGGTTGGATCTTGTCGGGACTGATTATTGGTTATGAGATCAATTCTCGTACCGGTAATGTTGTTGAAGAAAAGAAAAAGGGAAAGCCTGGAACAAAATCTGTTCAGATCAGCCCTGCAACATCACTTTCTATGTTCATAGGGTTAATTGTCGGTGTGTTGGTTGGAATGCCACCGTATTTGGCATCTGCAAAATTTAAAGGTGCTCTTGAGTCAGGTAACTCAACCGTGGTTCAAAAGGCTGCATATATCTGGCCCTTAGATTCCTCAAGAATGATCCAGGTGGCCATGACGTTGAATGAGAACAAATTAGAAGCTCAAGGATTAAAGGTGGCATTGGATGCTACTCAAAGTTTCCCTGATAACTACGGTGTATGGGGAACCCTTATAATGATGAAAAATGCCTCACCAGAACAAAAGGAAGAAGCCTTAGTCCAGATGAAGCGGTTGGATCCCTTGAATCCGAATCTAAATTAGTGAGGTGGATATAAGGTTGACTTTACTCGGTTGCTACTCATCTACTTCTCAGAGTTCTGCGGTGTAATTGCCTAATGACTCAGGCAACCCGTATTTATAAGCATTCGGCAGCAGGGACGGACTGGGCGGCACTCTTTTTGGGCGCAGGGCTGGGGCTGACCCTGGCACTGCAGGCAACGACCTTGCGGAGTGGGGATTTCAAGGATTTCTATTCGGTGGTTGTAACGGTAAGCCGCTTGGCGGCGCTGGTGGGCACTTATTTGTCAATTGTTGGCATCTTCTTAGTGGCACGTATTCCGATTGTGGAACGCGGCGTCGGCCATGATCGTTTGGTGACCTGGCATCGCAAGTTGGGACCTTGGTCTTTGTATTTAATCGGCGCACATGTGTTTTTCATTGTGTTGGGTTTTGCGGGGCAAGATCAGATTCCTTTGTATAAAGAGATGTGGCAATTCTTAACAACCTATGACTGGATGTGGTTTGCGCTCTTAGGTTTTGTGTTGATGGTTCAAGCGGGTGTGACCTCATATAAAAAGGCTCGAGCCAAGATGAGTTATGAAACTTGGTGGTTGGTTCACATCCTGACTTATGCGGCGGTTGCTGCATCCTTTATGCACCAGATTGTCAATGGATCGATGTTTATCGGTCATCCTTTAAATAAGGCGTATTGGATTGCGCTCTATGTAGCGATGGCTTTAGCGATTGGGTATTTCAGGTTTTGGGTTCCAATTTGGCGATCACTGAAAGTTAATTTGCGAGTTGAAAAGGTTGTTGTTGAAGGACCTGGTGTTGTGTCTGTAATTATGAAGGGTCGCAATTTAGATCGCTTGGCAGCGCAAGGTGGGCAGTTCTTTGGGTGGAGATTTATCGCACGTGGGCATGCGTTGATGTCGCATCCATATTCTTTGTCGGCTGCTCCGACGAAGAATCATTTGCGAATTACTGTTAAGGATTTAGGAGATCACTCAAGATCGTTGGCTTTTTTAAAGCCGGGAACTCGAGTATTTGTTGAAGGTCCTTATGGAGCCTTTACTGCAGGGCGTTCTACACGTCCGCATGTGGTGTTGGTTGGTGGCGGCGTTGGAATTACTCCGGTGCGTGCGTTGATGGATGAGTTCAATGGTGGAGCTCAAATTGATGTGATTTTTAGGGCTTCTCGCGAAGAGGATTTAGTTCTTAAGGCAGAGATGGATTACTTGGCCAATAACAGTGGTGGCTCGATGCGGATCCATTACTTGGTGGGGCCGCGCAAAGATCATCCGATGGATGCGCGATCATTGAAGGCGTTAGTGCCGACCTTTGCCGATAGCGACATCTATATCTGTGGGCCAGAGCCGTTGGTGAGTGCGGTGCGTAAGGCTGCTGAGGATCTAGGTGTGCCTAAGAACCGTTTCCATGATGAGGCTTTCGCGTTCCATAGCGAATAATTAGCCGCAGATACTCTGCGGTGAGATTGCGGGCGTTCACAGAAATCATTCAGGTTGGTGGGCTTTGATAAGCCTGTTGAACCATTCGAGGGGTTAACGAGAGACGAGGATAGATGAAGCGGGCGCTATTGATCGCTGGAGGCACTGTGGGGGGTCTCGGCGCGGTATTAGCGATTACGCCACCTCAGTTGGGCGCTAATGATGCGTTAAGTATCTCTGGTGCTTTTGTGGGGGTTAGTTCTGGGACAGCTGAGGTAGCGCCAGCTTCATCTTCTTCTTCGACAGCTGTTGGCACCCAAAGTGCGGCTCCGAAGGCCAGCGTTAAGGCAACTGCGGCGGCGACAAAGAAGGCAAGTTCAGCTGCGAAAGATTCAGCGGCGAATAATTCTGGAACAACTGCAGCGGCTGCGACAACTACGCCGGCGACAAGTTCTGCAAAAAGTATTAATGGAACATTTACCGGTCCATCTGTTTTTGTGAACTATGGAAATGTTCAAGTAAAGATCACTGTGGTGAATGGTCGTATTACCGATGCGGTAGCGGTGCAGGCACCAAGTGGTCGCAATGATCGTTGGACCAATATGGCGGTTCCGATTTTGAAGCAGCAGACATTGGCTGCACAGAGTGCAAATATTCAAGGTGCATCAGGTGCGTCATATACAAGTTACGGTTGGTACACATCGCTACAGGGAGCGCTCGCTCAAGCTGGTTTGTAAGCAACGCAGATAGGGTTGAGGGATGAATCATCTGCGTCGACAGTTTCCGGTGTGGGGAACAATTGTGGATGTGGATTGTTATTCGCAATCTGTCGGTGGCGCGGAATTAGATCGCGCAATGGATTCAGTTGTGGCGTTTTGCGAAGATGTTGATCGGGATTTTTCGACCTATAAAGATGGGTCGTGGGTGACGCGGTTACGTCGCGGTGTGGTCGCGATTGCGGATTGTCCTGATGATGTGCGTGAGGTGTGGGATTTGTGTTTGCGGGCAAAGCATTTAAGTGATGGGGCTTTTGATCCATGGGCGGTTGAGGGTGGTTTTGATCCATCGGGATTAGTAAAGGGTTGGGCTGCCGATAAGGCTTCAAATATTTTGGTTGCAGCTGGTGTGCAGCACTGTCAGGTAAATGCTGCAGGGGATTTAGCTTTGCGTGGCGGATGGTTCGATTCTGTGGCTGGGGTTGTAAAGCCTTGGTCAATTGGTGTTGTAAATCCTGATGATCGAAGTGAAATTGTGAAGGTGTATGAAATTACCGATGGTGCGATTGCAACATCGGGAACATATGAGCGTGGTGCACATATTCATGATCCATTAAATGGATTGATTGCGATTGGTGCAAAGAGCGCGACTGTTGTTGGGGCTGAGGGCTGGCTGTGTGATGCGATGGCTACTGCAGTGATGGTTGGCGGTCAGGATTCAGCAAATTGGTTTGGCCAGCCTGAATTGCGGGGATATCAGGTATTTGCAGTGAATCGACATGAACAAAGTGCGTGGGAGATTTAGATTCGAGTTTTAAAGTATGGAGCTAACTTCTTATAAAACTCTTGGGTTGAAATCCCAAAAGAAGCCTCGAAGTTCACTTGCCAATCTTTTCCATTTTTCAATGATTCCATGAATGACATATAAGTAGTGAAGCCTTTAACAGCAATAAGTGCCTCAGTTGCTATATGGCCAGCGGCGTAAGATCCAAGCACAAGACAATTATCTTGTGGGCTTCTAGGTCTGAGATCTAAAGCGGTCATGATTTTGATGACACCTTCGGATGTTTGGGCCAAATCGCGCATTCGAGTATTTGGTGGGTTGTTGTAATTGCCACCTGGGTTGTATTGATAGGCAAGCGATTCAACGAACTTACGTCCGGCTGCTCCAGTTGGGTCTGCTTCATCGACTCCTAGGGCAATACCAAAGTAAGTTGCTGAGCCTTCAAGTAACCAACAAGCAAGTGGACCATCTTGGTACTTTTGCTGAACTAAATGAAAGTACTCATGGATGGCAGTTTGTTTATCATTAATTTCTCGTCCACGTGTATCCATGCACTGATAGTAAATCGGTCCTTTTTTGCCAACGGTTGCAAAGGCAAAGTTGCAGCCGTTAGGCCATTTTTTAATTTCTTCAACGATACTGAATGGAAATCCTCCACCATAGGTCTTGAGAGCTTGATCAGCCCATTCGCCATCTTTCTCACTAAAGAAAACAACTTGATAGCTGGTTGGTTGGTAATACTTTGAAAACATTGTTTCGGCAATCGTTAACAACCTTTTTTCTTCTTCAAGATGAGATGAAACGACATGTGGCCCAGCTATAACTTCAACAACTGATTTTGGTGTTGTTTGTTTGGAAAGTTGTGCAATAAGTTCATTACGCGCAACTATGCTGGTCCATTTCACATCTAAATTGTCAAAAGTGATTGGCGAAGAGGGAGCTGTGGGATCAGGGGTTGGGGTTGGTGTTGGTGTTGGAGATTCTGTGGGAGTTGGAGTTGGTGAAACCTTTGGCACAGGTATAGGTGAAGGAGTTGGCTTCACTACTGATTTCTTCTGCCAAACAATTGTGTTTCCAACCTTTTTACAAACGAGCGAACCAGATGTTGAATTTATCTTGGTGCATTTTGAGCCCAACTTGGGTGTAGCTCCTTGAGAATTCGCTGGGATACCCAGAAGTAATCCAGCAACAAGTACAGAAACCATTTTCCTACTTCTCATGGGAATACTTTCCCAGATGTGGAGTAAAAAAGTGAAGATGTGGGAGGACTCCCATAAGGTGTGTGCATGAGAAAGAGAGCCTTACCAATACTACTTGTTCTAGTAATTGCTTGGGTTTCCTTGGGACTTACCCCGGCGTATGCACTAGATGAACGGGTCATCGATGTTGTTGAGGTGACATGGAATGGTGCACCTGCATTGCGTGGAGATGCAAAAGTTATAGCTGGTGTTATCGATACAGAAGTAAATGCTGACTGGAAAAAGTACACAACGATGGTGGGAGATAACGGAAGTCGTACAGTGTCATTTAAGAGCGGCAGGATTTTGGAAACACCAATTCAGTTGATATCGAAGATGGCGTGTACTGGATATGCGGCTAGTGACTTCATGAATTCAATTCGCCCAGAAGCGTATCGCCGTTTGGGAATTAGTAATTATTCAAATCGGTACTTAGTTGTTGTATCGCCTCGCGCGGGATGTATTTGGTCGGGTCGCGCACAAATGGGTGAGCCTAAAAGTAAAAGCGGAACGCTGATTTTGCACGATAGTGAATCCTCTTTTGTGATTGCACATGAGCTTGGCCATACCTTTGGTTTAGGACACTCAAACTTTTTGCGTTGTGATGACAAAGCATCAGATGGTGCTTGGGGTACAAATTGCAAAGGTGTTGAATACGGCGGAACGATTGATGTGATGGGCAATGTTGATACAACATCACCATTAAGCACCTATCACCAGTGGCGAATGGGGTTGCTTGAAGATTCACAAATCAAGCAGGTGTGGCAATCAGAGGTTGTTAATTTAGCTCCAAGTGATTTTGCAAATGGCGTGAAGGCGATTTTCATTCGCGATGGCATGGCGGGGTATTGGGTTGAGTACCGTCGGAAGACAGATGGAGCTGTCTATAAGCCTGGTCTTGCGATTTATCGTTTAGATCCCCCACCGGTTTCTGCGATTGTTTCTCCCAACCCTGAAGATAGTGCCGCGTCTGAGTTTCCATCAGTGCTGGGTACTGATTTCTGGATGCTGAATCTTGATAATTACACCTACGCCACTTCATCATCCGTGAGCGGATCGATGACGGGGCTAACTGCAAAGACATACTCTGGCAATGTTTCTTTTAGTGCAGTTGCAACTGACACAGGTGCGGTTGTAACAATTACAAAGAAGGCGGATACGACTCCTCCGCCTGTTCCTAATGTTGTTCCAGTTGATCAATGGCGTTCACCCAACATGGTGATTCTTGGTATAGGTGGCGAAGATGCAGATACTGCGATCGTTGGTTTTGAAGGACAGATCGATGGCAAGGTCGAAACGCTAAAAGCATCCGATGTTGATGGATGGATGCCAACGTATTTAAGCCCATTTGTTGCGCCAAAGACTTTGTATCTGCGGGATCTTCCAGAGGGAAGTTACACCTTTGCGATACGTGCGATAGATATCGTCGGAAATAAGAGTGATTGGTCGACTCCGCAAAAAGTTGTTATTGATCGTGCACATCCAGTTGTCACCAATGATTTTGTAGTAACTGGTGTTGCTGCTGGCGAGCTATCGCTGCAGTGGAAGGGTGCCACTGATGCGGGTAGCGGAATTTGCCAGGCAAATGTTGTTGATGAAGATGGCTTAATTTTGGCAACGAGTTCGGTGAAGAATGCGCCGGCTTTCAAAGTTGCAAGCGGTGCGAAGTTAGCTGGAACCGCTCAGGTTTTTGATTGCATTGGAAATGGTTTAACCGGTGACATCAGCATTTCAAATACCATGGTTACTGGCGATAAGAGTTCACGCACAGGTAAGTGGAGTGCTGCAGGTGCTGCCTACGGAACAGGTGCGATTAAGTGTGTTGGTAAGTGCACAGCGTCATTAACTGTTTCTGGCAAGAATGATGTTTTGGTTGGTACGGGTGCGGCAACGATTGCAGTAGGAAATAAGACTGTGGCAACTATCGCCGATAGCAAGGTTACCAAGCTTCGTATTGGCGCAACTGTTGATGTGGGAGCCAGCAAGAAGGTTGTTCGCGTCAGTGGATCTAACTTTGTGTTAATTGGATTGAGTTCAGTAACAACAACCTTGGGTACTTTAAAAGAGGTTGATCGCGCACCTGCAATTTCTGATCCATCATTAGTTGATTCCAAGCAGGTTGCTTTGGCGAAGTTTGGTTTCCGCGCCGATGATTTCAGCCAGGAGTGGAAGATCTTGCCGATGGCAAATGGAACAACCTTGCTGGACCCATCGCTGGATTTGTGTAATGGAAAGTTTGAATCTGAAAAGGATCGCGTTGAGCGACGTCAGGTAACGGCGACAAAGGTTGGCTCTACATTTTCATTCCTATCAACTGAGGTTGTGAAGTACTCATCTGCAGCTGCGGCAAGTGCTGCGCAGAAAGAGCTGGTAAAGGTTTTGGCGCAGTGCGAGACCGATAAGGGGTACAAGGATTCAACCGGAACCTTGGTTCCTTATGAGTTCAAGAAGTTAACCACTATCCCAACTGGCGTTGTATCTGAAGGCAATCGCGTATTTGTTCATACCGTGATCGATACAGATATTCGTGCACGCACACTGCTTGGTTTCTACCAATTCAATGGCGATACCTTCACCGGGTTGTATGTGATGAACGCTGAAGGCTTTAGCGATGCGCAGGTTGCAAAGTGGCTCAAGGTCGCAGCGACTATGGGCCAACGTCTACAAGGTAAGTCTGTTTAAGCGCTGACAGCGTTGAGTGTTGAAACCTCTGCAGGGGTTAGTTCAATAACCTGAACGATCTCCTCTAACTGCGGCACTGTGCGTGCTGATGCAATTGGAACACTGACTGATGATTGGCTGCGGAGCCAGGCAAGTGCGATTGCAGAAAGTGGCGCTCCGTTATGAGCAGCACTGACTTCATCCATCGCAGAAAGAATTGCGTAGCCCTTGTCGGTTGCATATTCGCGAGCACCGGCTGCGCGCTTTGAATCTACCTCGGTTACTCCTGGGCGATACTTTCCTGACAAGAAGCCACGAGCGATTCCGTAAAAAGGGATATTGGAAATTCCTAGTGATTCAACTGTTGGAGCTAAATCAGTTTCGTAGGTCTTACGGTCAACTAAGTTATATAAATCTTGAACCGCAATGTAGGCAGGAATGTTGTTGTTCTCGCTATAGGCGATTGATTCGCGCAGGCGAGAAGCGGTGAAGTTTGAGGCTGCGATGTAGCGAACCTTTCCTTCAGCAATTAATTGGGCGTATGCGCCAAGGGTTTCTTCAAGAGAAACTGTTTCATCATCTGCGTGGCTGTAATACAGATCGATGTAATCGGTTTGCAAACGGTTAAGGGATTCTTCGCAGGCTGCGAAGATGTTTTTTGCAGACAATCCTGGGCGGCGATCCATCTTTGCAACCTTGGTTGCGATCACCATCTCGCTGCGGTTTCCACGGGATTTCATCCAATTGCCGATCACTGTTTCAGACTCTCCACCGACATGACCTTCGACCCACTGGTTATACATATCTGCGGTGTCGATGAAGTTGCCGCCATGGCTTTTGTAGGCATCCATAACGAGGTGGCTTTCAGCCTCAGTGGCATTGCCGCCGAAGATATTGCTGCCTAGGCAGAGTTCATGAACAACAAGGTCAGATTCCGGGATAGTGATCATGGAGTCAGATTAAGGCACAATTGCGCACATGGCGACTACAACTGGTGGATTTTCAAGTGAAGGGCTGGCGTTAGAGGCCAAGACTTTAGAGCTTGAGTCGTTGTCGCAAAAAGAGGCGATTGAAATCGGTGAGATCGCATTGGATATGGGTTTTGCACGTGGTCTGGGTATTGCAGTTGAGGTGCGATTGAAGGAGTGGATTGTTTTTCACGCATCCTTGCCGGGATCTACTGCTGATAATGATTCGTGGATTGCACGCAAAGCACGGGTTGTTTTAGCAACTGGTAATTCAACGATGTATGAAAGAGTTTTGGCAGAGGAACAAGGCATCGATTGGTATGCGGTTAAGGGATTGCCGGAAGAGACACATGCAATTCATGGTGGTGGATTGCCATTAAATGTTAAAGGCATGGGGTGTGTTGGAATTTTGTTGATCAGTGGTTTGCCGCAAGCGCAGGATCACTTGTTGGGTGTTGAAGTGTTGACCGAATTCTTGGCGCGCAAAGGTGAGCTGCTATGAGCATCTGGGTCTGCGGAGAAGTTTTGATTGATATCTTGCCAACCGGTCCCGTTGTTGGTGGCGGTCCAGCAAATACTGCAAAAGCTTTAGCGCGTTTGGGATATGAAGTTGATTTTATCGATGGAATTTCTAGCGATGCTTATGGTGTTAGTGCGCGCAAAGAGTTAGAGCGTGATGGTGTTGGCCTTTCTTTGGTATTGAGTAGTGACAAGCCAACATGTACTGCAACTGTTACTTTGGATGCGGCAGGGTCGGCTTCGTATGAGTTCTTGATCGATGGCACAGCGACCTTTGATTTCAATACTTCGTGGCTACCTGACCCAGAGCGGCTAAAACCAAGTGTTTTACACATCGGAACCTTGGTCACGATTGTGGAACCAGCCTCAACGGTTTTGTATGACTGGGCGGTTAAATGTGCAGAGTTTGCACCTATTGTTTTTGATCCCAATGTGCGTTCATCAGTTGTGGGCGATCGCGAAAAGTACCGTGCAGCTGTTGAAAAATGGGTTGGAATTTCAAGTGTTGTGAAGCTGTCAGATGATGATATTTCTTGGTTGTATCCAGGCGAGGCTATGGATGAGGTTGCAAAGCGATGGATAGCAGGTGGTACTTCGCTTGTTGTTGTAACTCGTGGTGCTAATGGAATTATCGGTTACACCGAACATGGTTTTGAAGAGGTCGATGGTGCAAAGGTAGTTGTGGTCGACACAGTTGGTGCAGGTGACACAGTTGGTGCAATTTTGGTTGAAGGAATTATCAAGCACTCTGTTATTGGTTTGCAGGGTGCAACCTTGAGCGCAGTTCTGCATCGCGCGGCGGTCGCTGCAGGTATTACCGTTTCACGTGCTGGTGCTCAACCTCCACGGTTGCACGAACTAGTAGAAGCGTTGGATGCCTGATGCAATTTATTGATGATGCCGAATTTCAAATTGCGATCGATGATGACAATGGTGCGCGCATCACATCACTGAAGTGGCGAGAAAATGAGTTTGCAGTTCCCTTTCGTGGACAGGTTCACACATCGGGTTGGTACTCAATGGCACCGTGGGCAGGGCGTATTAAAGAGGGTTTGATTACAAATAGTGCGGGACAACAGATTCAGCTGCCAGCAACTATTGATCCACCACACGCACTGCATGGATTTGGACTTATTTCTTCGTGGCAAGAAATCGGTCCAGGACGTTCGCTTTTGCATTTGCCATCTCCATATGGCGATGCAACGGTTGAACAAAAGATTGAGGTTTTAGATGATGCAATTCGTTGGTCACTTGAATATGAACCCAATGGTTGTGATCTACCTGCCTGGTTAGGTTTTCATCCATGGTTTGCTCGTGACTTAGAACGTGGTGGCAGCGCGGAAATTGAGTTTGATGCAACAGAGATGTTGATCCGTGGCAGCGATGGAATTCCAACTGGAAAGCGGAGCGCTCCAACTCCGCCGCCTTGGGATGATGCATTTACTGGGATTAAAGGCACCCCTGCTGTTGTTTGGGAGGATATTGCCCGTATTTCAATTGAATGCGATGCGCCGTGGTGGGTTGTATATAGCGAAGATAGTGATGGCGTATGTATTGAGCCACAAACTGCACCACCTGATGCGCAAAACTTAGGCATTAGTGGCGAGAACTACATCGAAGCCTTGTTTGTTTTTGAATCACTTGAGTAATACTGCAATTTAAAAGATAGGATGGTTGCATGATTAATCGCGACCGTTTAGCTCAACTACGAAAAATCGAAGATGAACGTTTCTTAAAGCTGCATCCAAAAAGCGGAGAAATGTTTAGTGCCGGCCAGAAGAACATGCCGGGCGGAGTTCCCATGTCTTGGATGGCTAAATGGCCTGGGGCATATCCGGTTTTTGTAAGTGAAGCCAAAGGTGCGCGGTTTACCGATGTTGATGGCAATACTTATATTGATTTTTGTTTAGGTGATACCGGTTCAATGACAGGCCATTCACCTGATGCAACGGTTGCTGCGATTCGTGAGCAAGCAGGTAAGGGAATTACCGCGATGCTTCCAACGGCAGATGCTGCAATAGTGTCAGCAGAGTTAGCGGCCCGCTTTGGTTTACCGCTGTGGCAATTTACAGTCTCTGCAACAGACGCTAACCGTCACGTAATTCGCTACAGCCGCATGATTACAGGGCGTTCAAAGATTGTTGTTATCGATCGTTGCTATCACGGTTCAGTTGATGAAACCTTTGCAACCTTGGACTTTGCTGGAAACACAGTGGCCCGTGAAGGAAATATCGGGGCACCTGTCGCACTGGATCAAACAACTCGTGTTGTTGAGTTCAACGATATTGCCGGCATGGAAAAAGCCTTGGCACATGGTGATGTTGCAGCGATCTTGATGGAGCCTGCGATGACAAATGTGGGAATTGTGTTGCCACAAGCTGGTTACTTGGAAGCAGTTGCAGAATTAGCAAAGAAGCACGGCGTTATTTTGATTATTGATGAAACCCACACGATCTCTGTGGGTCCTGGCGGAATGACAGCCGATCGTGGATTAAAGCCTGATTTCTTAACAATCGGTAAAGCAATCGGTGGCGGAATCCCAACTGGAACCTTTGGCATGACTCAAGCGATCGCAGACAAGATCAAGTCGATGGTGGAGCTTGAAATTATTGATACCGGTGGAGTCGGTGGAACCTTGGCGGGTAATGCTTTGTCATTAGCTGCGATGCGTGCAACCTTGACTCAAGTTTTAACTCAAGAAAACTTTGATCGCATGATTGATTTAGGAACACGTTGGTCAGATGGCGTGGATGCTGCGATCGATGAATTTGATTTGCCGTGGACTTGTAATCGTTTGGGTGCTCGAGGTGAATACATGTTTGGCAAGGTTGCACCGGTGACAGGTGCTGATGCCAATAACGCTGGAGATTTCGAACTAGAGCAGTACATCCATTTGCGTATGTTGAATGATGGGTTTTTGATTACGCCCTTCCACAACATGGCGCTGATGTGCCCGGATACAACAGAGGCTGATGTGGATGCCCATA
>JACCDP011168539.1_pt1 | contig 13136 bp, 6 predicted proteins | sample 7445841 | NCBI WGS metagenome assembly JACCDP01 (sample SAMN15323441, study PRJNA562643) | freshwater metagenome | isolation source: river surface water | place: USA:Blue River Watershed | collected 2017-08-17
ATTTATTATTTATAGTATTATCATTATTGTTATCCTGTATTTGTTCAATTACAGGTTTACAATAATTATACTTAAATGCCACGTATGTCTTAGCATATACTAAATCCACATATGTAATAAATCTACAAATATCTTCAATCTTATCTTGAAAACATTCCAGATTATTAACAATGTTTGAATAAACTTTTGCCACTGTATCTATCAGATTTATTTTGATTGAACTAACATCTTTACATAATTTGTTAATCTGCGGACTAGTAATAAAACGATTACTAGATGACTGCTTTTCTATAACAATATTATCTTTGCTAATATCTAGCGTAAATTGTCTGTCTTCTTTAAAAAAAGATGACTTATATGTTAGTATAACATTCTTCTCTTTATTAAGTGATAAAACTTCTTCTAATATTTTACATCGTCTATCTGTCGCAATAAGACTAAAATTATTTTTCTCAGTTTCGTGAATTTTTACAAATGCGTTATCAGCTGGATTTGTCTCTAAATCATTAATATTTGTGCTAGTTACAGTCTTTTTACCAATTTTTTTCTTACCACCAGTCTCATAATTCGCAATAATAGAACTAAAATATGCGCGACAACATTCTAATTGATCTTCTGATTCCATTAAGGTCATTATTTTATTGTCCAGAACCGCATCTACACCATTCTTAATAAAACTTTGCTCAATTTTATGAATATTATCAATATCCTTACATAAATTCATTATTAATACATTATCTAAAAATGTAGATATTTCAATAATGTAAACTAACAAATTTTGAAATATATTGGTGCCCATTTTGTCCTTCAAATATTCAGTTAAATTATGATTAGTCAAAACATAATTATAAACCATTTTACTCATATCAATACCAGTATAGAGCTGATACAAATACTTAGGTTGAATTTTTTTTAACATAATTTGCCTATTTATCTTTGTTAGATCTTTAAATGATGACAACATTTGCTTTATTACAATGTATTCTTCCGAATTATTTATAGACATCTTTGTTAGTAAATTTTCGGTAATATTATATTCATTCTGTAAATACTTTATATCTGTAACTGGATTTAAAAAATCGTGGGTAAATTTTCGTTTTCCCATAGGTGTAATACATTCATTCAACATTTTGACTACTGACGAATATTTGCCTCTAAACGTATCATCATCAATAATATTAAGTTGTTTTAATGAGTGATTAGCTAGAACTAATTTATTACAACTGGTTTCTATTACTGGTTCAGCAATCTTATAAACAAGATTTGGATTATGTTGATAGATAAAATCTAACAAATAGCAAAATGCTTGTGTGGCATATACCGTTTCTCCAAATATTGTCATAAAAGCACTAATATCTGTAAATTTATAGAATTTTGTTAGTAGCTGCGCTTGGTATATTTGTTTTTCACAATTTAAAGCTCTTATAATATTTTTATTTACTTCCTTGTTATTAATATTCGTAGTATCTATTATCTCTTTCTCTTTCTCTTCAATAGAAACAAAATGTAATGCCTTGCTCTTAATATTAACATAACTAATAATATCATTTACATCATTTTTACTAAGATTAGATATAATAATAGTTTCACTTGGACAATGAATAGAAATAAAACGTTCTAGTTCATCAAAGGTAGTAGGGTTCTTTATATATTGTTCAGAATATTCCATAATACAAGATGTTCCTGTATAAATATCTATCAGCGCAGCACCTACATAAACTATATGGCTACAAGTATTTGCTGATTTTAATAAGGAATGTAGACCTTTCTTTTGCGTTTGTATCCAAATACAACAAGTTTTGTTAGTTATAGTCTCTGTATCCACTGAAAAATATGTGCCAGGAGAAAAGACGCCAAGCAATGATCGGGTTATTTGGCCGGCAACAGGTTCATCATTTTGAGCATATACAGCAACAGTATACCCAGTATCTTGTAACTTCTTAATATATTTGTCTACAAGATGATCTTTAAATCCACTCATAACAACACTATCATTGCCGACACATACTTTTTTATCAACTACATTAAGGTCGCAAATTCTAGAAAAATCGCAAATATTACTACCATAAATAGTATCATTTTTATCTTTTAATCCATAGACTTCAAAAAACGCACCACACTGCATTAGTAAAATAGTATTTTCACCATATTCATCAATATATTGTTTTGTCAAAGTAAAATAATCCTTTATAAATGACATTTTGTTAGTTGTTAGTTATATATTTATATAAAATAGTCTTTATTATATTCTTTATATGAATATAATAAATAATATAATAAAGAATATAATAAAGAATATAATAAATGTAAATAATACCATTACTGTTCATCTAACACAATAAACTGTGTATTGATTTCAGGACTATAAAGGCTATTTAATATCCATTTTTTCGCATCAATATAGAATGATTTTGATAATAATGGAAAAGTATAATAGAAAAATTTAATAACACATAGTAAACAAGTTACATAAAATGGTAATACAAATTTTCTAGTATGATCTTTAATAATAATATCTCTGTATTTCTCATTATAAATGGCAAATTCTACCTGAAGATTTTCATCATCATTCTTATATTTTACTTTATATCCAGTAGTTGTATTATCTCCAATTATATAGACAAATTTTTTAAAACTTTTTTTTTCCAAATGTAAATAATGTTGTAGCTTATTCATTAAACTATATTCATTATCTGTAAAAATATCAACATCAATGTCACTTTTCCCTGGAACATAATCTGGACGCTGAATACTACCATAATATAATAATTTGGTATCTAAGTAATCACTTAAATTATAGAAAAATTTTTTAACATTTTGTGGAAGGGGATTTTTTGTAGTTTCCATTTATAGTTATTTTAACTTAACATAAGAAGAGAAAACAATTAGTTCTAATATATTATTTATTATTTTGTGGTTTCCTCATTTAAAAAATTATGTAGAAGGACATCTGTATTACTGTTAGTTACTTCACCGGCCAACATAGCTGCTTCAAATGTTTTTCTAAGAATATCATTGGGTGCCGTACTACCTACCTTAATAATGCCGTGTTGTCTCAAATATTTACGCACATCTGTTATACTAGTTTTTTTTAATTCTTTCTGAGCATTAATAACATTTTTTCTAGTTTGTTTATCTTTTAGTAATATACCAACACGACGCATTTTATCTGACTTTCCTAATGTGAATTTACGTTTTATAGTTCTTTTAATATATTTTTTTGGTTCTGATTCCTTCTTTTGAATTTCAGTTGGATTTACATTACTAATAACTGAATCTACATTTATATTGTCAGTATTATCATTATTATCAAATGATGGTAAATTTTCAATAATTATTTCTGGTTGCGCAAAAGGTTCTAATATTGCTAAATTCTTTGCTAAATTTTGAACTTCTGGTTTATGACCATTTTCTTGTTCCTGAATTTTTCGTAATTTGTTTTTTATTTGTTCTAATCGTTGCTCTCTAGATATTTTAACAGCTCCTACACTTGGATTTGCTATTGTTGGTATTATAGAATTAGAATTAGAAATAGGAGTAGGAGAAGCTATATTTGTAACTGGTGTTATACCAGAATTTTCAGATATATTTCTTTTTGGTGGAGTTGGTGGTCTGGCATTGATATTTATAGATGGCATATTTACATTAAATATATCCGGAACATCTATATTTAAATTTCGTCTAGTTTGTATCCAAGAACGATATAACGGTTTTGAACCTCCTTTTAAGCAACCATAAGGAACATCTGGTGAAGGTTTATACCGCATATTCATTATTTCATTATTTGTAGGTGTAGGCACAGGCACTTGAGTAAGAAATGATGGTTCTTGTAATTCAGTTGGTAATTCTAGAGAAACATATGGTGATGCTATGACAGGACTAGTAGACATATTAGAAGTATTTGAATTTATAGCAGTAGTAGTAGCAGGTATAGGATTACTTAATGATGACATATATAAATTTGGTGTAGAACTAGAAGCAATTAATGGCTTTGTAATAGGATTTTTAAGTGTTCTATTATGTATTTGCTGTCTTTCTTTTATATTTTCTCGTTTTTTATTTTTAGATAAGTCAGATAGATAATTTAAAGCACCATGAAATTCATCACTATAATTAGTAGTAGCATCTTGTTTATTATTATTATTATCACTATTTTTTGGCTTATTAGCTAATTCACTATTTTTATGTTCCTTAATACGCTTTAATAATTTATTTTTTAGATTATTTGGACTAACAATTGGAGCTATAACAAGCTCCTTCTTTTCACGTACCTTTTTAGTCTTATTTCCACTCATTTTAAATAATTCTGGATTTATTTGTATTGTTTTTTTTGTAGACATAGTGTTATAATTAAAAAATATTTTCAAAAATATTTTTGAACATATTCTTTTTTAAAATATAAAACAAAAAATAAAAACTTAAAAAACTAAATATACATACTTGAAATTACCTTACGCATATTATTTTTCTTAGTATTATCATTATTGTCATTCTTTAAAAATATTTCAAGACCTTTATCCATATCTTTAATAGTTATTTTCTTCTTAAATTCTTCATCTAAGCAAAATACTCGTCTTGAATGCGCTATTTTTATTTTTGCGAATAATGTTTCTATATCGCGACCATAAAATACAAATGAACTCTTATGTTTTTCAAACCATTTAACGCTTATACTAGTATTTTTATTTGTATTTATATCAGTATTTTCTAATAAATCCCAACCAGCTTGTTTTACTTTTTTTAGAAAAATCTGATATAAGTCTTCAGCACTATACTCATCTGTTTTAAAACGCCAAGTAAATCGTGAATTAAGACCTTGATTACTATTAAAAAAACACTCATTTAGTTCATGTTCATAACCAGCTACTATTACCATTAAATTATCCTTATGATCACTTAGAGCTTCACATAATGTATCAATACATTCTTTTGAAAATGTATCACGCTTCTCTGGACTACCAAGAGAATATGCTTCATCTATAAATAGCACACCACCTAAGCATTCCTTTATTACATCAGTAGTTTTAATAGCAGTTTGACCTAAATAGCCGGCAATTAAATCACTACGCGTTACCTTCTTAAATGTTCCTTTTTTTAAGATGCCAATTTTAGCAAATATTTGACCCATAATTTTGGCAATTTCAGTTTTTCCAGTGCCAGGTGGTCCATAAATAACAGTGTGCATAAAATCTGAATTAGTCTTACTTTTATTATCAGGTTGTTTGTGTAGATTTTGGATATAAAATAATATTTGGTCAACAATGTTTTCTTTTAAATTTTTCATGCCTATCATATTATTTAAATCGGTTAATGGTTCTTTAATTTTATGAAGAATTTTCATATTTATATTATATTTTACGTTACTATCATCTGGATAACACTCAATTAAATTTAATAAATCAGAAATATTATTAACCTCGGCATTAATTTTTATATGGCGTTTGATAATTGGTTCTATATCTGGTCTTTCAGGAAATGGCTTTGATTTAGAAAGTGAATTAGACATTTTAAATGAATTTAATATATTACATATAATTTCTTCATCTTTGGATAACGTAGTGCCTTTGGATAATGTAGTGCTTTTTTCATTTTTATCAGATTTTTGTATCTCAGTATATTGGTTTGGATCCTCTATTTCTTTTATTTCATTATTATTTATATTAAAACCATTTGTATTTTCAAACACTTTATTTATATCATTTACATAATTTGTTAGTACATCTGTATTAGATGTGCTAAGTTTATTCTTATTGTCCAATCCTAATAAAAATTTATTATAATTATTAATATCTGTTGATGATTTAAATTTATATTTCTTACTAATTTTATTCATTAAATTACTATAATGTAATGTATTATATCTATATCTTTTTCTTTTTACAAAATAAATTCCAATATAAAATGTTACTATAAAATGTTAATATAGAAATATTAATTAAAACAACTTAAAAATAAATTGAAAAATAATTTAGCCAAAGAAATGAATTTAATAACATCAAATATTACAACAAAACCAAACTCATTAATGAATTATAAACAAAAAAATATAGAAGAAAAAATGGCTCAAAATAAAATGACTGAAAATAAAATGACTGAAAATAAAATGACTGAAAATATAGAATTAAAGAAGGATAATACAGACCCCTATATTGAAACTCCGTGGTCTATTATTGACTCATATTTTAGAGATCAACACTTCGAGCGCTTAGTTCGCCATCAACTAGAATCATATAATAATTTTGTTGGATATCAAATTATTAAGACTATTGAAATGTTTAATCCTGTTCATATTAAATCTGAAAATGATTATGATCCTGTTTCAGGTAAATATGCTCTAGAAATGTTTATTACCTTTGAGAATTTTCATATTTATCGTCCTCAAATACACGAAAATAACGGTGCTATTAAGTTAATGTTTCCACAAGAAGCGCGCCTACGTAATTTTACATACGCATCAGCTATGACTATTGATATTAATATCAAATATATTGTGCGAAATGGTGAAATGCTATCAAATACTACTACATCATATAAAACTTTACCTAAGATTCATATTGGTAAACTGCCAATTATGTTGAAATCTAATATTTGCGTATTAAATCAGTATAAATATGTAGATAATCAGCATACTGGTGAGTGTCGTTATGATACTGGTGGATATTTTATTATTAATGGCTCTGAAAAGACTGTATTAGGACAAGAACGCGCCGCAGAAAATCGCGTATATTGTTTTAATATATCTAAGAATAATACTAAATATAATTGGAGTGCTGAAATTAAATCTGTTCCCGACTTTAAATGTATTTCTCCAAAGCAAATTAATATGATGATATCATCAAAAAATAATGGATTTGGACAGCCAATATGTATTCAAATTCCTCGTGTAAAACAGCCTATACCTTTATTTATTGTATTCCGAGCACTAGGTGTAATTTCTGACAAGGAAATCTGTGAATATATTCTTTTAGATTTAGATGTTCCAAAGTATAAGATAATGCTTGATAATTTACAAGCCTCTATTATTGAAGCTAATAAGCATTTAACTAAGGACGAGTGTATTCGCTATATTACTAGTTATGTAATTTATACTCCAATTAATATGGATAAGGATACTGGAATTAAAAAGAAGCACGAATTTGCTTTAGATGTTCTTCAAAATGATTTATTTCCTCATTGTCATACTATCCAGCAAAAAATATATTTCTTGGGTTATATGGCAAATAAACTAATGAAAGCGAACTTTGAATGGATAAAAGCAGATGATCGTGATTCATATGTAAATAAGCGCGTTGATTTAACAGGTAGTTCATTGAATAATTTATTCAGAAACTACTTTAACAAGCTTGTAAAGGATATGGAAAAGCAAGTGATAAAAGAAATTAATACTGGTTCTTGGCGCTCAACAGAGGACTATTTAAATATCATTAATCTTACCAATATTTACAAGATTATCAAGTCAACTACTATTGAGAATGGTTTTAAGCGTGCTTTAGCTACTGGTGATTTTGGAATTAAACATACTAACTCAAATAAGGTTGGTGTTGCTCAAGTTCTTAATCGTCTTACATATGTATCCAGTTTAAGCCACTTACGAAGAATATCTACTCCTACCGATAAAAGTGGTAAATTAATTCCTCCTCGTAAGCTACATAATACATCTTGGGGGTTCTTGTGCCCAGCAGAAACTCCTGAGGGCGCTTCCGTTGGTATTGTCAAGAATCTTAGTTATATGACACATATTACAATTCATTCCAATAGTATGTCATTATATGAATATATTGGACCACATATTAGTCCAGTTGAAGAACTTAAACCAATTGATGTTCACGATAAGGTGAAAGTATTTATTAATGGGTCTTGGGTTGGAATAACAAAGACTGATCCATTACAATTGTATTTACTACTTAAAGATATGAAATGTAAGGGTATTATTAATATTTATACATCAGTTGTATTTGATTATTTGACACAAGAAATACGTGTTTGTAATGATAGTGGACGTGTTACTAGACCATTATTGCGCGTAAAGAATAAACAATTGCTTTTAACTAAAGAAATTATTCAAGGACTAAATAAGCACGAAATTAGTTGGGATGATTTATTTACAGATTGTAAAATATCGGACGCTGTATTAGAGTATATTGATCCTGAAGAGCAGAGTTTTAGTATGATAGCAACACATCCTAAAGAATTGTATTCTTCTGTAAACACATTTGACTCTGATAAGATATATAAACATACTCACTGTGAAATCCATCCAAGCACACTATTTGGCATTGTAGCGTCTTGTATTCCATTTCCAGACCATAATCAGTCACCAAGAAACACATATCAGTCAGCACAAGCAAAACAGGCAATGGGTGTTTATGCGACAAATTATAGTGAAAGAATGGATAAGACAGCATATGTTCTAAATTATCCTTGTCGTCCACTTGTTGATACTCGCGTAATGAATCTAATTAAGATGAATCAAATTCCATCTGGTTGTAATATTAATGTAGCAATTATGACACATACTGGTTATAATCAGGAAGATTCAGTGTTAATTAATAAAGGTTCAATTGATAGAGGGTTGTTTCAGACAACCATTTATCATACAGAAAAAGATGAAGATAAGCAGAAAATTAATGGTGATGAAGAAATTCGTTGTAAACCCGATCCTTCAAAGACCAAGGGTATGAAATTTGGTAATTACAGTAAAGTAAACTCAAAGGGTGTTATGCCAGAGAATTCACTAGTTGAAAATCGTGATATTATTATTGCGAAAGTAGCACCAATTAAAGAAAATAAAAATGATCATACTAAGGTTATTAAGTATGAAGATCTAAGTCGTATTTATAGAACTGTTGAGGAGACTTATGTTGATAAGAACTATATTGACAGAAATGGTGATGGATATACTTTTGCGAAAGTGCGTCTTCGTGCTCTAAGAAAGCCTGTAATTGGTGACAAGTTTAGCTCTAGACACGGTCAAAAAGGCACTGTTGGTAATATTGTTCCTGAAGCTGATATGCCATTTAATCGTAATGGTGTCAAGCCTGATATTATTATTAATCCCCACGCTATTCCTTCTCGTATGACAATTGGACAACTTAAAGAAACACTTTTAGGAAAAGTATTAGTTGAATTAGGATTATTTGGAGATGGCACTAGTTTTGGAGATTTAAATGTAGATGATATTTCAAAGAAGTTATTAACTCTTGGTTATGAAGCAAGTGGAAATGAATTATTATATAATGGTCTTACTGGTGAGCAAGTTGAATGTTCAGTTTTTATGGGTCCAGTATTTTATCAGAGACTAAAACACATGGTTAACGATAAGCAGCATAGTCGCTCTATTGGTCCAATGGTAAATCTAACTAGACAACCAGCAGAAGGACGAAGTAGGGATGGTGGTCTTCGTTTTGGTGAGATGGAACGTGACGCAATGATATCACATGGAGCAGCTAGATTTACAAGAGGTCGTATGTATGATGCGTCTGATAAATATTCAGTATATGTATGTAAAAAGTGTGGTCTAGTAGCTTCATATAATGATAAACTACATATTCACTTGTGTAGAACTTGTGATAATAGAACTGATTTCTCATATGTTGAAATACCTTATGCTTGTAAATTGTTATTCCAAGAACTTACGACAATGAATGTAGTACCAAGAGTAATGACAGATCATTAATTATACTTTTAGGAAAAGTAAATAAATTATATAAATTTGACTAACATATTTGTTAAATATGTAGTTAAAGCAAATAATGTGCCTCCCCATAATGTATCAATAATAACTGTTATTACAGACCAATTTTTTAATAGTGCCCAATTAGTTGTCTCATATACTCCATAAATAACTAATCCAAGAAGAAACGCATCCTGAACACTTCGTTTAGGCTTAATAATAAAATAATTTATTCCAATAATTAAAAATATATAACATATTATTATTGCAAGATAGTTAACACTAACAGGTGTTCCTTGAACTTTTTTTATTTGATTAAGAAAATAGTTTTTAATAGAAGATAAATAAACATAATCTAAAGAAACAAAAATAATTGCGCTGATTAGTAAATTGAAATCAAACATATATAAAATACTGGATATTTTAATTTGTTTTATTCATTTTAGAAATACAAATTAAAAATATATTTTTTATTCTAGTATAATATAAATGTCTAATAGTATTGGAACAGGTTTTTCACCATCAGCAACAGGAAAATCAGGCTGGTCTACCGGAGGTCTTGGTGATTTAGTCGGTTATATCCCTGGTCTTGGTATAAATATATTAATTGGTGGCAATAAGTCACTTAATCGTCCTTATCTTGGAGGTGGACTTAAAGGATATATGCCTCAGCCAATTATAAATCATGACAATTCTGATGAATTTGCTCAAATCAGATTTTTATTGAAAGATGCTTGGAATACAAGTAGTCTTTCTGGTAGTTCTAATCCTAAACGAATAATCGGTTCATTTCGTGCGGTAAATAATGCTGGTGATATTTTATCTCGCCAAAATTATTCTTGCGGTGGAACATGTCAATCCTTCCAAAGCAGACCTAATGTAAAAGGTCTCAGAAGTCATTTTGGATCTATATCTACATCTTGTGATGCGGATGTTTTTTACAGTTCAAATCAAGTTAACCCCGCTGTGCCAGCATCTGCTTGCAACACTAAATTCGTTTATGACAGTTCAGACTTTATACGATTTAGGAGAAATCAGGCTATTAATAGAAACTATAATGATAGGTCATTTGGAGGTGACGATTATTCTACTTCTCAAAGCGCTTACCGACACGTAAGAAGGTATTAAATATTTTTTTCTACTAAAAATTATAAAATAAAATATTTTATTTTAGTAAAAATAAAATATTCTATTATCATATAAAATGTCAGACCCATATCCAATATTGACAAAATTTTTAAATGCACAGACATTTAAACTTGACTTAACAAACCAGCAAGCTATTGTGTCGGCTGTTGTAACTAAAATTAATGTTGAAACATCCAGAGCCACTAGTGTTGAAAATGGGTTAAGATCTGATTTAATAAGTGAGGCTTCTAGAGCTAATTTATACACTGATAATGCTATTTCAAATTTAGTAAATTTTGCGCCTAGTGCGTTAAATACTTTGTCTGAATTAGCATCAGCAATGTCTGGTGATGCGAATTTGGCAGTAAATCTTAGCACAAGTATTAATAACGAAGTATCAAGAGCAATTAGCATTGAAAATAGCTTACGAACTGATTTAACTGCTGAGATTTCAAGAGCTGTCAGAGTTGAAAATAGTATAATAGTTGCGTTAAATGCTACAACCGCAGGATCTGAGGCTTCATTAAGATCTGATTTGAATGCTGAGATTTCAAGAGCTACTGGTATTGAAGATGGATTAAGAACAGATTTGACATCTGAGATTAGTCGAGCTAAAGCTATTGAGGCTGGATTAAGAACAGATTTAACTAGTGAGACTAGCCGAGCTACTGTTACAGAGGCTGGATTAAGAACTGATTTAACTTCTGAGATTTCAAGAGCTACTGTTACAGAGGCTGGATTAAGAACTGATTTAACATCTGAGATTTCAAGAGCTACTGTTACAGAGACTGGATTAAGAACTGATTTGACATCTGAGATTAGCCGAGCTACTGGCATTGAGACTGGATTAAGAACTGACTTAACTAGTGAAAGCTCTAGAGCCAGAGCTGCTGAAACACAGTTACAAAATAATTTAGACACTGCTATTACAAATGAGGCTAGTAGAGCTAAAACTTATACTGATAATTCTATTCAACAAATAACAAATCTTGACCCTGGTGCTTTAACTACACTAGCTGATTTGTCATATGCGATAAATAATGATCCTCTCTTTGCTTTTAACATTACAGCTACTATTAATACTGAGGTAGCACGTGCTACAGATGCTGAAAACGCAATTCAAAATAATTTAACTACTGAAATTTCTAGAGCTATTAATGCTGAGACAGGTATTATAAATAATCTAAATACTGAGATTACTAGAGCTACAAATGCTGAAACTAGTTTAAGAACTGATTTAACTGCTGAAATTTCTAGAGCTACCGTTACAGATACTGAATTAAGAAATGACTTATCTAGTGAAATTACAAGAGCAATTGCAGCTGAAAATAGTATAATAAATAATTTAAATGCTGAGATTTCTAGAGCTACAGTTACAGAGGCTGGATTAAGAACTGATTTGACTACTGAGATTTCAAGAGCTACTGTCACAGAGGCTGGGTTAAGAACTGATTTGACTACTGAGATTTCAAGAGCTACTGTCACAGAGACTGGGTTAAGAACCGATTTGACTACTGAGATTTCAAGAGCTACTGTCACAGAGGCTGGTTTAAGAACTGATTTGACTACTGAGATTTCTAGAGCTACTGTCACAGAGGCTGGTTTAAGAACTGATTTGACTACTGAGATTTCTAGAGCTACAAATGCTGAAAATGTTTTAAGAACAGATTTGACTACTGAGACTACTAGAGCTACAAATGTTGAAAATATTTTAAGAACTGATTTAACTACCGAAATTTCTAGAGCAATTAGTATTGAAACAGGACTAAGAACTGATTTAACTACTGAAACTTCTAGAGCTACAGGTATTGAGTCTGGTATAGTAACTGAATTAATTAATGAGATTTCCAGAGCTACTAATGTTGAAGAAAGTTTAATAAATGTGTTAGTTAGTGATACTTCTAGAGCTAAAGCTGCTGAAAATACATTGAGAACTGATTTAACTAGTGAAATTACTAGAGCTACTGTTGCTGAAGCACTATTACAATCTAATTTAGATAGTGCTATTGTAAGTGAAGTTAGCAGAGCTAATTCATATACTGATACAGCTATTTCTAATTTAGTTAATATGTCACCAGATGCGTTAAATACATTATCTGAGTTATCTTCAGCAATTAATAATGATCCTAATTTTGCGTTAAATATTGCAACAACTATTAATACTGAGGTTTCTAGAGCTACTGCTGCCGAAACACAGGTTCAATCAAATTTAACTAGTGAGATTAGTCGTGCTACTGCTGCTGAGGGTGTTTTAACTGCTGACTTAGCTAGTGAAGTTTCAAGAGCAACTGCATCTGAGGGTGTTTTGCGCACCGACTTAGCTAGTGAAGTTTCA
>JACCDP011169406.1_pt1 | contig 13135 bp, 15 predicted proteins | sample 7445841 | NCBI WGS metagenome assembly JACCDP01 (sample SAMN15323441, study PRJNA562643) | freshwater metagenome | isolation source: river surface water | place: USA:Blue River Watershed | collected 2017-08-17
AATGGCCAAACTTCGTGGCTACGCCTACAGCCAAATGAGCAAGATTGAGAACAAGACCAACAGCAGCAACCCCAAGCGAGCTGCCACCATTGAAGAGCATGGTTTTGACCTCAAGTTTGCCTACCATGTTGTGAGGCTCATGCTGCAATGCGAGCAGATCCTGGTGGAGCATGACCTCGACATTGAGCGCAACAGTGAGGTGCTCAAGAGCATTCGGCGAGGTGAGTGGACACTGGAGCAACTCACCAGTTGGTTTGAGGTCAAGGAAAAGAGCCTGGAAACGCTCTATGCCAACAGCACCTTGAGGCACAGCCCTGACGAGGAAGGCCTCAAGAGGCTACTCCTTCAGACGCTGGAGATGCACTACGGCACACTGACCACCACTGTGGTGCAGACCAGCAGCATGGGCACGCTCTTGAGTGAGCTGGACAGCCTTGTGAAAAAATACACTGGCTGATGCCACTTTGGCTGGCAGAGATTTTCCTAAGTCTCCTTATAGGATTGATCTGGACTCTGGGGGCTGCACTTTGGTGCCCGAGTTCTCTGCCAGCCAAAGCTGCCCAACCTTTAGCAGTCCTGTGCTGGCTGGCTTGCGCGGTTATAGCGGTGTGGGCTACAGATATTTGGTGGGCTGGGCCGGTTTTGGTGCTATGCCTTACGCTTTTGGTTGTATAACCTGAGCTGATTTGGGAAAGCTTTTCTTCAGCTGATTTATAGCTCTAGCTATGTCCCAGCCACCCTTTTTGATTCCCTGACTCTTTTGCTGCAAGTCTTTGGCATGTGCTGCCAGTTGTTCTACGATCTCATTCAGTAAGCCTGGAAACAGTTGGGCAAACTTTGAGTCACTGTTGACAGTTTGATTGCTGTTGTTGATTTGTCGTGATGGTGCATGGATCTGCCACTTGCCGTTGGGATTGCTGGCGTTCTTTTTGTCCAACACATCTATGAGAGGCCCGTCCTCACTATAGTCTTTGAACCAATGTAGGCCAGTGCTGCTGCCTGTGCAAAAGCTGCTTTGATGTCCAGTTTGATGGTTGAACACATAGCAGGCACCGTAGTTCAATGGAATGCTCACATGGAATCTGTCGTTGTCAATCAAGATCACACTTTGCGCATTTTTCTTGGCTTTCTCCACTCGTGCCGCAGTTATCAACTTTTGAACCTCTCGGTCATATTTGTTCAACATGCGATTCAAAGTGTCTAAATCTCGATATCTAGCTAGATCCGTTTCTCCGGGTTGAAGAACACCCTTGTTGCGCAAAATGGCAAACTTGCCCAATCTGTCCACAGCCTCGCCTGTGATGTCTTCCCAGTCATTGGCCCCAGTGGTGTAGATTTTCAACACCCAATCATCAAACTTGCCCTCTGCGCTCAAGTCGGGCCAAGGCAGATCTCTGTCAGGACTGTCGGCCCTCAGTAGCTTGTCTACCTCATTGCCCCAAAAATCCGCAATCTCTTTTGGGGTGGCGCGGGGTCCCAGCCGCGAGCGAATTTCTCGAGGTACAGTGCTATCATGTCGCCAAGCCAGCTCAAACATCTTCAAAGTTCTGGCATCGTTTTTGATCTTTTGTGCAAGATCGGCCTCTTGGAGGATTTGAGAGATCTTCACGTTAGGCTCCCTTCACTAGTTCTTGTTTGAGATAGGCCAGCACTGAGCCCAGCTTGATGCTATCGCCTTGACCTATATCACTCAACAGTTGTGTGGCAGCAGTTGCAGGCTTGAGCCGCGGGACATTTTGATAGAGTCCTTCATTCCATACCATTTCCCACTTTCCGCCCAATTCTGGGTAGTGATGAGCGCCGGCCATGTGAACAGCAGTGACCAAAAATGGCATGAGACTTTTCTGTAGGGCTTTGTCGTCGCCAGCTTCAAGTTCGTCCAAAATGTCGCGCAAGCGTCGCACCTGTTTGATCTTCTTTTGGGATTTGTCATATGCATCATGTTTGATCAACTGCATGTAGAATCCTTTGACATCAGCCATTGCCTGTGTGACCACCTTGGACCACAATGGTTTGAATCTCAGCAACACGTTGTCGTAACTGTATTCTCGGGGAGCTACTTTGGCACGCTTTTTTCTCAAACCTGATACAGCACCTCGACCAGTGTCTTGCGTCACAAAGGCTTTTTGAATGGCACCAACATTTTCTTTGATCAATTTGAGTATCTCGGGAAGTTCAAATGTAATACGAGGGCCATATCGGTTGGCCAAAGATAGTTTCCACATTTTGTCAGTTGTGCCCACATAAGCTTGGAAACTTTCATACTCTATGCTATACACAGTCAACCAAGCTGTGCCTCTTTCACACAGCAGCACAATAGCACCTTTGGTCTTAAGTGTTTTGGCTTGGGCTCTTACTTCGCTGGGCGAGATGCTGGTCCACTGCACATCATGCTTGATGGTTTTTTGCCTCATCAGATGGTCCATGATTTCATCAGCGCCAGGATGCCACTCGCCTGCGGGATCTTTGAGAATGTCGAATGTGGTACTGGCTTCCAGCAAAACGTGTTCACATAGCTCAGCAAAGCTTTCAAAAAGATTCATGTGACTATTTATTGGTTGACATTACAGAGGACTATGTTATGTTTAGGCATAAACAAACTAGAGAAACACCACGATGTTTGGCTCACAACCACATGCACATATGCGGCAAAATATCTTGAATGCTGCAAAAGAGATGGAAAAGGTTGATCTCAGCAGGGGACCAAACTATCAGGTCATGCAGCAAATGTATAATCATCTTGTGGGTCAGTCTGGGGAGCCCGGTGTTCCCAGCGATGTCTCAGCAGATGTAGTCTCCAGAATGACTATCAATGTCAGTGACGGTGGGGTTGAGGACAAGGAAGTGCTGGATGCTGTGGTCAAGAGTGTGGCACTGGCCTTGCTGCGCATGTATCGCACTCTGGAGATTGATTTTGGCACCACCCGGGCTCAAAGAATGATCGTCAATATGGCACCGCAGTTTAGGATTGATCTAGACTGGTAAATGTGCTAGGCTGACAGCCGGGTAGGCGGGAGTTATCTAGTGGACAACAAGTTTCGCAAGATCTTGGAGACAGCTTTTCATCCCAGCACAGGTGATGGCGAAGCTCAGGCTGCATTCCATGCTGCACGTCGCATGGCTGCATCAAATGAATTGAACAAGCTGCTGGGCGCATCTTCTGAGCCGCGCGTTCGCGAGGTGGTGCGCGAACGAGTGGTATATCGCGAGCCTCGCTACACAAACAGTGTAACGTGGACTTTCAAAATCTCTGCACGCTGGCAACACAGCTTCATGGAGCACATTTGGCAAGATGCGGAGAAGTTTGGGCTTAAGATCGAGATTGTTCACTGCCGCTGTAGAGACAAAACCATCGACAGCGGGCTAGATCTCAAGGTCAAGGTGTGGGGCGGTCCCAATGGATTGACTGCTTGGGATCGCAGGGTAGACGGTTATCTTGCAGAAATGAACTCCAAGAACAAGGGCCCGCCTCCGCCTCGCAGCACAGTGCAAGGGGAAGATGTGCCACGCAAGCCCAGTTTTTGGACCAAGCTCCGAGCTTTGTTTAAGGATTGATATCATGAACCCCGACGTAATACGCAAACTTGATGAAATCACAGTTATGATTGAGTATCTAGCCGATAAGTTTCAAGTTCCTTTTCGTAATGCAGCACATCGCTGCGTGGATCTAGATATTATTACTCAAGATCAATGGCAAGCCCTGCAAGATCTAGCCCGGCAAAGGGCCATGGAAAAACTACTAAAAGGCAGTTGACTTCGTTCGACATACCCTGTAACTTTAAATCTAACAAGGATAATACCATGGAACCCAAAAACAACCGTCCCAAAATCAACTGGACAGTTCGTTACGTAAACACACCAGTGGATCTAAGTCACGAAGATCTGCAAAAACTTCTACATGAAATGGCTGAGCTTTTTGCAGATAGCATCAGCTGGGATGAAACTGTCGATACATCAGGTCCCTTGGACGAAGAGGATATTACTCTGGGCGTGCATGGTGATGATCATCCTCAAGCCCGGGAATGGATCATGAATGCTTATAGGAAATATCAAAATCCATGAGCAAACACAATCAACACTTGATGATTGATCTTGAAACTTTAAGCACCCTACCCGAAGCGGCAATACTGACAGTGGGTGCCTTGTGGTTTGATCCCTACAGTTTTCAGGAGCCTGGACCGGGTTTTTATCGTAGAGTGGAAATCGACGGTCAAGATCGGCATGTGTGCAATGACACCATGGCATGGTGGGCGTCGCAAAAAGCCGAAGTCAGAGAGGAAGCTTTTACAGCTTTTGATCGTGTTAGTTTATCTGACACATTAAGAGACCTTGGCAAGTTTGGGAAAAATGCCGATACAATCTGGGCACATGGCACTACTTTTGACATCATTATCCTGGAACATGCCTATCGTCAGCTGGATATTGTGCATCACAGGCCTTGGAACTATTTTCAAGTACGTGATTGTCGGACTGTAATCAAAATTTCCCAAGTGCCGGTGTTACGAGATGAACAGGCACATAATGCCTTGGTGGATTGTTGGCATCAAGTGCAAGCTTTACAACAGGCATTTTACAAACTGGGGCTTCACACCGCAGGCTGACTTAGCCATCTCTTGACTTGTCGACTCACTTGGTTTATGTTTACAGCAGCCATGTTGCCGGCATTTTCCACTTCCCAATAGGTAACACCAAACAGGCGTCTATAGCGATCTCGATTGTCTTGAACTTGCTGCCACGCATGTTGGAGATAATCCCTGTCAACCTGCCGTCCTGTTTGTGCTTGCCTTTTTTCCACATTGGCAATAGCTTGATCAAGAGGCACATGAACTAAAATCATAGCTGTATCATAGTTATAATCCAGAAACTGTTGACGCTTTAGCTTGTAATCCTCAAAGTTTCTGCCTGTGCCATCAATAATCATGCCCAGTCCCTGGCGCAACCAACTTTGGCGGAATTTTTCTGCTTGTTTTGCTAGCGGATGGGACGCAAAATCCTGTTCTTGTTCTTGAGTTTGAGATCTCAGCATGAGCTGCGCAAGACTGTCCGGATCTACAACTTTTATTTGGGTTCCAAAAATCTTGGTTCTCACAGTGGTTTTTCCTGATCCCGGGCTACCAGCCATGAACACCACTTTGTGGTTAAACTGGTCATATCGACCTTCTGACAAAAACAAATCCTGAAGTTTCATTGTGATATTTAGCGGTTCATAAATATCTCTAAAGTTAGGGCTATTATGAAACTGCATGATATAAAACCACAACCTCACAGAAATATAAAAATATCGGAACAAAGTGGTTCGCGACAGACGCTGGACGTCTATAGTCCCCAGATGATTAATACAGCCCGGAAAGAACTAGAGTTTACTCTGAGAACAACCCGGGGGTTTATCAACAGATTGGAAACTGAAAAACAAAAAGATCCTGATACTTGGCAAAAGCAACAACTGCAAGATGTCTTGGAAAAACAAACAAAGTTTGCTCAGGATTTGCAACAAAAAATTGATTATTTGGAACAAAAGCAGAAAAATATTTTAGACGACCGTGATATTGACACGCTTTGGCAAAAAATCCGCCAGGAGTGTAGTGATTACTTGCAAGCTTGTGGACAAGCAGGAAGTTTTTTGTATAGGGGAATCATCCGGCAGTCACCAACTTTTTTTGACCATAGTCCGGAAAATAGAATCCCTGTGGACAGTTCTCCCTTGATATCTGCTAGTTTTGATAAATCTCTGAAAATGCTGGGATTTACTGCATTGAGAAAAAACAGTATTTTTGTTACCAGTAGACAAACCCAAGCAGGAGCTTTTGGAGATCTGTATGTAATATTTCCCAAAAATGGTTTTGAATTTACATTCACAAGCAACCCGGAACTTATTTTGGATTCATTACATCAAGTTGTAAGTGAACCACAGCAAGAACTATGGATGCAAAAAGTCCTACAGGTGATATCACAATCGCTTGAAAAATATCCCATATTAGCAGGAAAAAATAGAAACATTGAACACATGTATCGCATGATACAAGACAACGTCGCAGTGTTATTGTCACAAGGGTTCCCCAAGCAGCTTTTGGAACCACTAGCCGATCCCCAGTTTATTTTAAAAACTTACCATCCGGAAAAAACCAATCTAGCCCAAGCAATCAAACTAGGTCATGAAGTTTATGTTCATGGTGAATATTTTGCGCTGAAGTATAAATGGTGGAAGGCCACGCTTTTTTCCTGGATGCGAGAAATTCAAAACCAACCGCTTACAGAACAAATTCAGGATACTCAGCAGGAAAACTTTGGTCCCACACTTGTTCCTATTACCACCGAGCTAGACAAGTATCGCGCAGCAGTGAATCGTATAGAACAACATAAAAGAGATTTACAAATGCAAGGGGACAAACAACAAGCACAGGCAGTGGAAAATAACTTAGCTGTTTTTTCTCAAAAAATACGCAAGCCTGACCTGGAAAACATGCCTTTAACCACCCGGTTAATAGGAGAAATTTCAGAAAAATGCAGTGATATTTTGCAAATATACAAGCAAACACAGGGATTCCTATATCATGGCAGCCACAAACTTCTTGCATTGGCTTATCAGGGAGAAAGCCGGGAAAATCGTCGAGCAAAAGACAGTGATTTGGTTGTAACTACAGCGTTTAACTGGTGTCTTGCCAAGCTGGGGTTTGCCGCACGACGAGATAACTCTATATTTGCAACAAGTAATCATTTGCGAGCATTTGGGGACTACGGGCCTCTTTATGTTGTCTTACCCTGGAACAATGAGTTTCAGTTCACATATACCAGTCGACAAGACCTAGTGTTAACTCCGCAAATGTTAGGGCATTTTATTAATCAAGATAAAGCAAATGATCTCTTGAAAGCATGGAAAAAACTTGATTTAGACAATCAACAAAAAATCATCATTTATCCTCAATCTCTTAGCAACTCCCTGGATTTAGTATATTGGCTTATTGAACATCAAAATGCCAGAAGTTCTCTGGCAAAGTTGTCGCAGCAAACCGGTTTAAGTAGTCACTGGCAAGACTACATTGATGTCTCTAGATTCCAAGATAGATTCCAACCTCGTAAAGACGACTTGGATGTTGCTATTGACAAAGGTGTTGAAGTATATATAACAGGAAAGTTTTATTTGTTAAAAGTCGATAGTTATCACACAGCTTTCAGCTGGTGGCCTATTTTGGAATCGATTATAAAAAAATCTTGACACCCACCAGTGTCATGCTAATATGTAGGTATTGTCCTACAATGAAATTTTGGGAGTAAGTCCACATGCGTAATGATATGAGCAAAATCATTGTGGAACGCCCACGCCGTGGTGGTAGTAATTTTCGCAAGGGCCGGGCAGTCAGCCAGGACCAGCTGCCTGCGCATCAGGGCATGCGGGCACCGTATATGTACAAATATCAAAACAAAGAACTGAACGAGTATCTCAGTCCTCTCTGGCGCTTTCTGCAATCACGTGTGGGCCATCCCTGGAATGCAGTGTGGAGCGAAATCAGCACCAACATTCGCAGTGACAATGCAGTTCAACAGCATGTTCGTGACCATGTGAAAATGTGGGTCTGCACTGCCACCCGGCTTGATGAGCAGGGAGAAATTGAGCTGCTGGATCGTGCGTATGGACGACAGCTGGACAGCACAAGCCAGGAATTTTATGTACATCCTGTTAATGGCCTGCTATGCCTCAACACTGAGTTTCTCAGCTGGAAAAAGCGGTATCAACTCAACAAACAAGCTCAAGAGGCCGAATGGCACGCCAACAACAAGACCCTTCCGGATGGACGTAAAATTGCGCGGCACGAAGGAATTTGGTATGAGATTGAAGAGCGGCCTGTGCCACACCCTACTCGGGGAAAGGTCAAAAGTTTTCTTGGTCACGAATACGAAACATGGATTGCTGTTCCTGCTTATGATGTACTACTCAAGCGCACTGTGAACAAAACAAATGGCACTTATGTTGTAAGCAAACGGCAACTGAGCCGAGAAGAACTAAAACGAGCAGGAGTTAGCAATGGCTAAAGGATATGTAGGTTGGCTGCTGCCGCGTGCAGAGCGCGATAGACTGCTGAAACTTTTTTCACCTCTATATCCTCAAGTGGTGGCACATCATTGCACGCTGAAGTTTGGGGTGGATGAAACCACACCTTTGCCGCGTGAAAAATCAGCTGCTGTTGTGGGCATGGCTGATGATGGCCAAGGGGTTCAAGCTTTAATCCTTAGCATTGGAGGCACAACCAGCAGGCCGGATGGAGCAACATATCATATAACTTGGAGTTTAAATTCCGGTAGGAAACCTGTGGAAAGCAACAAAGTTATCGAAAACTTTGGCTGGACCCCAGTTGTCCCCGCACAGCAGATTGTGATCAAACCGGAATTTTTCCCCTTCACATCGGCGAAAAACTAATTGACAACAGCAGCGAACATGCTAGATTAATCCGGTAACAAGGAGGTCATGCTGTGAGCACGCTTGCTGGGTTGACGGTTCTTTACCTGGTTTGCTGGCTTGCACAAGTGGATATTGAGCTCATGCTCATGGCCATGTATAGCAGTGCCCAGAGCCTGCCTCGAGTGCAACTGCGTATGAATGGTGTAGCCCCAATCATTTGGACATATAAGTGGGTGCGCAAGTGATGGATGTCACAAACACAGTTTCTCCTGAGCTGAGACTGCTGGCTGAGGAGTTTGGTCAGCGTGGCTTTGGCCTGCGACTGGTGGGCGGCTGCGTGAGGGATCTGCTGGCTGGCAAGACGCCCAAGGACGTGGATCTCTGCACAGACGCCAACCCTGATGAGGCTGTGGCGATCTACCGTGAGCTGGGTGTGCGGCACATTCCCACCGGCCTGGATCACGGCACCATCACTGTGATGCTGAACGATGTCTCCTACGAGATCACCAGCCTGAGGGAGGATGTGGCCACGGACGGTCGGCGTGCTGTGGTGCGCTACACTCGGGATTGGGCGGTGGACGCTGCCCGGCGGGACTTCACCATCAACAGCATGAGCATGACGCTGGATGGCGAGCTGAGCGACCCCTTTGGCGGCGCTGCTGACCTGCGTGAGGGCAGGGTGCGGTTTGTGGGCGACGCTGACACTCGCATCCAGGAGGACTACCTGCGTATCCTGCGTTGGTTCAGGTTCACTGCACGGTTTGGCCAGGAGTATGATGTTGATGCACTGGCTGCTGTGCGCCGGCAGTGCAAGGGTCTGGAGAGCATCAGTGTGGAGAGGATCTGGAGCGAGGTCAAACAGATCATCACGGGTCCCAATGGTGTGCCCACAGTGTATGACATGTGGAATGCAGTGACCCTGGGCCACAATGCTGGCTTTGTTGGTTTTCCTCGTGGGGCACCATGGCATGGCTACCCTGGTGACACTCCCATTCCGGTCACCACCAACCCAGTCACGCTGATGGTGTACATGTGGCGGGGCGAGGTGCCCGGTGTGCTGAAAAACTGGAAGGCCAGCAAGGAAGAGATTGATCTGGCACAGTATCTCGCCCAGCCCGATCGGGATTGGAAGGGTAAAAATCCCTTCCGTGAGATGGCAGTGCATGGTGTATCTCGAGAGTGGGCAAGAGAGATGGCTGCTCTCCAGAACCTGAGTGCCATGGAAATGGCAATGCTTGATGCTTGGATCGTGCCTGAGTTTCCGGTCACTGGTTACGATCTCATCCGGCTGGGCATGCGCCCGGGCCCGCTCTATGGTGTGACTCTCGACAGTCTCAAGAATCTCTGGGCCGACAGTGGCTACACTGCTACCAAAGAGCAACTGCTGCAACACGTCAGCGTCTGTTAACAAAACACTACATTAACTGGGGCGAGCTTGATGCTATAAATATCCAAAACCACATTTGGATACAGCATGAAGCTCGCCCATATTCTTCTAGAATACAACGTATACAATGTCCGAGACATAGAACCTTCTATCCAAAATCTAGTAAGACATTTACCTGATGAGATTGTGTCGAGATTGACCCGTGCCATCAGGCGGGAAGCAATCAATAATCTGGACTTTCTACAGCCTCTGGCACAAGTGCCACGCGGATCACCAGAATGGGCACAACAGGCAGCCAGTCGAGGAGAGCTTTATCAATTTTATCTCAACCCGGAAATAAAAGAAAAGATCGAACATATTGGGCACTTTCTCACAGCCGCTATAGATGACAGTCTCCGACCGCTCAATCGCGACATGCCGGATTTTAGTTTTTTGAATCAGCGTAAAATCGATTCTGTAAATACATTAAAGAACCTAGACAAAATGTCTTGGCGAGATTTAATCAAAAAAAGTCAAGACTATTTCAATGCACTTGCCAGTCGCGGACACAAAGACGACACTGGAACCCACACTGTGTTGGATACAGGACTGGGCTATCGTTGGGTACAGCTGGATACCCAACAAGCCTTTGTACGCGAAGGGCAAGTTTTGCAAAACTGCATAGGCGGCCACTGGGACAAGGCACGAACTGAACGAGAAGGTCAACAAATATTAGTGTTGAAAGATTCCACTAATGCCAGTCACGTGGCTGCTAGATTGAAAAAACAAGACATTGAGGAAATAAAAGGCAAACAAAATCAACCACCGGGTCAAAAATACATGCCCGCTACAAACGCCCTGATAAAAGAATTGAAATTAAAACCATCTGTTAGTGCAGTGAGAGACTTTGAGGGTGCAGGCTACGTATGGGATGAAAAGACTCAAACCATAGTAAGTGTTTTAAGCATCTATCCTCCAGAGCTTGTAGCCAATCTGCCCAATAATCAAGAAGTTATAAAATGGACTGCTCCACAGGGTATCTGGAGGAAAAGTTTGCAAGGAGGCGGTTGGTATTTCTTAGGAAAGGAGCGATACGATCTTGTTCAATCGGGAGTAATCAAAATATCAGTGTCAATTACTGATACTACTTTAATGGGTGTAGGCAACTTACCGCAGCAAATCAAACCGTCGGTGTTGATTGCTTTGTTGAAACTTTTGGGTTCCGTTTTGACAATCCAGGGAGTGTCAAAAGCTGGACAACAGCAACTACAATTACTCGGCGTTTTTTATAAAAAAGGCCAACCTGTGACCCAAGATGAATACCTAGCTCCGGAAACAGTCATGCAAGTGCCATTGGGAACATGGCTGGAAACAAGAGTGCCTGAATACATGTCACTAACTGTTAGGAGGCAAATGAATTTAATAGGCGCGGATGGTGATTACCATGGAGACAATATCAACGTCCTGAGACTTGTTGACACTCAAGGACAAGATAAAATAAGGACCTTTTATACTGATAATAAGAAAACACTTTGGAAAATAGTAGGTCCTGAAGCCCTGCAGCCAACTGATGCAGATTATATAGAAGATCCAGAAACTGTACAGGGGTTACAAGACTGGACGCTGCGAGAGCTGAACAACAATTTGCTACCTGTTATGCAAAAACTGAACTTAAGGTTTGCTCCCAGCATGAATTTAGTGTTTAACGAACAGGGCAAGATTGATGATTTTAACCAAGCTTTCAAGCTGGAACCGGTAGGCAAATGGGGTAGCCAAACATGGGTAAAAGTTCCTGATGCAGCACTTAGGCAAGGACGTCTAGTCCGGTATTCCTCAAATGCATTGCAGCCTTTTTATAAAGAAATTGCACAAACAGGTAATGTATATTTCCTTGTTGACGACATTACGCCCAAGGGCTGTCAAGACAAGCCTGTTGTTTGGACAAATAACAATAAATTGGTAAGATTTGACACTGACTACAACGTAAAGACGCCCACAGAGCAGCTGACACAACTAAACTCTCTTTTGGATTTGTTAAACATAGAAACTTTTGTGCCCAATTTGCAAGATTTATATTGGGTGCAAAATATTATATGGCTTCCTGGAGACTCTCGCCCACAAAATATACATAAGTGGGCACTTCAAAACTTGGTATTGGATTTGGGGGCATTAGGCAAAGTTTATCGTGCACCAAAAGCCATGCCAGACCAAGTAATATCCTATTTTTTCCAGCAAAAAACCTACGCTCGTGCAGAAACCTATTATATCGTAATGCCTCCGGGCGAGGATAACCTAGACAAGGCAGGTTATATTGCTGTAAACAAAAACAACAAATATCTGGGTACAAGTCCACGACTGCAAGGACTAATGCAAAAGATAGCACAAGATCATCTGGATGAGATTGTCACCGCAACGGGTGCCAAACCACCCAAAAAATCCAACAAGAAAATACGGGAATTTTTGCCACAGAGCAAACTACATGACATGTTGGATTTTATTGCCAGAAATCCCGGCAAAGGTCGCAGCGGCTGGGCTAGTTACGTATTAAATTATGGACCAGGATCTCAAATGCCGTCTATCGATAGCGAAAAATCACTGGATGGTTTTGCACTTCAAAACAAGCTTATTACAGTGAGAGATCCCGGACGTGCAGCCTTTACATATCAAATACGTATTACACCCAAAGGTCAAAAGATTTTAGACAAACTCAACAGCGGTGAACCAGTGTCCATTAGCGAGATTGTGGGCACGGCTGATTAAGCACAACTAACGTTTGGGAGGGGCTATTATTTTTTGTCTCACAAGTTCAGCACGGTCAATATTGGTATCTTGAATACCAAAAGTCTCTAGCCGCACATTGTTGCGACGAAGGAAGTTTCTCAACTTGTTGTCTGTGAGCACAAAATTGGGCAAGTCAGCACCACGGATGTAGTAGTCACCAGGCTCAACCTGTGGTGGATGATATCCTGCCAGATCATCTTGGGGTCTATGCTGCCATCTCTTTTCTGCACGCTTCAGCACCAACAGTGCAGCATGACGATAAAAGTCATCTGATGTTATGTCATCAGTGCCCGTGTGTTGATCCCATTGTGGATACTGATGGCGCATTTGGCCAATTATGGCCGAAATACACTTGTATAATCCTGTTCGATCGGCAGCAAACACCACATCTTCAAGAGGTATACCAGCTTCCCGATACTCTTGGTAGGCATGGGCAGTAAACTTGCCCACTTGAGGCAGGAGACCAAAATCCATGATATCCGGCACAAACTCTTTGAGAGTGCCATGATAGAGAGTGCGCGGAGTGCTCTCTGTGAGGAGTTCGTGGATCAACATGTTGTGATATTTATCTCAGCAAGCGGCTCAATCTTGAT
>JACCDP010140313.1_pt1 | contig 13130 bp, 9 predicted proteins | sample 7445841 | NCBI WGS metagenome assembly JACCDP01 (sample SAMN15323441, study PRJNA562643) | freshwater metagenome | isolation source: river surface water | place: USA:Blue River Watershed | collected 2017-08-17
CAGTTGATTGCTCAGATTATCGAAAAAACTTTGGATCCTTGCCGTCAGGTGCTCAAAGACGCCAAACTCAGTGTTGATGAGGTTCAGGAAGTTCTGCTTGTTGGAGGGTCAACGAGAATCCCTCTCGTACAGCAGAAGGTCAAAGATTTCTTCAAGAAAGAACCTAATAGATCAGTCAATCCTGATGAAGTAGTTGCCGTGGGTGCAGCTGTTCAGGGTGGTGTTTTGGCTGGTGATGTCAAGGACGTCCTTCTGCTCGACGTTACTCCGTTAACCCTTGGGATTGAGACCCTCGGGGGTGTGATGACGAAGTTGATTGAGAGAAATACCACTATTCCGACACGTAAGAGTCAAATTTTCTCTACTGCAGCGGATAACCAAACTTCTGTGGAAATCAATGTTCTACAAGGAGAGCGGGATATGGCGAGCGACAACCGTCAGTTAGCGCGATTTACACTGACAGAGTTGCCGGCGGCTCCTCGCGGAGTGCCTCAGATCGAAGTTGCTTTTGATATAGATGCTAACGGTATTCTTTCGGTTTCTGCTAAAGATCTAGGAACCGGAAAAGAGCAGAAGATAAGAGTCGAGGCTGCAACGAAGATTGATGACCGTGAAATTGAAAGAATGGTCAAAGATGCAGAGTCTCACAAAGACGAAGATCGTAAGCGCCGTGAATCTGTCGAGAGTCGTAATAGCTTAGATAGCCTTATTTTTGCGACAGAGAAATCACTGCGTGAAGCTGGGGACAAAGTTCCTGCCGACGTGAAGTCGGAACTCGAATCAGCCATCTCTCAAGCTCGTGGTAAACTGGATTCTACAAATGTCGATGAATTGAAGGCTGCGCATAAAGATCTCGAAGCAAAGTCTCACAAACTTGCGGAGGTTCTCTACAAAGAAGCAGGCGCTTCTCAACAGCCTGGATCATCGGCAGGTGGCCAATCTAAATCCTCAGATCCCAACGTTGTTGATGCTGAGTTTGAGGACAACAAGTAATCCTTAGTTATTTAAGAAGAAAGAGGCCCGACTTATACTGGAGTCGGGTCTCCTTTTTGGATAAGAACCTTAAAACTCTTCAATGCATTCCATACTTCGCGCTTTAGATTGGGATCAGCAATCATCTCTGCTGGATGAGAGATAAGGAGAGTGTAAGCTGTGTTTTCTTTTATAGGAGAGAATTGATTAAGAGCTAGATGGTTGTATGGGAATATCGCCTCCCATATTTCAGCTCCTGCACTTCCTAACACAAGTACAAAAGACAGTGTTTGAGATTGTGAAGAAAATTTCGCTGGGTCAGATAGCCAGGCGACACTTTCGTCGTCAAGGTCAATTGCTTCCAGAATTCTTTTTATTAATGCCTTTTCTTGCTCATTTAGCTCGCGTGTAACAAGCAGCAATTTCTTTGTACTTGTTTCTATTGGTGTCAATTCTGTCTCGCTATCGACCTTCTCGATAGAAGGAGCTAGACTCTCTTTGCCTTGTGAAGGCCTAATGAGCGGGACTGATAAACCGCGTTCAGAGGCCCAATTAAGATAGTTTAGAACTTGTGCCTTGATGTCTGGATTGATTTTCACCCCTTATTGACCTCCGACCCGATAATGCCAAGGAAGGGAGATAAGGTAAAGAACTAGCTTGCCAATACAGCCTTCCTGGCTTTCGATCGCTGTTTAATCCAGGATTCTATGGCATCAAAACTGTCTAGGCCCCTAATATTGCTATTCTTATTTATATGACTACATATTTCTCGCAAGAAAAAAGCTTTTCCAAACTGCCTTGTTTTATATGTGGCTTCGAGCATCGATCGAAAAACTTTTTCAGGATTCGCCTGATTTGAAATGGCTGTGTTTAGTGTCGTTATGCAATGTGAAAATTTGCCTAGCAGCAGATATACGCCAGCTAGGCCGATTAAGCAATCTGGGTTTTCTGAGCGTTGACAAAGCTCTTGAAAAAGTTGAATTGCTCGATCAGGCTCCTTTCTTAGAATATAAATCTTGCTAAGTAGACTATATGCCTCGAGATATTCAGCATGTCGCTTACAAAGATCTGCTAAAACATCTTGAGCAAGGTCATATTCTTTCAATTTTACATAATGTTCGCTCAGTATATAGGATGCATCTGGCCTCTCAGGATGAGCTTTAATCTCATCTTTAATAGCCAATTCTCCAAGTCTTCTATGTTCAGTAGCTGCTGTGATTTTCAATATTGCCTTCAGCGGCTTTGAGTCAGCAGGATGATGTTTCCGATATCGCTTAAAGTAATAAATAGCTTTTTCTATGCGCCCCTGCTTAGCGAGACTATGACCCATACCATAGAGGGCGTCTGGATTTTTTGGAGACTCGATGAGTGCAAGCTTAAAATGGCTAACAGCTTCTTCCAAGCGATGTTCCTTAAGAAGAAGATTTCCTAGTGTTATTTGTCGAAGTGGTTGTTTGGGATTTCTGACTAATTCCTCACTTAGTGTTTCTATTGCTCCTGTAGAGTCTCCCTTTTCAAGATAGTAATTTGCTAGGCTAGAATAATTTTTTAGAAAATCTGGATATTTTTCAATGTTTGATGTGAAAATTCTTATCGCTTCATCGGAATTTCCGCTTTGTAGGTGTATATTTGCGATTAAGTGTGAAGCGCGAGCACTCTCTTTCGAATCTAGGACTTCGGTAGCTAATTCTAATGCCTTGGAGAAGTCTTTTGAAATGAGGAAGGCTTCTGCTAGGCGAAGCTTTTTAAGGTGGTGGCTTGGATGGAAATAAACCTGCAAAGCATTGGATATTTTTGCCTCCAAATCTTCAGCCTGAACAGGAAGCACAATGTATTCGTTTGCACCAAATTCGGCTGCTTTAACTACTTCGTCCTTATGTGTTGTTCCTGTTAAAAAGAGGAAAGGGATGTCAGACTTTGTGTCTAGGGATCTTAAGATAAGTAGAAGCTCGTATCCAGAAAAGTAAGGTACTTCTGTGTTGCAGATGATCAAATCTATCTGTGATTTTAAAATTACATTCTTAGCATCCTTGCCATTACTGCATTCAATTATTTTTTTGAACCCAATTTTTTTGAGTATTTTAGAAGAAACTTTCCGGATAAAGTCGTGCTCATCTACAATCATCGCAGTCAAGCTGCTTGAAGTTTTCTTTTTGCTTCTATCGATTGCTTCCACCCGATGTTCTTGATCTTTTGTCACCATTTTGTCCTTGGTTAACGCGCTTCATGGTCGAGCTGCGTTTTCTGAATTGATTTTAGGAAGGTCTTGGAAGTTCTGTCATTGGGGTTGACCGTTTGCGCTTTATTCCAGAAACGAACGGCTGTTTCTAGATCTCCTCGTTTGTAAAATACAGTGCCAAGTAGATTTAATGATTCGATGTGGTCAGGAGCTTCTTGGAGAAGTAACTTGAGCTGTTCTTCAGCTTGTTTAAATGATCCGAGCTTAAGAAAAAGTTTTGCGAGTTTAAGCCTTATGTCCGGCATCTTGGGGTAGATTTCGAGAGCTTTTTGGTATTCTTGGCAAGCTTCTTGAAGCAGAGTAGCTTGTTCATATCCCTGCGCAGTTCTATTGTGAAAATTAGCCAGTCTTCCCAGAATCAGGTCAGGGAGATTCTCTTTTTCACTAAGGAACGCTTGAGCCTCATGGAAAATTAAGGCTGCAGAATCGTAAAAGCCTAAATCTGAATATGTTACCGCTAGGTTCAGTGTCGCTTCAATGTAGCTCGGATTTTTTTGTCTAGCTTTTTCAAAATATTCGATCGCTTGAGCGAATTTTGATTGCCTATGGCAAATGATTCCAAGCAGGTTTAAAAAGTTTGCTAAAGCGCCGTGCTCCTCGATAGCTCGCTCGACTAACTCTTCTGCGGATTGAAATCTTTGGAGTCGCACATAAACAAGAATTTTTTCTTGAATTTCTGAAACGGCCTTGCGCGCAAGAGTAGCCATAATCAATCTTCTCCAAGAAGTATCTATGTCTGTGATAGACTTTCTTGGAGAAATTATATCACACTAAAAAGATTAGTGATCTTCATCACCGCTCTCAGTGTCAATTTTATCCTGACTTATGCTACAGAGGTAGCCTCGAATCGCCTTGTTACGAGAACTTTTATCTGGCCTGGAAAAGCAACATCTTGCTCAATTTTCCTAGCTATCGAAGCACAAAAATCCTTTAATTCTTCTTCTTTAATCTTTTTGTGGTTGACACCAATGTGAACTTCACGCCCACCGTTCATGATCGCAACTCTCTGTATGCCGGGGAAGCTTTTAATAGCTTCTTCCATCGCTGCTAAGCGATCTTGATAGCCTTCCTCGAGATTTATTCTGGCTCCAGGCCTTGCACCGGATAATGTATCAGCGGATTTAAGAACGTAACTTAAGGGAGTTTCTAAAACCAGGTCATTGTGGTGAGACATCACCGTGTCACAAATTATTCTCTTCTCACCAAAACGATCGGCGTAGTCCCCGCTGATTACCGCGTGGCTACCTTCGATTCTGTAATCAATGCCTTTTCCAATATCGTGTAGTAATCCACATCTTTTGGCAGCATCTGGATCGACTCCAAGTTCTGCTGCAAGAATACCTGCGAGTCTAGAAACTTCTACGGAATGGTAGTACTGATTCTGCCTGTAACTTGTTCTCCAGTTCAGAGCACCCACCATTTTCTGTATTTCTTCGTGTATGTTGGTCAATCGAAGCTCTTGTACTGCCTGACGGCCAAGCTTCAGAGCTTGAATCTCGAGCGCTTTTCGATGCTTCAAATAAGTCTTGTCGCATTTAGCCCATTGTGTGGGTCCTTTGGGTAGAAGTTCTTCAAGCGTTAGCCGTGCTGCTTCCTTATAGATCCCATATCCTCCGCCAAGGCGAATTATTGGATTTCCACCTTCGCTACCAGCAGCACTTAACGATATTTCAACACCCTCAGACAACAAACTCAAGTCGGTCAGTAATTGTTGATTTGTTTCTAGTGTTTCAAATAAGCGTGGACTCAGGATTTCGACATGGTTTGTACTTTTAGGCCAAACGAAAGAAGGTTGGTATCTCGATAGTAATCGAGATAGAACTCTCTCGGCTCCTTTTTTGGAGTGGCTATCCAGGTCATCTACAAGCTCTTTGATTCTTTTTTGGCTATCCAATCTTCTTTCGGTAACCATGGAGTCAACGATTTGACTATTTATTGACTTTTTATCGACATCAGCAATAGTAGATAATTGATCTTGTATTGCCAACCGTACTTTGCCGAGTTCTTCTTCTTGAAGTCTACATTGAGAAGAAAGCTCTTCAATTTTTTTCTTGAGCATTTCAGAAACGGTTTCTAACTTGTCAATTCGTTCTTGTTCGTGGGAGATGAACTGCTCCTGCATGACTAAGTCAGCTTCAGTAGCTTCAAGAGTGAGACGTTCGTCGTCGAGATTGGTGTCAAGTTCTTCGGAAAGAAGGACCAATTTTTCATCGGATCTCTTTTTAGCCTCAGCTAAGATTTGCTCCTTGCGTGTTAGGGCCTTTTGAATAACCAATGCGCGCTGTTCTTCGTGTGTCCTTCTAAGGCGTCGCGGCAGTACGATACGGATTGTAATGAAAAGGAGATATCCAAGGACCGAACCGGCACCTATGAATAAGGCAACATGGCCTACATTGATTTCGTCCACTTTAGCTTCCTTCCTCTGAACTTTTCTAAACTTTTCGGGATATTGTGACAGTTACTTTAATTTTGTAAGATCCTGAATCTAATAAGGAATTAATTCACTCGGACCAAATTCTATGCCCATCTGGAAAACCTCGCGGTTTTGCTCTGGGCATGACACAATAAGTATTATACCGGAACATGGGCTCAGTGATATTGAGTTTTTCAGGGGACGCTTTTCTTATGATGTCTAGTTACACGACAGATATGGAGTTTTTGCACCAACTAGGCCGTAAGGCGGGTGCAGAATTGATGAAGTATTTCGGAAAGTCCCACAATCAGCGCTACAAAGTTGACAGGAGCTTAGTGACAGACGCTGATCTGGCAAGTGAAAAGCTCATTTTGGAGGCAATCAAGTTATCCTTTCCAGACGACATTATTTTGTCGGAAGAGGCTGGTTTGAATTCATCCAAGGTAAGTCATGGTGAGTCTATTTGGATCATCGATCCACTCGATGGGACCACAAACTTCGCAAATAGCTATCCTTTTTTCTGTGTCTCGATTGCGCGTGGTATTGTCAACTCCGATGGCCTAGTTGATGTGCAAATAGGCGGGGTATACGATCCTGTCAGAGATCGTAGTTACATTGCGAAGAAGGGGCATGGGTGTTTTTTGAACGGCAATAGGATTCGGGTATGTGCCGAACGGCCGCCAGAAGATGCTTTTTTAGTGACAGGTTTTGCCTACCATAAGGGTGAAAATCTTAAGCATGATATTGAGTTTTTTTTGAAGGTGGCCCAAACCTGTCAAAGTATTCGTAGAGATGGTGCTGCCGCTCTGGACTTGGCTCTCGTAGCAGAAGGTGTTTATGATGGCTATTGGGAGTCTGGTTTGCGTGCTTGGGATGTTGCTGCCGGATCGCTTTTAGTTGCTGAAGCTGGGGGGGTGGTTCAAAATTTCTATAAAAAGGCATCTGATTTTTACGATGTTGATAAGGGTGATATTCTTTGTGGTACAGCGCCAGTTGTTAAATTTGTCTCCAGTCTTATTCAGCCTAAATAATAAGGATTTCACTTCACCTTGTGATCTGCGAAGAAAGGCGAACTTATGCAAGCATTAACAAAAGGTTTTATGATAGTTTTACCCATCATTAGTGCCTGTTGGACTGCTATTGTAACTGCAGCCCCTGTGATCGAGAGTTTCGATCGATTCGAATTGAATTGGACTTCGATGAAAATCAGGTTTTATGGCGAGTCTACGGTCGCATCGTCAAATAAAGGGTATTCAGAGGCCGAAAAAGCTGCAATAGAAGATGGAATTCTTTATGCTTTGACCTCTCTCACGAATGTTCGTGCAGAAAAAGGGCTTGGTCAAGGCTACAAGAACCTACCCAATGATTTTACAAAGCAGTCCTACCTGTTTAACACTAGCTACTACGCAGATGGGCGTGTCAGAACAGAAATGGAATCCAGTCTAGTGAAGGCTCTCGACCTTGGCGGGCAAAATTATTTGGCTGAAGACCAACAATCTCAACCGACAGACGCAACTGCTGTCCTCGTAAATGTGAGGGGCTTAAAGGGCCCGCGCATGCTGTCAGGAATCTATAGCACCGATGGAGAACTGCTTCATGACTCAGGGGGTGTCATGAAGGCGTCCTACAGAAAAAATGCTCTGGGAAAATGGTTTTATCGAAACTCTGGAGAGCTTAAAGCTTTTTCGGGAGCAAACGCTTCCACGATTGAAGGGCAATACTCCGGTGGGCGATTACTTGTGAACAAGGCTGACTGGGACAATGTCAAAAAGACTCACCAGAAACTATTGGAAGAATCGAAAGTAGCTTTCATTCTTTACGGATCTGGAAAAAACCTTGGGCAATGAGGCGGCTTAGGTCAAGAGTTTGTTGGTCGATTTGGCGTGTATTTGTTCAATTTTAGATTGCGGTGCCCTTGGAGAAGTGTTACACACTGGGGTCTACTAGACTGCCCAGCCTAGCAAATGCTGGTAATGTACCCATAGCTGATGACATTTTCAGGGAAACTGACCCTCATAGCTCAGTGAATAGAAGGAAAGATTATGCCAAAGATGAAAACCAAAAAAGCTGCAGCAAAGCGATTCAGCGTGCTGTCATCTGGGAAGATTAAAAGAGGAAGAGCTAACCGTCGTCACATTTTGACAAAGAAAAGTCGTACAAGACTCAACAATCTCAAAAGTGCGGCTTACGTGGTGCATTCGGACCTCAGTCTCGTGCTGAGATGTTTGCCCTACCGATGATTTTTAAACATTCATAATCGCAGAGAAATTTATAATTCTCGCTTACTGTACGAATATAGAGGAACTTATTTATGGCACGCGCCAAACGCGGATTTAAGGCAAGACGCCGCAGAAAAAAACTTTTAGCATTAGCAAAAGGCTTCCGTGGGTCGAGAAAAAACCGATTCAGGAACTCTATTCATGTAATTCGTCGTAGTCTCGTTTATGCCTACAGAGACCGCCGCGTTAAGAAGCGTGAATTCCGCAAGCTCTGGATAGTTCGTATAAATGCCGCCTCAAGAGCTGCTGGTTTGCGTTATTCTGAACTTATCGCTGGTTTGAATAAAGCGAAGGTGGCTCTGGACAGGAGCTCTTTGGCAGATCTAGCTCTTAACCATCCTTCGACATTCCTAGAGCTAGTTAATAAGGCGAAGTCAGCTCTCGCAAGTTAATTTGATTAGTAAGATTATAGTTATCCACAGGGTGTCAACTGCTCTGTGGATTTTTTTTTCCTGAAATTTTCGTGGATTAAACTTGATTCATGAGTCTATTAGAAACACTTATCCACAAGAGCCTGTGGATAAAAATGATGGTAAACAAACTGGGTCACGAGAGTTCTAGAGTATGTACGAAATAGTTCGAAACATCAAGTAAAGTAAAGGCAGAAATTAAGGGGAAGTCTTTTTGGTGCGGACGGTGAGACTTGAACTCACACGCCTAGGGCACTGGCTTCTAAGACCAGCGTGTCTACCAATTCCACCACGTCCGCAGATCTGGAACAACTCATTTGCCTCTTTTTCTCTAATTTGTCAATCGTTGAGAGCTTTACTTTGAAGAACTTCGCAGTTAGGCTTTGAAAATTGAGTTTTAGAAAGGAGGCAGTCATCGTGGGTGAAGGTCAGGCTGTGGGACAAGTGGATTTCTCTGGGTTGGTTTTGGGATTTTGCTCTGCAGCGTTGTCGTATATGGGATATAGCGGAGGTGAGACTCAAAAAAACCTTATTTTGGCACGGCAAAACATTGACATATTAGATATTCTTGCTCAAAAAACCCTAGGTAATCTGACTCCTGATGAGGAGCGTCTATTGCGTGATGTACTGCAAGATTTGAAGTTAAAGTTTGTTGAGCAAAGCTCTAAATAGGTAGCGAGTAAATTCAATCTTAGTTTTTTTAGTCGTGCAACTTCAATGCACTTGTCATGGCTGAGCGCTGGCGGAAAATTGAGGTTTCATGTGCCTCATAAAGCGTCTCTTACTGTCGCCAGATCCTATTTTGAAAAACATCAAGCGTTGCGCTAGCCTAAATTGATTTTTAGCTGTTGTTTGGGCTATGGCTCTAGGTCGACGCATAAGCTCCAAATAAAGCCTGCCAAGCTCCCGTTTTTTTTAAAAATAATTCCCTTTTTGATAAAACTAGCACTATTGCCATCCCAAATTAATGTCCGTCTTTACTTCAGCTTCTTCGATTTGGTCCGACACCTTATCAGCAGCAAATAAGCTAGAAAGGCATGTTGGATTATGGACGTTTCCCTATACAGCTTCGATGCGCAGGCTGTGATGCACCAAGCGTTACGATACGCCAAGGGTTTGGGTCACGACTATTTCGAAGTTGAGCATGTTGCCTTGTCGTTCTTGAGACGAGATTGGGCAAGGCTTGATGCTCAAACTCATGGAGATCTAGAGAGAGCTCTTGAAGATTTTCTTCAAAAGTATTCAAAAAAATTCGGACGCGTCTCGGTCTCGTTTGGTCCAAGATTAAATCGTGCTTTGGATCAGGTTGAGTCCAAAGTAAAGCAGAGATTGATAGAACTTGACGACTTGTGGGATTCGCTCATACAGCACTCGGAGGTTATGCAGCAGGAAATTGCTAAGCATGAGAGCGATCGATCAAATGATTTTAAAAGTTGGAATATTAATGAACTAGAAAAAACGTCGAAGCAGAAGAAAAGTCGAAATCTATTTTCTGAAGGGCTGCAGGCTAAAAAGAAAACTGAAGAGCATCAATATGATGACGAAGCTAAAAATAAAGAGAACGAGAAAACAAAGAGGCTAGATAAAGAATCCGATCGTCGTCTTAAGGAGTTTACGATTGACTTCACTGAGCTCGCAGCTCGAGGTTCAATAGACCCAGTTATAGGTCGAGACGAGGAGATAAGAAGAGTTTTAGAAATACTGGGCCGAAAAAAGAAAAATAACCCAATATTACTTGGGCCTCCAGGTGTAGGGAAGACTGCTGTTGCAGAAGGCTTGGCCTTAAGAATTGTTGAGGAAAAAGTCCCCGAACCCTTGAAAGGTGTCAGGGTACTTTCTTTGGACATTGGTTCGCTTGTAGCGGGAACCAAGTTTAGGGGTGACTTTGAAGAGCGGTTGAAGCAACTACTCAAGGCTATTGAAAGCTTGGGCGATAGAGTAATTTTGTTTATCGATGAAATTCATATGCTTGTTGGGGTGGGGCAATCAGAGGGCGGTGCGGACGCAGCCAATTTATTAAAGCCAGCTTTAGCGCGAGGCGCACTGCGCTGCTTAGGCGCCACGACTCATGCTGAGTACCGGAAATATTTTGAGAAAGATGCAGCTCTAGATCGTCGTTTTCAACCAGTTCAGGTGGGGGAACCAGATAGAGAGTCCTGTCTATCTATCCTCAGAGGTCTAAAATCGCGATATGAAATTCATCATGGTGTTCCAATTACAGATGAAGCTCTTCGTGCTGCTGTTGATCTCTCAATTCTTTATCTTCCCTTGAGGTATTTGCCAGACAAGGCAATTGATCTTGTTGATGAAGCTTGCTCAAGAGTTAAGCTTCAGTCTCAATCGGTTCCTGAAGAGCTTGAAAAAATACAGTCTCAAGTTGCGCAGCTGGAAATTGAGAAAAAGCTTCTTATGAAATCAGAATCAGAAAGTAAAGCCTTGGCCGAAGTAAATTCAAAACTTGAAATACTATTGGGTGAATCAAAAAAAATTGAGCGGCTGTGGAATGAGCACCAGATAAACTTGGAGAGACTTAGAGTTTTTGAGGTTAGAAACGAAGAGCTAGAGACTCTTCAAAGGGGCGCAAGAGTCAAGAACGACTTTGAATCAGCTGCTAAACTTCAATACCAGGAATTACCTAAGCTCAGAGAAAAAATTGAACAAGCGAAAGGCGAGATTGAAGAAAATGAGCGTAAGTTTGGGTTTCTCAGTAGGTCAGTAGACAGGCAAGAAATCGCGAAGGTTTTGGAGAAATGGACGGGCATTCCTATGGGGGACATTATCTCTGATGAAGTTGAGAGACTTAAAGAGCTAGATCACAGGATGCGGCAAAAAGTCTTCGGGCAAGACGAAGCGCTTGAGGCTCTTGCCAGAGCCGTTCGTCGAACACGCATGGGCTTTTCAGACCCAAATCGTCCGAATGGAGTTTTCTTCTTTTTGGGCGCAACTGGTGTGGGTAAAACCGAGACAGCAAAGGCTCTGGCTGAGGTTATCTTTAATAATCCGACAAACATGATCAGAATCGATATGTCTGAGTTCATGGAAGCACATCAGGTATCCGGACTTATTGGTGCTCCTCCAGGATATGCAGGTTTTGAGTCTGGTGGGCGGCTGACAGACGCGGTAAGGCATAAGCCCTTTTCGATTGTTCTGCTCGATGAAATTGATAAGGCACATCCGCGAGTTCTAGATATCCTCCTTCAGGTTTTTGATGAGGGAAGGCTGACAGATTCTCAAGGTAGACTGGCAGATTTTCGTCGTTGCATCATCATCATGACCTCAAATTATTTTGTGTCTTTAGAGGGTGTAAAGATAGAGGACAAAGACCAGCACCTTAGAGAAGATTTGTGTCAATTTATGCGTCCTGAATTGGTCAATAGGATTGACGAAATAGTTTATTTTAAAAATCTTGAGGCAGAACATTTTCAGCGAATGCTTGATAGAGAGATGTCGAGCTTTAATAGGAAACTCGAAGAAAAAGGTAATCGTATTTTTTTGGGTAGAGGACTCAGTGAAAAGATTGTTTCCCTCGGAGTTGAGAGTAAATTTGCAGGGCGAGAATTGAGAAGAGGATTTCAGCGCTTGGTTGTGGATATTGTTGCTGATCGCCTTCTTGAGAGAGGAAACTCTATGGAAGGGGGATGGATATTAGATTGGGATCCTGAAGCAGGATATAGGTGGCAGCAAAGTGATATGACAGATAGACGAAAGAAGACCTAATAATTTTATCAAATTTACTTGACCAAATTTGGAAGACTAGGGTAGTATCATGCCTCGTCAAGGATGGCGGAGCCAATCGCACTGGGGCGTCGTCAAGCGGTAAGACTCTGGATTTTGATTCCAGCATTCGTAGGTTCGAATCCTACCGCCCCAGCCACTAACATCCTAGCATTATCCCGTCAAAAATTGTTTACTGTGAAGCCAGCTCATGCATACGAGAGCATGGTTTGTTTTTGCATAGTCGTGAAATAACCTCTCAAGACAAGGCAGATCGATGGAAAGCGATATGATTGTTTTCTCTGGCAACGCAAATCGCGATCTTGCAGAAAAGATTGTGGAGTTCCTGGATCTTAAGCTTGGAGAAGCAAGAGTCGATCGCTTCTCGGATGGTGAGACTCGTGTAGAAATCCAGGATAACGTCAGGGGAAGAGACGTATTTATCGTTCAACCCACCTGTGCTCCAGCAAACGATCACATCATCGAGTCTCTGGTCATGATTGACGCTTGTCGTCGGGCCTCAGCTAAACGAATCACCATGGTATGTCCATATTTTGGTTATGCTCGCCAAGAAAGAAAAAGTGCGCCACGTACTCCTATCACGGCAAAGTTAATCGCAGATTTGTATACTGCTGCTGGTATCGACAGGATGCTGGTTATGGAGCTTCATACTTCAGCAATTCAGGGCTTTTTTAACATACCAGTCGATCACTTGTTTTCGAAACCAATCTTCGGCCCTTATTTTGCCGGTCGAGATAACCTGCTTGTAGTATCTCCAGATGCAGGGGGAGCAGAAAGAGCCCGAGCTATGGCTAAGTACTTCGGCTGTGGCCTAGCAATTGTTGATAAGCGTCGTGATAGACCTAACGAAAGCGACGTAATGCATGTAATCGGGGATGTGAGAGACAAGGACTGTCTCTTAATTGACGATATTTGCGATACCGCAGGCTCTCTTTGTAAGGCAGCCGAAGCTCTCATGGAAAAGGGCGCTAAAACTGTGAGTGCGGCAATTTCGCATCCCGTCTTGAGTGGGCCAGCTGTAGAACGCATACAAAGCTCTGTGCTCACAGAGCTTGCAGTTTTAGACACTATCCCGCTGAGCA
>JACCDP010626280.1_pt1 | contig 13127 bp, 9 predicted proteins | sample 7445841 | NCBI WGS metagenome assembly JACCDP01 (sample SAMN15323441, study PRJNA562643) | freshwater metagenome | isolation source: river surface water | place: USA:Blue River Watershed | collected 2017-08-17
GCTCATCAGGTACTCCACGGCGGGAATGGCCTGCTGGTTGGGGGCCGCACCCGTGTAGAACACGTTCTTGCTCAGTTCCTCACCTTCGTACTGCACGGGGTAGAACAGCAGCGAGTTGGTCTGCTCGAACACCGGCAGCACGCTCTTGCGGCTGACCGACGTCCAGCAGCCGAACACGACGGCCACCTTGTCCTGCGAGATGAGCTGCTTGGCCTTCTCGGCGAACAGCGGCCAGTTGGAGGCCGGGTCCACCACCACCGGCTCCAGCTTCTTGCCGAGCAGACCGCCCTTGGCGTTGATCTCATCGATGGCCATCAGCACCGTGTCCTTGAGCACGGTCTCGGAAATGGCCATGGTGCCGGACAACGAGTGCAGCACGCCAACCTTGATGGTGTCCGCAGCGAAGGCAGCAGGCGCGAACAGGCTGGCGGCAGCGGCCAGGGCGAGGGCGGAACGACGAAGCATCAGGAAACCTCCGTAGTGGGTGTGAGGGGTAGCCAGTCCCCTGCAGCGCAAGCCCCGTGCCAGGCGTGCGCACTTCATCACGCCGCGCCACACCGCTTTGGCGGCATCACCCGCCGCCGAATCCGCCCTCACTCAGTGCACACGCACCACAATCATCCCGCCCGAACGGCTCAGCGCACCGGCATGAGACGCCCCGCCCCGCATTGAGTCAGCGCGGCGCTTTGGATCAGAGCGCCGGCAGGATGCGCCCGTCGCAGGCGCCGAAGCCGACGCGCCGAAACCCCGGCTTCTCGGCATACGCCCGCAGCCCCAGCTCGTCGCCATCCAGCAAGAAGGTGCGCTGCTCGCCGTTGGGCAGCGTGAGCGGCTGCTTGCCGCCGGCCGTCAGCTCCAGCAGCGACCCCGCCTCCTCCGGCTGCGGGCCGCTGATGGTGCCGGTACCCAGCAAGTCGCCCGGCTGCAGGTTGCAGCCGTTGCTGGCGTGATGGGTGAGCATCTGCGCGAGCGACCAGTAGGCGTGGCGCAGATTGGAGCGCGACAGCCGCACCGGCGCGGCCATCGCGGGCGTACGCAGCCAGATTTCCAGCTCGATGTCGAACGCGGCCTGCGCGCGGTGCGTGGGCGAATCCAGATAGGGCAAGGGCTGCGGGTCGCTCTCGGGCCGGGTGAACGGCAGGCGAAAAGGCGCCAGGGCCTCCAGCGTCACGATCCAGGGCGAGATGGTGGTGCCGAAACTCTTGGCCAGGAAGGGCCCGAGCGGCTGGTATTCCCAGGGCTGGATGTCGCGCGCGGACCAGTCGTTGAGCAGCGTCAGGCCGAAGGCATGTTCGTCGGCCTCGTCGATGCCAAACGGCTCGCCCAGCGCATTGCCCGGGCCCACGAACAAGCCCAGCTCCAGCTCGCAGTCGATGCGGGCACTGGCCTTGAAGACAGGCGCGTCGGCATCCGGCGGCTTGACCTGCCCCCGCGGGCGCCGCAGCGGCGTGCCACTGACGACGACGGACGACGCACGGCCGTGGTAGCCGATGGGCACCCACTGGTAGTTGGGCAGCAGCGGGTTGTCCGGCCGGAACAGCCGGCCCACGGCGCGGGCGTGGTGGATGCCCGTGTAGAAGTCGGTGTAGTCGCCGATGCGGCAGGGCCGCGTGAATTCGGCATGGGCCTGCGGCAGCAGCGCCACGGCAGGCGCGCCTTCCTTCAGCGTGTCGAACAGGCGGTGGCGCAGCGCGCGGCGCTCGGCGCCCCCGCGCGCCATCAGCGCATTCATGTCCGTGATGCCCCAGCCCGACAGATCCAGGATCTGGTCGCCGATGCCGACGCCGATGCGAAACGGCTCCAGCGAGCCGAGGCTGCGAAAGGCACAGAACGGCAGGTTCTGCAGCGGGAAGTCCGTGGCGGGGTCGTTGGCGGTGGCAACCCAGGAGCGGGCCGCAGCGTCGTGGGTGTGGTCGAGGGTGGTCATGCGTTGAAGTCGTCTTTCAGGCCCTGCCAGCAATCGGCGTAGCTCGTCTCCAGCGGCGCCTCTGCCAGCGCCCAGGCGGTGGGCCGGAGCGGCCAGCGGGTCTCGAACATGAAGGCCAGGGTGTGGTCGAGTTTGTGAGGTTGGAGGGAGGCGCCGCTGGCCTTGTCGAAGGCCTCGCTGTCGGGGCCATGCGGCACGTAGCTGTTGTGCAGGCTGGCGCCGCCCGGCTTGAAGCCCTCGGGCTTGGCGTCGTACTGGCCCAGCACCAGGCCCATGAACTCGCTCATCACGTTGCGGTGGTACCAGGGCGGGCGGAAGGTGTCCTCGGCCACCATCCAGCGCGGCGGGAAGATCACGAAGTCCACGTTGGCCCAGCCCGGCGTGTCGCTGGGGCTGGTGAGCACCGTGAAGATGCTCGGGTCCGGGTGGTCGAAGCTGACGGTGTTGATCGCCATGAAGCGCGCCGTGTCCCAGCGGTAAGGCGCCAGGTTGCCGTGCCAGGCGACGACGTTGAACGGGCTGTGGCCCTGCGTGGCGCGCCACAGCCGGCCACCGTAGCGCTTGACGATCTCGTACTCGCCGGCCTCCCCATCGAACCAGGCCACCGGCGCCTCGAAATCGCGCGGGTTGGCCAGGCCGTTGGAGCCGATGGGCCCGAGCTCCGGCAGCCGGAAGGCCGCGCCGTGGTTTTCGCAGACATAGCCACGCGCGCTGCCGTCCAGCAGGTCGACCTTGAATGCCAGGCCCCGCGGCACCAGGGCGATCATGCCGGGGCCGACATCCAGCCTCCCCAGCTCCGTCGTCAGCCGCAGCCGCCCCTGCTGCGGCACGATCAGCATTTCCGCGTCGGCGTTGACGAGGGCGCGCCGACCCATGTCGCGCGTGGCGGCATAGGCCAAGGCCCCCATGCCGCCGAGGCCCGGCTCGCCGTTGACGGCGTAGCTGCGCAGCCCGTCGACGAAATCGCCATCGGTCGCCGCCAGCCAGGGGCCCCAGCGCAGCGGGTCGGGCGGCGCGTGCTCGCCCTGCGCCGCGCCGCTCTTCCACCCCGGGTGAGCCAACGGCGCATAGCCCCCAACGACGACCGAGGGCTGCCGCCGGTACAGCCAGGTCCGCTGGTTGGCGGCACGCGGTGCGGTGAACGCGCTGCCGGACAACAGCTCTGCATACAGCCCATGCGGTGCGCGCTGCGGGCTGTTGCGCCCGATCGGCAAGGCGCCCGCCACGGCCTCGCTGCTGTGCTGGTTGCCAAAGCCGGTGAGGTACGTCAGTTCGGTCGTCAGTTCGGTCGTGCCCATATGGGCACTAAATTTACTCATTGCGAACGAATTCAGCAATATAGAATTTTCCGCATGACGGACGCCAGCCCACCCCGCGAGCCCCGGGGCATCCAGAGCATCGAGGTTGGCGGCCAGTTGCTGCTGGCCCTGGCCCACCAGGGCCGCCCCATGGCCTTGAAGGACCTGGCCCGCGAGGCCGGCATGACGCCCGCCAAGGCCCACCCCTACCTTGTGAGCTTCATCAAGCTGGGCCTGGTGGAACAGGACGGTGGCAGCGGGCCTTACGGCCTGGGACCGCTGGCGCTGCAACTGGGCCTCATCAGCCTGCAGCAATACGACCCGGTGCGGCTGGCAACGCCGGTCATCGAGGAGCTCGCCCGGCAACTGGGTCACACCGTGGCCATCGCCGTTTGGGGCACACGCGGCCCGACGATCGTTCGCGTCGCCGAAGGCCCGACACCCGTGCACATCAGCATGCGCCATGGCACGGTGATGAGCCTCGCGGGCACGGCCTCGGGGCGGCTCTTCTCCGCCTGGCGAATGGCCGATGCCGCCGCGCTGGGCGAACCGCTGCCCGACGACGCGACGCTTGAGGCGGTGCGCCAAGCCGGGCTCGCCACGTCACGCGACAGCGTGCTGCCCGGCATCAGCGCGGCGGCCGCCCCCGTGTTCGACGCGGCGGACCATCTGCTCCTGACGATCACCGCCATCGGCCCCAGCGCCAACTTCGACACCGCCCTCGACGGCACCCTGGCTCGAACACTGCGCCAAGCCGCCCTGTCGCTGTCGCGCAAGCTCGGCCACTGACTGCAAGCTTCGCGACAGGCTTGTTTGGCGGGGTCGAAGCAAACTAATTTTGCAATTTATCGGCAAATTGCATTCCATTCTGGTGCATTGAACGGATCTTTCGCGTCATTCGATCCCCTACAGCACCGCGATGCGGCAAACCCAAATTCATCCGTTCAAATTGCAGTTACATACATTGCTGCAAAGTTAATATATGTTAAGCAGTTTATATAGTTGGTGAATTGCATCGGTCAATGCGCACCACAACGGCGCGCCCAAACGAAACTTCTTTCCAAATCAACGGGCTAGCGAATAGATGAGCGCACCAGAAGTGCGATGCAGCAAAGGTAAGTAGTTTCCCTAGTCACTTGGTGTTTCTACCCCCCAGGAGAATTTGACCGCCAGCCAGTGCCCCGAACGGGTGCGTAGTTTTAGGCTGAGCTGTTGACGGGCCATCTGTCCGTCAATGTTTTCTGGAGTAGAAATGCACACCCCTCACTCGCGCACCAAGCTGGCAGTCTCAATTTCCGCCATCCTGGTTTCCGGCCTGGCCACCTCGGCCGCTTACGCACAAGACGCCTCGACGCAAACGCTGGAGCGCGTCGAAATCACCGGCTCCGCCATCCGCCGCATCGACGCCGAGGGCGCGCTGCCGGTGATGGTTCTCAAGAAGGATGACATCGCCAAGACCGGTGCCACCAGCACGGTCGACCTGCTACAGCGCCTGTCCACGGTTCAGGGCGGCACGCCCGAGGCCGGCTCGGTCGGTGGCAGCACGTTCGGCTTCTCCGGCGTGTCGATCCACGACGTCGGCGAAACCCGCACGCTGGTGCTGCTGAACGGCCACCGCCTGTCGCAATTCGGCGGCCAAACGCTGACCGGCTTCGCGGCAGGCTTCGACCTGAACGGCATCCCCGTCTCGGCCATCGAGCGCGTGGAAGTGCTGACCGACGGCGCCTCCGCGCTGTACGGCTCGGACGCCATCGCTGGCGTGGTGAACTTCATCACCAAGCGTGACTACCAGGGCGCAAGCATTACCGTCGGCGTCTCGACGCCCAAGGACGGCGCCAAGGAAAAGCGCGCGAGCATCAGCGCCGGCTTCGGCAACCTCGACACCGACGGCTACAACATCGGCGTCACCTACGGGCACGACGAGCGCACGGCGCTGAAGGCAACGTCGCGGTCCTATGCCTCGACCGGCAACCTGCTCTTCTCGGAAGGTGGCAAGACCTACCGCTCGCAGAACTCCTCGGCCAGCTCGATCCCGGCCAACGTGGTCGATGACAACGGCAACCTCATCAGCCCCTACCTGATCAAGAACGGCTCGTGCCCCACGAACACCTTCCGCGTCACGGACGGTAGCGACGACTACTGCGGCTTCGACTACGTCAGCACGCTGGAAATCTACCCGGTTCGCAAGCGCGACTCGCTGATGACCTCGGCCACGGCCCGCGTTGGCACGCACGACCTGTTCGCCGATGTGCTGATGTCGCAGACCAAGCAGACGTCGCGCATTGCTCCGGTGCCTGGCGGCGTTCCCGTCACGGCCGGCTCGGCACTGTTCAACCAGTACCTGGCGCCGCTGGGCATCACCCAAGACACGACCGCCTACTACCGCGTGAACGACCTGGGCTGGCGCACGAACGAGGACAAGGCCAAGTTCCTCGACATCGCCATCGGCTCGCGCGGCACCTTCGGCACGATCGACTACTCCGCCACCTACACGCACTCCAAGTCGGACGTGAAGGGCAACATCTCCGGCTACCCGGGCGCGCTCGCGCTGTCGAACCTGACCTCCTCCGGCTCGATCGATCCGTTCGTCCTGAGCGGCCAGCAGTCGGCTGACGGCCAGAAGGCGCTCAACAGCATCGCCTACAAGGGCTACTGGGACGGTGGCACCGCGACTCTGGACACCGTCCAGACCCAGGCCTCGACGGCCATCGCCACGTTGCCGGCTGGCGAAGTGACGCTGGCGGTGGGCTCGAACTTCAACAAGGAGAAGTTCGAATCCAGGCCCAGCCTGTTCGCACAAGGCTTGCTGGCCGACCCGGTCGCGGGCACGCTGTGCGACCCGGCCAAGGGCCTCGAGTGCGACCAGCGCTTCGGCGATGCGGCCGCCATGGTGCCCTACACCGCCAAGCGCAATTCCTGGGGTGTGTTCAGCGAAGTCAACGTTCCCGTGGTCAAGGGCCTGGACCTGACCGGCGACGTGCGCTATGACCGCTTCTCGGACTTCGGCGGCGCCTCCACCGGCAAGCTGAGCTTCCGCTTCTCGCCCACCAAGACCTTCCTGCTGCGCGGCTCCGTGGGCACCGGTTTCCACGCGCCCAGCGTGCCGCAAGTCAACGCCGCGCTCCAGTCTTACGGCGTGACGGAAGACCCCTACACCTGCACGGCAGCGCTGCAACAGATCGCCACCAGCCTGAGCGCCCAGTGCCAGCCTGGCAAGAAGCAGTACGACGTGCTGGCCAGCGGCAATCCCGACCTGAAGGCGGAACGTTCCAAACAGGCCACGCTGGGCTTCCGCATGGAACCCACTCGCTCCATCTCGGTGGGCCTGGACTACTGGTGGGTCGGCATCCGCGACGCGTTCGGCCAGCTGGACGAAGAAACGGTGTTCAAGGACCCGCTGAAGTACGCCGGATCATGGTCCACGCAGAAGGACATTGCCACCGGCGCTACCTACCTCGCGTTCAAGAACGACAACCTCAACCTGGGCAAGTTGTTCAAGTCGGGCCTGGACCTGGACGCCACCTTCCGCGAGAAGTTCGGCTTCGGCAGGGTCACGTCGCAGATCCAGGCGACCTACATGCTGCGCTCGCGCTTCCAGTACGAGCCGAACGGTGACTACTTCAGCAACCTGGGCGACAACACGACGGGCAGCATGGCCTTCCGCTGGAAGGGTTCGTGGCGCAACACCGTGGCGATGGGCGCCTGGGAGCACACGCTCGGCATGAACTTCAAGTCGGGCTACCACGACGCCGAGACCGAGGTTCAGGAACTGGATGCCGCGGGCAACGTCGTCAATCCGGCGGCCGTGGTGCGCCTGCGCGCCAAGGCCTACTACACGTTCGACTGGCAGACCACCTGGAACATCAACAAGACCATGAGCCTGAGCGGCGGTGTGCTGAACATCGGCGACAAGGCGCCTCCGTTCGTGCTGAACACGACCGGCGGCCAGCAGGTGGGTTACGACGCCAACCTGTACGACCCGCGTGGCCGCACCTGGTACCTGAACGGCACGGTGCAGTTCTGAGCCCCTTGATCTAGAGGCTGTTCCACGCCTCGTTTCGACAAGCCCCTCCCCACCCGGCGAGGGGCTTTTTCATGGGCGACAGCGCCGCCTTTCACGCGCCCCAGGGCGCCGTATTCATGTCAAACACCACCGCACAGGGCCTTGCACAGTCGCTCCAGGAGGCGCTGCATCTGCATCAAGCCGGCGCCACGCAGCGCGCCCGCATCCTCTACAGCCAGGTCCTGGACGCCCAGCCCGACCACCCCGACGCGGCGGCCGGCATTGCACGCATCGCGCTCGAAGAACAGCGCCGGGACGATGCGGAGCGCGCGCTCCGAGCAGCGGTGGCCAGCCATCCGGCACACGAAGATGTCGTCGCGATGCTGTCCTCCTTGCTCGCCACCTCGGGACGGCTGCCAGAGGCTGTGAGCCTGCTCGAAGGCGCAACACGGCACGCCCCTGACGCGCCACTGGCCTGGCTGCTGCTCAGCACCGCCCGAAGCCGCCTGGGAGATGCGTACGGCAGCCTGCGTGCCGCGCATCAGGCCATCACGCGCGCGCAGCAGGCGGGCCAATGGCTCGACGAATCCACCACGCCGCGCCACCTGGTCGCCGCCGTTGCAGATGCCGCGCAACGCGTCCGCACGGGCCGGCGCGAGCTGTTTTTCGGCGCGTACGAGGATCTGCGCGCCGAGCACGGGGGGGCCGCGCTCGCCCGCATTGACCAGGCCTTGCGCGGCTACTTGAAGGAGATCGACCTGCGGCCGCCCCATCCTCGGCAGCGACCGCGATTCTTCTACGTGCCCGGCTTGCCTGACGCCCCCTACCAGGACCCAGCCTTGAACCCCTGGGCCCGGTCGCTTCAGGACGGGTTTGCACAGATCCGCGACGAGGCGCTGCGGGTCGTGCGCGAGGACGCAGCATTACCGGAATTCATCAAGCCCGCCGCTGGTCAGTCGATGAGCAACTACCTAGGCGGCGACTCGCCCACACCCAGTTGGCAGGCCTTCTTCTTCTATCGCCGGGGCAAGCGCTACGACGAGAACCACGCCCGCTGCCCCAAAACCAGCGCATTGCTCGAGTCGATCGACCTGTGCCGCATCCGGGAGCAGGCGCCCGAAATATGCTTCTCCGTGCTGCGGCCACGAACCGTCATCAAGCCCCACTACGGCGTCACCAATGCCCGCCTGGTGACGCACCTGCCGCTGGAGGTGCCGCAGGACTGCGCGCTGAACGTATGCGGCATCGAGGCGCGCGCCTGGCGTGAAGGCGAACTGCTGATGTTCGACGACACCTATGAGCACGAAGCCTGGAACCACTCCGAGCGCACGCGCATCATCCTGCTCATGGACTGCTGGAACCCGCATCTCAGCCCGGTGGAGCGGCAGGCTTGCCGGCAACTCATCGAGATGATCAGCACCTTCAGCCCACAGCACCCCGAAGACTGATGTGCGCGGCAGCACGCCGCAGCTCACCCCATCGCCAACCTCGCCAGCATCGCCGCTTCGGTGCCGGCGTCCCAGAACAAGGGATAGAGGCTGCGCGTGGTGGCCAGCAGTTCGGGGCGGCCGCCCAGCAGTGCGATCTGCTCGCGGGCCGTCGTGAACTCGAAGCTCATCAGCACGGCCGGTGCGTTCACCCGCGGGTTGTGGCGCGCGGTCGTGTAGGGCAGCAGCCCCAGCCAGCGGCGATAGAACGCCACATGGCGCGGATTCACCTCGATGACCAGCCGCGCCACGCGCGCGCGGCGGTGCGCGTGCAGGTAGCCCAGATGGAAGATCTGCGCCAGCACCCGCTTGGGCTCGTGGGAATGCTTGTCGACGGCCAGGCCGCCAAACTCGCACAGCGACACGCCTGACGCGCGCCATTCGGCCAGCTCTTCCTTGAACAGGGCGTCGGCATGCAGGCCGCCCCTACCGTCGAACCGCACGGACAGCGTGCCGATGATGTCGCGGCCATCGCTGGCGGTGCACACGATGTCTCCCGCCTCGCTGCGGCTGCTGTACCGCTCCCGCGGCACCGCCAGCCCGCGATCACCGTAGCGGCGCTCCACCAGCTCCAGCGCATCTCCCCCCAGTGAACCGAAGTCACTGTTCAACTCCAGCGGCGGCCCGCCAAAGGGGTTCAGCGGCTCACGCCGGCGTTCCTTGAAGATCGGGATCATCGACTCACATCCTTTGACACCTAACTCACCGAGCCGCGGAGTCTAGAGATGTAACGGTGACTTCTTCACTTGAATTTCACAGCTTGATACATATGCATCGCGCGCCGCAGGATTGCCCGCAGGGCCGATCTGTGCAAGGAAGGGCAGACAGGGCACGCGGCGGCGTGCCCTGGGCCGCGCAACTCAGGCGGCGTAGCGGCCGGCCAGGCGGTTCATGTTGCCCAGCGACAGGCGATGCATCTCGATCAGCGCGATCAGGCCGTTGCGATGCAGTTCCAGCACCTTGGCATCAGGCAGCTCGCTGTACTTCTTTTCGTCCAGCGCCAGGAAGCCTTCGACATCCAGCTTGTCGCCGTTGGGCAGCGTGGCCTCGAAGCGCATGTCCTGCAGCAGATCCAGTTCGGACAGCAGCGCGCAGATCAGGCGGGTGCGTTCGGCTTCCTGCTCGAAGTTCTCGAGGAAGTTGCGCGCATTCAGCAGGAACTCGGTCGGCTCGCCATCCTTGAACAGCGCCTCGCCGGTGGTCTCGTTGAAGGCGGTCCACTTGTTGTCGAAGCAGACGGCGAGGTTGTTGGCATTGCCATCCAGGCGGGCCATCGCGAACGGGTAGCGGCGCACATAGGCCGGCACATAGTTGGCCGTCCACTTGTCGCCTTCGACGAACAGGTTGGAACCCGGCTTCAGGCCCAGCACGGCCAGCGGCGCCACGGCCTGCTTGCCGGCGGCGTCCGGCTCGCCGGCGCGCACGAACACGACCGGGAACTCCTTGCAGGCATCAGCGAATTCGACGGCGGCCAGGAACACCGAGTTCTGGTCGGCCACGCGGCTCACGACCGGCTGGGCCGTGTCCAGCTTCAGGTTCTTGTGGGCTTCACGGTCCAGCGGCTGCAGCTCGCCATACATCGGGGGGTTGCTCATGATTCTTTCTCTCCAGGTTCGGCCAGACGACTGGCCAGCACTTTGTCCACACGCTTGCCGTCGAGGTCCACGACCTCGAATCTCCACGCGTCCCACTCCACCACATCGGTCGTGCGCGGCAAGCGCCCCAGCAGCAGCATGATCATGCCGGCCAGGGTGTTGTAGCGCCCACGGTCCTCCTCGGGCAGTTCCTTCAACGCCAGGCGGTCTTTCAGTTCGGGAACCGGGATCAGGCCATCGATCAACCAGCTCCCGTCCTCGCGCTGCACCGCCCACGCGTCGCCATCGCTGGGAGCGTTGAACTCCCCGGCGATGGCCTCCAGCACGTCGCGCACGGCGATCACGCCCTGCACCTCGCCGTACTCATCGACAACAAACACCAGCGGCGCATCCGAGACGCGGAAGTGCTCCAGCAGCTCCATGCCCGACAAGGTCTCGGGCACGAACAGCGGCGCCTCCAGGCCGGCGGTCAGGTCCAGCGGCTGGCCCTCCAGCATGCCGGCCAGCAGCGCCGGTGCATTGGCCACGCCCAGCACGTCACCCAGCCCACCACGGCAGACCGGGTAGCGGCTGAAGCCATGCTCGCGCAACACGGCCAGCACCTCGGCCGGCGTCGCGTCAACGTCCAGCCAGGCGATCTCGGCGCGCGGGATCATCATGGAGCCGATCTGCCGCTCATCCAGCCGGAACACGTTGCGCACCATCTGGTGCTCGTGTTCCTCGATGACGCCCGCGTCCAGCCCCTCTTCCAGGCTGGCGGCGATTTCTTCTTCCGTCACACCGCGCGAGCCCTTGTTGCGCAGGCCCAGCACACCCAGCGTCGCCTCCGTCGAGAAGCTCAGCGTGCGAACCAGCGGCCGCGCCGCGATGGACAGGAAATTCATCGCCGGCGCCACGAGGCGCGCCACCGTCTCCGGGTAGATCTGGCCGATGCGCTTGGGCACCAGCTCGCCGAACACGATGGTCAGCAGCGTGATGATGACCACCACCAGCGCCGTCGCGGCGATGTCGGTCGCATGCGGATTGAGGTGGAAGGTCTCGGTCAGCCACTTGGACAGCGGCCCCGAGAACGCCGCATCACCCACGATGCCGTTCAGCACGCCGATGCCGGTGATGCCGATCTGCACGGTCGACAGAAACTTGGTCGGGTTCTCGTGCAGGTCCATCGCGGCCTGCGCGCCGCCCTCGCCGCTCTCCACCATCACCTGCAATCTGGCCTTGCGGCTGGCGGTCAAGGCCATCTCCGACATCGCGAACAGGCCGTTGAGAAGAATCAGAAAGAGAACGAGAGCGGTATCCATCGAAGGCGCCAGCCCCGGGGCAACCCGAGATGACGCGCGGTCAAAAACGAAGCCCGGGAGACTAGCAGATGCCCGTGACCACGCCCATCGCCGATTCCCCGAATTCGCACCCACGCCCCCGTCGCGCCACAGATCCGCGCGCCTCGGCCGCTCGGCCGTGCGCTTAGCATTCGCCTCGATGAACTACCTGATCGGCGACCTCCAGGGCTGCTGCGACGCCTTCGAGCGCCTGCTCACCCGCATCGACTTCTCACCGTCGCGCGACCGGCTCTGGCTGCTGGGCGACCTCGTCAACCGCGGCCCCCGCTCGCTCGCAACGCTGCGCCGCCTGTCCGCCCTCGGCGATTCGGCGACCTGCCTGCTGGGTAACCACGACCTGCACCTGCTCGCCGTCGCGCACGGCGTACGCCCCCAGCACCGCAACGACACGCTCGGCCCCATCCTGCAAGCCGACGACCGCGAGCCCCTGCTGGGCTGGTTGCGCCAGCAACGCCTGGCCGTCTTCGAACTGGGCTGGCTGATGGTGCACGCCGGCGTCGTGCCGCAGTGGACGCGGGACGACACCCTGACGCTGGCCGGCGAAGTACAGGCCGTGCTGCGCGGGCCCGACCTGCCCGACTTTCTGCACGTCATGTACGGCAACGAGCCCAGCCGCTGGCACGCCGGGCTGACGGGCAACGACCGACTGCGCTTCACCGTCAACGTGCTGACCCGGCTGCGCTTCTGCACGGCAGACGGCGAACTCGACTTCAAGACCAAGGACGGCGCCGGCGCCGCACCGCCGGGCTACGCCCCGTGGTTCGACGCGCCCGGCCGGCGCACCGCCGGCACGCCCATCGCGTTCGGCCACTGGTCCACCCTCGGCCTGCTGAACCGCCCCGACCTGCTGGGGCTGGATACCGGCTGCATCTGGGGCGGGCAGTTGACCGCCGCGCGCATCGACGGCGCAACGCGCGAGATCATCCAGATCGACTGCGAGCAGGCGCAGAAGCCGGGATAGCGCGCCGTCTCCCGTAGAATGCGCAGCCTCCGGAAGCGTGGGAGAGTGGTTTAATCCAACGGTCTTGAAAACCGTCGAAGGTGTGAGCCTTCCGTGAGTTCGAATCTCACCGCTTCCGCCAATGTAAGTCGTTGATTTCAAAGGGAAATCAATCAAAAGAGCCCTCGCAACAGGCCCGGTTTGAGTCACAACGCTGTGTCATAGGATCAACCCCATGACAGCGGAACAGGACTTGAAGCATCCCGGATTGCAGCGACGCGGCGGCGTCTACTACTCGCGAGCCAGCATCCCAACGGATCTGCGCCGGCTGGGCACCGTCCCAATCAAAGAGACCCTCAGGAAGTCGCTGAAAACCAGCGATCGCCGCCAAGCCGTCACCCTGCACCATGAGTTCCAGGCCGAGTGCCTGCGCTACTTTGACGACGTCCGGAACGGACGGCGAGACCCCAACGACCTACCCGCAGGCATCCGCCCCAAGGGCATCGACCTCGCCGCGCTGGAGCTATCGGCCCTGCA
>JACCDP010849084.1_pt1 | contig 13127 bp, 9 predicted proteins | sample 7445841 | NCBI WGS metagenome assembly JACCDP01 (sample SAMN15323441, study PRJNA562643) | freshwater metagenome | isolation source: river surface water | place: USA:Blue River Watershed | collected 2017-08-17
GGCTCGCCCCCACGCGCTGCGTGCGAGCCAGATCAGCCCGAGTGCGCCGATCCCGTAGAGCGCCACCCACTTGCTTGCGAGTGCCAAGCCGAGCGCGGAACCGGCGGCAAGGAGGAGGAGGCTTCCCCCTGCGGCTCCGCGCGCGCGACCTTGAGCCCACGCAACAAACGCACATGAGGCGGCGAGAAGCGCCGCGAGCAGGAAGGCGTCGTTCATCCCGATGCGGCTCTGTACGAACCCCGCGCCATCAAGCAGCGCGAGGAGACCGGTGAGCGCCGCAACATCGCGGCGCTCCGTTAGTAGTCGCGCAAGGAGTGCGAGGAGTGCCGCAGCGGCGGCTCCCGCGATTACCCCTGGCCAGCGCCACCCCGAAGAGAGGTCGCCCACAGCAACCTGCACCATCTCACCGTTGGGCCAAGCGGTGATCAACTCTCCGCGTCCACCGTCTGGCAGTTCCGCTGAGCCATCGATCACGGCTCCCACCACCGCACTGCTCATGAGTGGCTCGGGGTTCTGCGACTCTGGGTTCCGAAGTTCAGTGTCTGCAAAATAGGCGTTTCCGTTCGGCTCAATACTCCAGAGCGCCGCGCCGCCACTCGCTGCGCGCGTTGGTGCCACGGCGTGCACAACTCTTGTTGCGTTGTTGACAATGATTGCTGAGGCTCCAGAGATACTGATCGATGAAACGCGTGAGGCTTCTGTCTCTGATGGAAGCGTGAAGGCGGTGATCTCGTCTCTCCCGGCCGCATAGACGCGAGGTTCGTCAAACCAGTCAATCACCCCAATGGCAACCACGCCGCCGGTCACGGCGGTGCGTTGCGCGCCACTCAGGTCATCCGCTTTCAGCAGCGTGAGTCCGGTACTTCCAGCGACGATTAGGTGGCTCGTCTCGTCAACACGTACGGTTTCAATTGCGTGCACACCATCGACGTCGGCTCGCGCCGTAACCGCACCGCGCTCTACGCGTAGCACCTCACTCGTTGTGGCTACGAACGCAACGTCACCAGCGCCGCGCACCGTGTGAATCGTTGGCACGCTGATGTCCCATCGTGTGAGCGGGTTGTTCTCTGCTCCCTCGGCTGCGTCGCCAGGCGCGTGAAGCACCTCTCCGCGCGCTGAGATACCCCAGAGTGATCCGTCACCCGCAACGCTGAGTGCACGAACGCCGGGCTCGTCAATGCGAGCGATGATTGCGCGGGTTTCGGAGCTGATGACATCGATCCCCGCAGCTGTCGCAACCCAGATGCGCGGCGACCCCTGTGCGCCTTCCTGACGCGATGCAATGGCCAGGATCGGTGCGCCGTACGTACTCCCACCATCAACACGTGGTGCACCGAAGAGCTCGAGTCCGCCGGCAATCGCGTACTTTGCGAGGTGCGGGTGTGTGTATTCGTAGATTGCATGCGGCTCGCCATATCGCCAGTGCTGCATGAACTCGGTTGCTGTGCGCACATGGTAGACCTCATCAAAGTGGAATCGTGTTGGCTCTCCCACACGCCATCCACGCAGCGAGAGTGCGGTTACCGCAATAACGGCGAGCATCCAGAGGTCCACGCGATTGAGGCGTGCCCGTGGTGCAGCGCTGGAACTGTTCGTTTCGTCAATCACCCGAACGGGTGCTGCCCTTCGTCGAACCACTTTTGATTCGCCCGTCGGCAGTTGCAGGAGTTGATGGCCGGCGACAGCAAATGCAACGGTGGTTGCGCAAGCGGCGGTGATGATCGCGGTTGGGCTGTGAAGCGCGTCGGTGATTGGGCCGAGATCTGGAATCCCTGGGCTTTGGAGGTACTCAAGGGTGAGCACGCCCCATGTGTTGATGATCAGCACGAGGGCGGTGAGCGCCGCAACGATTCGCCAGCGAGGGTGCGCTGCCGCAAGCGCAAGGGTGAGAGGGACGGCGGGGAAGAGGTAGCGCTCGTGCACGCGGGTTGGGAGAAGAAAGAAGGCGATCGCGATCAGTGCAAGTGCGGCGACCGTTCTGGTGCGTTCGTCGTGTCTCGCCGCCCACCCTGCCACGGCGATCGCCGCCACGAGCAACAGTGTGCCGACAAAGAGTGCCGGTGGGCCGAACCCAAAGAGCGGGACCGTGTCGCTCCCCCAGCCGCCGTTCAGGATGATGCCTGTCCCACCGCTATCAGCGAGTGCCCAGAGATTCCACGCGTTCACGCTCAGGTATGGATATGTTGCCGCCGCCGTCCCAACCCGCTGAATCACGTCGATGACGGTAAGCCCGAACGGCAGTGCGATAACTGAGACGACCGCCGTCCCGGTAAGCGCGACCAGCGGGAGCGACCAGGCGTCGCCGCTGCGCCGCGCACGCACAACGGCGATCACGGCGATCAGTGGAATCAGGATGCCGAACTGCGGCTTGATCACCGCGGCGAGTGCTGCAAGAGCGGCACCGCGGAGCGTGCGCCCCTTGATCAGCTCGGTCACCGCAACGATGAGTGCGCTCGTTCCAACGGCGTCAACTTGTCCCCATACCGCTGAGTTCAGCCAGACGACTGGAGTGAACGCGAGCAGAAGTGCCACCACGCGCTGCGCGCGCGTCGATGCACCAAGCTCGCTCGCCAACCGAACCGTCACGAGGATGAGCAAGCCGTCAGCGAGAATCCCTGGAAGCTTGATCAGTGCGCCTGGATCGAAGGATCCGGTTAGCGCGCCGCTTAGTGCGCCGAGTGGCCAGAGAATCCAGAGATAGCCTGGGAGATAGTCCAGAAAGTAGCCGCGCTCATATGCGCCCAGCGGGCCGTTGGCGCCAAGGTCGACCGCCCAGAATCGAAATGCTTCAAGGTCTGCTGTGAATCCAGCGTCTCCCGGCAGGAGTACGTATGCGATGATCATGCGCAGTGCAACGGCCAAAGCGATGATCAGCGCAGTGCTCATATGGAGAGTGTAGCCGTGGAGGGGGCAGGTGCAGATACCAATTGATGAGCTCTCCCTCTTCTTTCCGTGTCACAACGAGGCGGAGAACCTTGAGTCGCTTGTTGCCGACGCTCTGAGTGCGCTCCCGGCGCTTGCAGTGCGGTATGAGGTGATTCTTGTCGATGACGGCTCACGCGACGCGACGCCAATAGTTGCTGCGAACCTTGAGAGGTCGCACCCGAACGTTGTCCGCGTGATTCGGCATGAGGTGAATCGCGGATATGGCGGCGCCCTTCGGTCGGGATTTCGCGGCGCGCGATACAAGTGGATCGCATTTACCGACGGTGATCGACAGTTTCGAATCGCTGACCTTGCAGCGCTGATTGCGAGTGCGCCAAACGGTGAGACGGTGGTGCTCGGCTATCGGATCAAGCGCGCTGATCCGTTGGTACGAAAAGCGTACGCCGCTCTCTACCGTGTGGCGAATCGTCTCTGGTTTGGGTTGCCGGTCCGTGATGTTGACTGCGCAATGAAGCTCTTTCCTCGGTCTGCGCTGCAAGGCATTTCAATCGCGTCTAACGGCGCATTCTTCTCTGCGGAGTTGATCATCAAGTTACGAGCTCGTGGCGTGCACATGGTTGAAGTTGGCGTGCCACACTTCCCACGTGTTGCAGGATCTGCAAGTGGCGCGCGGCTCTCTGTTGTCGTTACGGCGGTTCGCGACTTTTGGTCGCTTCGGTTAGCCATGTGGTTTCGTCGTGCGACGGCACTCAGTCGCGGGCTCCCGCTCCTGTAGCTCAGCGCTCCTGGTCGCCCCCGCTCGCCTCGTTCGGCTGATCGCCGTCTAGCGAGTTCACGAAGTCTCGGAAGAGCGAGAGGCGCTCCTCTTCGGCCGCCTCAGGCACGATCCCCTCGGCCGCCAGAAGGTCGAGCGAGATGAAGATCGGTGCGTTTGCTCTCAGGGCGAGTGCGACGGCGTCGCTCGGCCGTGCGTCAAGTTCCTGCGTCTCCCCACCGGCGGGGGCGACCAACATTCGGGCGCGGAAGGTTTCGTCACGGAGTTCCACGATTCGAACCTCACGCAGTTCTGCCCCGAGTGCGTTCATCATCAGTGTGGCGATGTCGTGTGTGAGTGGACGCTCAGGTCGAACGCCCTGCAGGTGATATGCGATTGCGTTCGCTTCGTTTGGACCGATCGGGATCGGCAGATAGCGCCGCTCCTCGGCATCCCGAAGCAGCAAGATGTGCGTTCCAGAGAGCATCTGGACGCGAACCCCCTCGACCACCGCTCGACGTAGATCCATCTCTTGATGATCCCACCCTTCGCCGCCCCATGCGCGGCACGTGTGAGGGGCGTGCTACGGCTGGGAGCTTGGCAACTCGATCACGGGAACGGCGGTAGGAACCGGCGTTGGGCTCGCACCAGGAGTGATCGGCGAGCCGAGCACCGCACCTCTAATCCGACCCGATTCGGCCCAGATAAACGTTGGGGCTCCACCGTCTCGAGCAAGCGCGATGTAGCCCCCAACGATGTCTGCAACGACGCCGTCGCTCGCCACGAGTTGATACTGCGCAAGCACGCTCCCAGACGCGCCCTTGCTATACGCAAGCATCCGTTGGTTGCGCGTGTCCCAACCGTATAGAACGCCCGTCCGGCTCGCGCCGGCCGACATGATGAGGCGAATCTCGGGAGCGCTACGGATCACACCGTCCCCAGGATCTGCGGGAGCCCACTCGTCAACGGAGCCGCCGACGTATCGTTGGACGGCCCCACCTTGCGCAAGGTAGAGGTCTCCATCAATTGCCATTGCGTCAACGTTGGTGAGCGACGCAGGATTGATCAAATATCCGGTCGGTGCAGCGGGGTATCCCGTCCCGTCGGGGGCCGGTGTGTAGCGCAGAATCTGACGCGCAGATGGATCGACCACATAGATTCGATACAGCCCTGTCCCCTCATCTGCAGCGAACCCAGAAATGATCTTTACGTCGTTCCCCCAGAGCTCACCGTCTCGAACACGTAACTTGACGAGCGTTCCTTTTCCGCTCAAATCAGCGGGTCGCCAGCGCCACAAGTTTGATGATGTGTCAAAGATCAGGATGTCTGGTCCTGATGCGGTGATCGTTTGTGCGCGCCCTGTGGTGCTACCAAACAGTTCATATCCAGGTTGATAGACAACGGTGGCGCGCGGATTTGGCTGGGCGGCTGGATCCACTCGATAGACCGCACCGGAATAGTCATCAAGGATATAGCTGTATCCGTCTGGGCCTTGCGTGATTGCCGTGATGTTAATTGGCACCGTTGCGGAGCTGAAGTCGAACACATCAAACACTGGGGCACGAGTGAGGAGGAAGAGTTTGTCGAGCGCTGGTTCCATTCTTTCACGCAGCGCGCTGATCTCCGTCTGCGACGCTCCGCCATTTTCAGCGGTGATGAGCTTCTCTGTCGCGCCCACAAGGAGTGTTCGCGCGCGCTCCGGATCGCTTGCGAGCAAATTGGTGACTGGGTTTAGCGCCTCTTCAACCGCTCGGCTCGCCTCCGCAAGTGCCTCACGGGCATTCGCCACCGCGTCGAGTGTTGGGTCAGAGCGGTTGAGGTACACACTTGCCGCTCCGCCGGTTGCCGTGATGAGGATGGCAACAAGCAGCACGGTGGCGCTGCGTCGACGGCCGCGGACGATTGCCTTCTCTGGTGAAGTGTCGCGCTTGCGTTCGACATCAAGGCTTGGGGCCGGCACTCGTGACGCGAGCCACGGGAAGCGCCGCTCTGCCGCGTTGGCGAGGCGTCTGGTTGCAACCTGCAGCGGCGAGAGTGGGCGCGCGCCGCGTTCGGCTCGCGATCGCTCGATTGCTGGTTCAGCGCCAGGGCTGCGCTCTGCGCGTGCTTGCGCCGCGCGTCGAACTGCTTCGCGGCTTCTTGCCTCGCGACTCGGTTGGGCAGCGCGCTCAACTGGGCCGCGGGTTGGCACTCCCCCGCGCGGACCCCCTCCGCGGCGCTCTGCGAGCACCGCCTGTGCCGCTCGATCGATCGGCGTGTACGGCTCGGTTGGGCTTTCAGGGCGGCGGCGATCCCCCTCTGGTTTTGGTGGCACGGCGGCGGCGATCAACTCGCTTCGCTCGTCGTTCCCCTCTTCCCATCGCGCGCGTGCGCGTGCTTTCGCCTGCGCGATGTTGTCTGCCGGAATGGTCAACAGCGTGTCGCTCGTACGTGTGACGGTACGCGACGGCGGAGGTGTGGGCTCTTCATTTGCAAGCAGAAGTTCAAGTTGCGGGGTGTCGCCCATCGCACCTGGACGACGCTTTAGCAGCGCTCGTGCCTCTTCCTCGCTAACAGCCAACGCGATGCGGTCCCCTGTGGCGAGCGCCACGCGCCCGGTGATCACTCCTTGTCGTTGTGCGGTTTTGGATGTCGCACCTGGTGCGCCGCTGGGGAGCAGCACGGTGACGTGTCGGCTCTCGCGAAGCAGCGAGGCCACTGCGGTAATGCTCCCGCTTGATGCGGCCCACGCTTCGCGGCGAAGGAGGCCGACCATGCAGAACTCGCTGCGCTCACCCAACTGCTCGCGGAGGGTGACGATCACGTTGCGCGCGCGCTCACCGGCACTCCCGTCTCCTTGGTCAAAGAGGTTGAGGGCTCGTTCCGCTGCTGCCTTACGCTGCGATGCGCTCGCTTCGGGTGCTGAGAGGAGTATCGCTCGCGCGCCGAGCGTGCGAGCGGTGGTCGGGCTTGTTGGCATGCGGAGGAGGAGTGCGCAATCTCCTGCTGCGACGAGTGTCGACGAGCCGATGAGTAGGGTTGGCTGCGCGTTGGTTGTCGCGTTTGTTGTCCTGCGTCCTTCGTTCATTCTGCTGAGGATACGCCTAGTGCCGCTCGGTATCGTCGCCGCCTCGTCCAAGGCGCACGGTCAGGCCGATCGCGCGCATCCCGCTGGGGTGGCTCGAGTACGCGCCCGCGATCTCTGCGCTGCGCAGGTGGAGCTCTTGTGCCGTTGCACGATCATCAACCTCAATGATGAGACGGCCACTCTCGCCTCCAGTGAGACGACAGTGCGGCGCGAGGTGCGGTGCGATTTGATTGAGAAGCTCCTGAAAGACACGCGCACGCCGCGAGAGCTCAAGCTCCTCCTCATACCCGAGCGCCCGCGCCGCCTCAGGGATCAGCGCGCTCAGCTTCTGTGGTTTCCCTTTCCGTTCACGCCTCTCAACCATGGTGCACTTCGCTTCCGCGTGGACCTCGAATCACCTCTTGGGCTCTGCTCACAGCAACGAGACGTGGAGCGAGGTCTGCAAGCGTTGTGGTGGTGATGATTGTTTGCGGGAGCGAGACGAGCCGCTCTACGAGGTGGTCGCGCCGCTCTGGGTCGAGTTCGGAAAAGGCGTCGTCGAGGAGGAGGAGGGGCGGCTCGCCACGATCGGTGGTGAGCAGCTCAATCTCGGCGAACAGGAGCGCGAGGAGGAGGCTGCGCTGTTGGCCTCGCGATGCAATGGGCGCAAGATCCTTTCCGTCAACGTGAAACGCGAGGTCGTCACGATGTGGGCCGACTAGGGTATGTCCCTGGTAGCCCTCGCTCTCCACCGTCTCGTCGAACGAGGTGCGCAGGCGAGCGGCGGCGGCGTCAACCCCTTCGTCGATCAGATGTCCCTCACGAGAAACGTAGTGCACGCGTAGTTCGCCCTCGGTTGGGGCTACGTCGTGATGCGCGGCCGCAAGCGGTGCAGCGAGTGCGCGCAGCAGTTCACCTCGAGCGGCAACGATCTCGGCCCCGCTGCTAATAAGCAGCTCGGTCCAGGGCCGCATCTCTGCGCTGATCGCGCGCCGCTCCGCACCGTCGCTCTCAAGCGCATCTTTCAGGAGGCGGTTGCGTTGTTTAAGTGTGCGTTCGTATCTGGTCAGCGCTGTTCGATATCCGGGCTTCCACTGAATTGCGATTCGGTCAAGTGCGGAGCGGCGTACGGAGGGTGCGCCCACCACAAGCCCGGTCTCTTCAGGGACAAAGGCGGCAACCTTGAGCCTCTCTCCAAGCGTCTCGCTCCTGCGCGCCGTGCCGTTGACGAGATAGCGGGTTCGTTCCGAGCGCCCGATTTCGGCCGCAAGCGTGGTCGCAGCGAGCGGGTCGTCCGCCTCTTCGCCTGGATCTCGGAGCGTGACGGTGAACGAACCGCTGCTCGCCCCCTCTTGCACGAGTTCACGCAGGGCGCCGGCTCGATGCGAACGGCCGGTAGCCGCCACCAGGAGCGCTTCAACCGCCGTGGTTTTCCCTGCGCCGTTCGCACCCCAGAGGATCTGCGGACCCGGAGAGAAGCGGATCTCTCCGGCGGTCCAACTGCGGATCTGCTGGAGACGCACGCGCTCAATCAATTTCTTTTACTCCTCTCCTTCGGTTCGCGCGTCTGTGGGCCGCGCAGTGTGCGGCGGCGCCTGATCAGGAGGGGGTGCGCACCGGCATCACAACGTGGAGGTAGTCGCGCCCGTCAAGCGGGCGAAGCAGTCCTGGTGCGATCGGCCCGGTGAGCTCTAGTGAAAACTGATCGGCCTCAACGCGGGAGAGCACATCGACGAGGTACTTCGCATTGAACGCGATGGTCGTCCCTTCGCCCTCAACGTTCGCCTCAACGTGCGCGGCGTGGTCTCCAACATCTGCGGCGGCGGTGATATCGATCGCCCCGCCCCCCTCGGAAGTTATTGCGAAACGCACGATGTGAGCTGACGCATCAGCGACGACTTGCGCGAGGCGAACCGCGCGCAGGAAGTCGTCGCGCACAACAACCGCCTTCGTGGTGTGCGAGGTTGGAATCACCTGCTGGAATGGAGGGAACTGTCCGTCAATCAGCCTGCTCACCAGCATGGTGTCACCGAGCTTGAACTGCAGTTGGTTCTTTGCTGGCGTCAACGTGATCTCAACCAGATCGTCTACATCTGAGAGAAGGCGAAGGAGTTCGGCGTATGCGCGCGCTGGCACGATGATGCTTGTCTCAGGCGCAGCCTCTGCTAGCGCGGCGCCAGCTACTGCGATCCGGTAGTTGTCTGCGGCGGCGAAGGTTGCCTTCTCGCCGGTGAAACTTGTGAGAACGCCGGTGAGAATCGGTCGCGCCTCATCGCCTGCGGCGGCAAAGACGGTTGAGTCAAGTGCGGCGCGCAACTCCTTCTGCGAGATTCGCGCGGTGACGCGCTCGCCTGCGGCTCCCACTTGCGGGAAGTCGTCGGCGGGTGTGGCGCGAAGGTGTGAGGCACTTCGGCCACACTTCAGGTGCACGCGGCCGTCAGGAAGAAGTGAGATGTCAATCTTCTCGTTCGGGAGTCCGTTCACCACGTCGCTCAACAGGCGCGCGGGGATTGTTGTGGCGCCCTTCTCTTCGATCTTTGCCGGGACCCAATGGGTGACAGCAATCTCGAGGTTCGTCGCCACCAAACGGAGGCCGCCGTCTTCAGTGCCGAGGTATACGTTGGAGAGGATCGGAAGCGTGTTTCGGGAGGCCACGCCGTGACCAACGATGGCGAGGCCCCGCGCGAGGTTCTCCTGAATGACTGATAGCTTCATCTCAACTCCTCCACAACCCCTTAGGGCGTCTTGCTAATAGTGTCTTATCTCTTTAAACCCGTCACCGCCGTATTCGTAGTGTGGAACCTGTGGAGCCTACGCGTAACCCCTCATCTATAAGGCGTGGGGAACCCCCGCTAAAGTGTGAACGACCCGCCCCGGGCGCGCGTAACCCCCCCCTCTTTCCCGGAGTGGCTGGGGGAAACCCCAGACAGGTTCTCCACAGGGTGTCCTCAGCGTGCGTACGCCCCTCGTGCGAGATAGTGGCTAATCCACCACTTCTCCACCAGATATCCACAGGTTATGAAGAGGCGGCAGCCCCCTGGCCGTGCCGGAGGAGGGCCTCTCGTAGGAGGGCCACCTCGCGGCGCAACTCCGCGTCGTAGCTCATCTCGCGCTCGATCTTGCCGCAGGCGTGGATGATGGTTGAGTGATCACGCCCCCCGAGGGCCCCACCGATGCGAACCAGCGATGCGTCGGTCTCCTCACGCGAGAGGTAGGCGGCGATCTGCCGCGGAACCACAATCTCGCGGTCGCGCTTCGGTCCGCGGAGCTGTTCAACGGTCATCCCGTAGTGCTCTGCAACGACGGCGACCACCTGCTCTGGTTCAAGGATGCGCTTCGGGCTTGGGTATACCGCCTCGCTCAAGACACGCGCCGCAAGCTCCATCGTGACGGGCATACCGCTCAGGCGCCCCACTGCAACGAGACGCGTCAGCGCACCCTCGAGTTCGCGCACATTGCTCTGCACGCGGCGGGCGACCTGCTCCAACACATCATCTGCAACGATCACGCCGCTCTCCTCAACCTTGCTGCGCAGAATGGCGATTCGCGTTTCAAGGTCGGGCGAAGAGATATCGGCAATCAAGCCCCATTCAAACCGCGAGCGCAACCGCTCTTCAAGAAGCGAAATCTCCTTCGGTGTTCTGTCTGACGTGATCACAATCTGTTTCCCTGCGGAGTGGAGCGTGTTGAACGTATGGAAGAACTCTTCTTGCGTTCGCTCCTTATCCGCAATGAACTGGATGTCGTCAATCAGAAGAACATCAATCTTTCTAAAACGCGATCGGAACGCATCGGCGGCCCCTTGCTGAATGCCAAGAATGAACTCATTGGTAAAGGCTTCACCGGTGATATAGAGGACGCGTCGCTTCGGCGAGCGCTCCATCACCGCATTTCCGATTGCGTGCAGAAGGTGTGTCTTCCCCAACCCGGTCCCGCCGTAGAGGAAGAGTGGGTTGTATGCGCCACCCGGGCGCTCCGAAACCGATTGCGATGCAGCGTGTGCGAGTCGACTTGCGGAACCGACCACGTATGTTGCGAAGGTGTATCGCGCATTCAAGTTTGTTGGGCGTGTTGGCTCACTTGTATCAACAACACGCACCGCGTCACCTGCTGACGCAGCGGTTCGGGACGGCGATGCGCTGTCAGCCGACGCATTCTTCTTTCCAGCGGGCGTGCCATGCGCATCAAGTTCTTCTTCGCTGACAACTTCAACTTGAAGTGTGACGCTGTAGCCAACGATCTTTGCGATCGTCTGTGCGATCAGTGAGCGATAGCGCTCTTCAATCCAATCTTTCGCGAAACCCGACGCAACTCCGAGGGTGAAGGTGCTGCTTTGTTCGTCAACGCGAAGGAGTGCGGTTCGACGGAACCAGGTTTCAAAGGTCGCCTGAGAGAGGCTGATCTCTAGCTCTCCGAGTGTGGCGCGCCAGACCTGTCGTCGATCCATGCCGCAGCGCCTCCCTCTCTATTCCCCGCGTCAGAGAGTCGGTGGGGCAGCGTGTTGGCCGCCCGGACCCTGTTGGGGGGAGGCGGAGAATAGCAGCAACTCTCCAACCCGTACGACGCGTCGCGCGGGCTTTGTTACATACATTTTCCAGCGGGGGGCGAGGGGTTCCGGAGACGAGTCCGCCCCGCGTTGCGCCCCCTTCGCCAAGGCCAACCACGCCTGAATTGACACCCTGGCGGCTCCCCAACGATACTTCCCTTCCTAGATCCGCCCACCTCGCGGCTCTGGGCCAGGCAGCCCTCTTGGTACCCGGTCCGCACGGCGGAGCGACACCAAGGCCACTCTGACGGGAGCGATCAACATGAAGCGAACGCACCAGCCAAAGAAGCGACAGCGATTCCGCGAACACGGTTTCCGTAAGCGCATGTCGACGACGTCAGGCCGCAAGGTCTTGGCTCGCCGCCGCGCCCGCGGCCGCAAGCGCCTCACCGTCTGAGCGGGTCGGCGCACTCGCGCCCCGCAGGTTTCGACATGATTCGAACCGCAGCTGACTTTACGGCACTTGCCGCCGCGCCCGGCGTTAACTCGCCGCTTCTCGGTATCCGCTTTGTTGTGCGCGAAACAAGCGACCCCACACTGCGCATTGGGATTGCGGCAGGTAAAAAGATTGGTGGCGCTGTTGTGCGCAACCGCATTCGCCGTCGCCTCAAGGCTATTGCACGCGACCTTGCGCCATCAGTGAAGCCTGGCACCGATCTCTTGATCGGCGTTCGCGCGCCAGCGAGCGTGGCATCTAGCGCGCAACTTCGCGCAGCACTCACCGAGTGTCTTCGCAGAGGGAAGCTTCTCACAACATCCGCGACGGAGGCCCGCGCATGAAGCGACTGGCCGTTGGACTCATCCACCTCTACCGAATCGTTTTTGCATGGCTGCCATCAAGCTGCCGCTTTGAGCCGAGCTGCTCGCGCTACACGGAAGAGGCGATCATGAAGTACGGCGTACTTAAAGGCGTGTGGATGGGCGCTCGACGAATTGCGCGCTGCTCACCTCTCAGCGCCGGCGGATGGGATCCGGTCCAGTGATGTCACGGTTGCGCCACCTACTCCCAACGGTTCTCCTGCTGACGCTTGTGGCGCTCGTGGTTGGCGCGTGCGATGCCGCCTCCGTGGCGGTGCCACCGTCTCCACCCGCGCCACTCGTCCCTGCGTCGCCCGGCGCCGACCCGTTCAGCCTCCTCTCATGGCTGTTCACACCAGTCTTCCAGGCACTCTTCATTGGGCTTGTCTTCTTTGACAACCTGACTGGAGATATTGGAATCTCAATCCTCTTGCTCACGATCGTCATCCGCGTCGTCCTGATCTCACCATATCGACGCCAGCTCGTTTCACAGAAACGCACACAGCTGCTCGCGCCAGAGGTGGAAGAGATCAAACGCCGCTACAAGGGCGATCGAATGAAGATTCAACAGGCACAAGCAGAGCTGTACAAGGCGCGCGGTATCAATCCGCTAAGCGGCTGTCTGCCGACCCTGCTTCAGTTCATTGTGCTGATTCCAATGTATTCGGTGATTGACCAAGGACTCAAGACAAGCGATCCGAGCGCCATGCTGAGCATCTTCGGCTTCCAAGTCCTTGATCCGGGTTGCGTGAATGGCCTTGCAGATGGTGTCCGTTGTTTTGACACAACAGTGGGATGGCTCGGCGGGCTTGATGTATCGCAACCGTGGGCTCCAATCATTCTCCTCGGGGTCGGCATCTCACCGCTCGCGCTCGGCAGCGCACTGTTGCAGGTGCTGCAGACCCGCATGACGCTGCCCAAGGGTGGCGCTGCAAAGGGCGATCCGGCAGCGGCAATGCAGAGCCAGACTCTGGTGATCCTGCCGCTCATCTCAATCCTGTACGGCGGCATCTTGCCGGCGGGACTCTTTATCTACTGGATTGCGTCCACGATCTTCTCGTTGGCGCAGCAGTATTTGATCCTCGGCTACGGCGGAC
>JACCDP011331380.1_pt1 | contig 13123 bp, 10 predicted proteins | sample 7445841 | NCBI WGS metagenome assembly JACCDP01 (sample SAMN15323441, study PRJNA562643) | freshwater metagenome | isolation source: river surface water | place: USA:Blue River Watershed | collected 2017-08-17
GGTCGTCGGCGGTCGCGGCGTTGATCTCTATCGGCTGCCCTTGCAGCGCAAGCATCGGCCCGGAGACGACTCCGTCAGGGCTGCAGCCGCGGTAGCGCAGACCGGCGCGAACGCTCGCGCAGCCTGACAGACGCGCGTCTGACGGGCATGCGAGGCGCGTCGTGCCATCGGCGTCCACCAGAACCACGACCTGTCCGTCGCAATCGAGAGGTTGGGCCGCGGGCAGGCGGGAGGCGAACGGACCACGCGCCAGAACGGCCGCGAGCAGCAGCGCCGCAACGAAGGTGAAGGCGCGCGACCGCATTTACCGGGCCTCGGGCGCGTCCAGCCCGAATGCGGTGTGCAACGCGCGGACGGCCAGCTCCACGTACTTCTCGGCGATGATGCAGCTGACCTTGATCTCGGAGGTCGAGATCATCTGCACGTTGACGTTCTCTCCTGCGAGCACCTGAAACATGCGGGCCGCCACGCCGGCGTGGTTGCGCATGCCGACGCCGACGATGGAGACCTTCGCGATGGAGCTGTCGATCTCGACGCCCTGGGCGCCGATGGCCGGCACGATGCTGCTCATCAACTCGCTCGCCCGGGGCAGATCGCCGCGCGGCACGGTGAAGGTGAGGTCGGTGAAACCCTCCTTCGAGACGTTCTGGACGATCACGTCGACGACAATGTTCGCGTCGGCCAACGGCTGGAACAGGCTGTGCGCCACGCCGGGGCGGTCGGGGACCTGGCGGACGGCGATCTTGGCTTCGTTGCGGTCGTAGGCGATGCCGCTGACGATGGGCTGTTCCATGGCGGGGTCCTCGGGGCAGACGAGCGTTCCGGGCAGGTCGGCAAAGCTCGACTTCACCCAGAGCGGAACCTGGTACTTCATCGCGAACTCGACCGAGCGGATCTGCAGCACCTTGGCGCCCAGGCTGGCGAGCTCGAGCATCTCCTCGTAGGTGATCCGGTCGAGCTTTCGGGCGGAGCGGCAGACGTTCGGATCGGTGGTGTAGACGCCGTCGACGTCGGTGTAGATCTCGCAGCTGTCCGCCTTGAGCGCGGCCGCGACGGCAACGGCAGTCGTGTCGGACCCACCCCGCCCGAGTGTCGTGATGTTGCCGTCGGGATCGACGCCCTGAAAGCCGGCCACCACAGGAATTTCGCCGGCCTCGAGCGAACGGCGCAGGCGGTCGCCGTCGATGTGGCCGATGCGCGCCTTGGTGAATGCGCTGTCGGTCTCGATGCGGACCTGCGCCCCGGTGAAGCTTCGCGAGCGCCCGCCCTCGGCCTGAATCGCCAGCGCGACGAGGCCGATGGTCACCTGCTCGCCGGTCGAGCCGATGACGTCCAGCTCACGTCCATCCGGCCGAGGGGTCACCGAACGCGCCAGCTTCAGCAGGCGGTCGGTCTCGCCGCTCATCGCGCTGACGACCACGACGACCTGGTGCCCCTGGGCCTGCGTGGAGAGGGCGCGCAGGGCGACGTTGCGGATCCGGTCGACGTCGCCCACCGACGTTCCGCCGTATTTCTGGACGATCAGCGCCATGCTCAGCCTCGCGGGTCACAGACGCCGACCGATCCTTCGATGGCCGTGGACTCTTCGGAGGGGCCTGCGGGCGCCGCCGACGGATTTGCCGCGAGGATCGCCGCCACCTGCGGGTTCTCGCGCACCAGCCGGCATGCGGTCACCGGCTCGCCCTGCCCGTCCCGGTTCCCGACGCGGTAGGTCGCGAGCACCCCTTGCTCGACGGCCGAATTGAGCAGGCGCTGTCGATCGGCGGGCGTCGAGGCCCCGACGTTGTTCGGCCCCAGCACCTTGTTCTTCAGCCAGCGCATGCCGATGAACGGCATGTGGGATTCGAGGTCGGCCATCAACAGCACGAGCCGCTCGACCGCCGTCGCCGAACGCTCGGAACCGGGCGACGGGGGGACTGCCGCAGACCTGACGGCGGCCGGCTCAGCCGCATCCCGACGCGTCGACGAGAAGACGCGCAGCGCCTCGAGCGAGCCGTCGATGAGCGCCTCTATCGACGCCGCGCGGTCGGCGCTGCGGCCCGGCTCAGCGCCAACCAGCGATGCCGGGCCCAGCACGACGACGTGCGTTCCACGGCGACGCCACCGCCGAACCAGTTCGGAGAGCTGCGCGTCGTCGCTCACCAGGACGGCCATCTCGGGCGCCACCGAATGGGCCAGCCGCTCGGCCGCATCCAGCGCGATTCCGATGCTTTCCGGGGCGCTTCCGTCGCCGTCCTCGAACGAGATGCGCGGCTCGAAGCCCGCCGCACGGATGCGGTCGATCTCGTCCGCGGGCAGCTCGCCGTAAAGCCCCATGAACGAAGGCTTACCGTGGCGCCGCGCGAAGGCGGCCAGCTTCGTCGCGACGCCGGCGACCGGCTCCGCAGCCGCATCCAAGGCGCTCCGGATCGATTCGAGGTCGGCATGGACGACGACCGTGGGGTCGAGCCTCTCCATCATCTTTTCGTGTTCTCCCTTTGCAACAGGTTCGAACGGCGTTCGAACGCGTGGTTCAGGTTCCGGAGGTCGGCTTCGGACCGCGGCGGCGGGGCACCACGAGGCCGCGCGACAGCCGGGTCAGGACGCGCCTCAACTGGCGCTGCTTGTAACGCTTGTGGCTGTTTTCGCCGACCTCGTTGGTCGTGGCCGTGGCCTCGTCCACCACCTGCAGTTCGACCGGCACGAAGACCACGCGGCCCAGGTCCTCGCTGCGAGACCGGCGGCGCGACACCTTGGCGGGTTCGATCTTCAGCGGCAGGTCGACGATGAAGTTCAAGATGCGGTAGGTGCCGCCCGAGAACTCGTTCGAGCCCTTCTCTTCGGCCAGTTCCTCTGCGACGAGGCGCGCGCCGACCGTCGAGAGCGAGGGGTGCCGCTCGACCAGATCGCGCAGCGTCACCAGCGTGTTCTGGGTCTGGCCGGGAACGACGTAATTGAAGGGGAACAGCTCGCTCGCCAGCGCCATCACCGTCGTCACCACGGCGTCGACATCGGAGACGACCACGCGGTAGCGATGCCGGTCGTAAATCTGAGCGGCGACGTTCTCGCGCTTGGCGATCAGCTTCGTGATGACCGACTGGCGCGTCTTCGAGTTGCCCTCGAAGGAGACGATGCCGAGCCGCTCCTCGCTCGACAGCCGGTGCAGCACCTCCCGCACGCGCTGATCGACCCGTCGAGACAGCTCGGCCTCGGAGACCCTCGTCCGGTGCAGCAGTTCGCGCGCCTCGATGTGGTGGACGGTGTGCATCACCTTCAGGACGACGCAGGCGATGCGGCTCAGGCGCTTCGGCTCGAGCGCGCCCGAGGCGTAGAGGAACAGGTCTTGAATCGCTTCCGGCTCGGCGACCAGCTTCGTCACCTTGTACTTGAAGGTTCGCCGCAGGTACTCGACAGACTGAGCCAGTATGGCCCGGAGTCGGCGCTCGTCGCCCGGGTCATCCGGGTCAAGCAGGTTCGCGCGGAGAAAGTGGTCGACCTCGGCCCTCTCGCGGAAGTGCAGACGCTTCCAGTCGATGACCGAGTCGCCTCGGAGCACCAGCCTCAGCCGCTCGAGGTCTCCTCGGCCGAGCCGCTCGACGGCGAAACGCTCGAGCAGTCCGGTGGGTCGCTGCTGCGCGGGTTCGCTGCGCATCGCCAGGGCAGAGCGGCAAGGGGTCGTCCCGTTCGGCGCCGCAGGCCGAGGCCGGTCGAGGCGGGCGCGCCGCCAATGAGGCTCGAGCGAAAGAACAACGGTCCGGCCGCTGCGCGCAACCGGACCGTTCACTGCTTGGAGGCGGCACCCGGATTCGAACCGGGGGATGAAGGTTTTGCAGACCTTTGCCTTACCACTTGGCTATGCCGCCTCGATTGCCCGTTCGCCGGTAAACAAGGCGGAACGTCGAAAAGCGTGGGGGTTGTAGGACGGTTCCGACGGGGGAGTCAACGAAGAAAAGGCGGGTGGAACGTTCAGCGCACCGGTACTGCGCGAACCGCCGCCCGCCCGGCCTTCTCGTAGACCTCGAACCGGACGTCTCGACACCCCTGCTGCGCGATGGTGGTCCGCCGGTTCTCCTCCAGCTTGGTCAGGAATCGGTCGCGGTTGACGCCGGTGTTCTCCCCGCAGCGCCCACGCAGTGCCACGTATTCGTCGAAGATCGCCTCGAGCGTCGGCAGCGGCGACCAGTCGCCCGCGTCGGTGCGGAGCTCGGTGGTCGGCGTCGCGATGTCCTCGAACAATGGCGCGCCCGGCAATGGCGCTCCTGCGGCGCCCCCGGGGGCCGACGGAGCCGGTGCGGCTGCCGGAGTCGGGGCATCGGCCGGTACAGGAAGCGAAGCCTCGCGTGGAGCCGTTGTCGGAGGCGGTTTCGGTGCCGCCGGAGCAACCGGCCTACCCGGTACGGGCGCGGATGCAGGAGGCGTCGGCGCCCGCGCCTCGGCGGATGGAAGAGTCGCCAGCGCCGGGCCGACGCTCGGTGAGACTGGTCTCGGGGAGGGCGCCCCAGACGGCACCGGAGGCGGCGCAACGTTCGTCGGCACAGGCAGGTCTGAGGGCAGCGCCGCCGCGGAAAACGGCATGAGGGGCGTCATGCTTTCGGGCGTCGCCGGCACAGCCTTTCTCACCGTTTCGATCCACGCCTCCAGCATCGCCTCGAACTCCCGCGCGACGGCCGGCCGTTTTGCACCGGGCTCCGTCCGCAGCTGTTCGGCGTGTCGGGTCACAGCATCTATCGAGGCCAGCCACGCACGCGGGAGAAGGAGGACAGCCAGAAGTCCCAACGCCATCAAGGCGCCCGCCAATGCGATGCCCAGCAGTTCAAGCTGTGCGGCTCGGCGCACCGGCTCGTCGTCGTCGACGGCAACGATCGCCCGGATGCCGTCGGTCACCGCGACCGACCCCATGAGTCCTGCCGTCCTCTCGGCCAGCAACGGCAGCAGCCGCCCCAGGCCCAGCGGAAGGCGCTCGACGCTTTCGATCTGGGTTCGAACGAGCGCCTCGGGCGCAACCTTCGACGCAAGCACCGAGCGTGATTCCGGGGCCAGCGTCGACGCCGAGGCATGAGGGCCGACGAGCAGCGTGAGATGCGTTGCTCTGGCAAGGCTTCGCCATCGCAGCATGTCGGCATCGCGGATGCGACGCCCCACCACGACCGCCGCTTCGGCTACGGCCACTGGCGCCACTCCGACCAGAAGGGCCTCGCCCTCGAGTACGGCCACCGCGCGCGTCATCGCGCCCGACAGCCCTTCCTTCGCGAGCGGCAGCTTGGCGAGCGGGAGCGACTCGACCTCGCCGGATGAAAACTTCACGCGGCTGCCACGGCCATTCACCAGTGCGATGAAGGTCGGAGCGGCCTCGGGCGTCAGCTTCGCAAGTTCGTCGAACAGCGTCGCGACGGACGCCTCCGACGGAGTGCTCTCGGTCATCATGGCCGACGTGAGACTGCGCACCACCGCGGCATGCGAGGCGAGAGCCTGCGCCGCCTCCCCCTGCCGCGCCGCCTCCGCATCGATGCGCGCTCGCAGCACCTCTCCCGAGAGCGTGATGCGCGTCTCGAGCTCTTCAGACCGGCCCGCAGCCTGGTACGCGTTGGCCACCACGGCCACGGCGACCGGCAGCGCGGCTGCAAGCGCGGCGAAGATCAAGAGTCTCAGTCTCATGGCCACCACCGGTTTGAAACGTGTGAGCCGGAGAACAGTAGAGGCGCCCCGCCCGGCTGTCCAAAGACTGGCGGAGTGACGCCGGTTGGCTGATAAGCTTCGGCCCTACGTCGGAGTTTTGATGTGACGCCCCCCGAAGCCTTCGGCCGGTTCCTGCTCGTGAAGACCCTCGCCCGCGGAGGAATGGGCGAGGTTCACCTCGCGCGCCAGGCCGGGATGGAGGGTTTCGAGAAGCTGGTCGTCGTCAAACGGATCCTGCCGCACCTGGCCGAGGACGATGAGTTCGTCCAGATGTTCCTGGACGAGGCGCGGATCGCCGCGAACCTCAACCACCCGAACATCGTGCAGATCTACGACCTTGGACGCGAGGGGGCCTACTACTTCATCGCCATGGAGTACATCCACGGCGAAGACATCCGTCGCCTGTGGAAGCAGGTGCTGAAGGCGAAGGAGACGCTGCCGCCGGCGCTGGCGTGCCGAATCATCGCCGAGGCCGCTGCCGGGCTCGACTACGCCCACAAGAAGTGCGACTCGGCGGGCGACCCGCTGGGCATCGTCCACCGCGACATCTCGCCCCACAACATCCTCGTGACGTTCGAAGGCGGCGTGAAGGTCATCGACTTTGGTATCGCCCGAGCACGGAACCGGATGACGCACACCGAGACCGGCGCCATCAAGGGCCGCTTCGAGTACATGTCCCCCGAACATGCCGCGGGTCAGCAGCTCGACGGACGCAGCGACGTCTTCGCCCTGGGCGTGGTGCTGTGGGAGACGCTCACCTTCTCGCGCCTGTTCAAGCGGGACAGTGAGGCGGCGACGCTGGTGGCAGTGAACGACTGTGTGGTTCCGCCGCCGTCCAGCGTCGTCCCGGCGCTGCCGCCGGAACTCGACGCTGTGGTGCTCAAGGCGCTCGCGAAGAACCGGGACGACCGCTACCGCGATGCCGGCGAGTTCCGCCTCGCGCTCGAAGAGTGGATGGCCGACTCGCGCCAGCCGTCGTCGTCCGCGCATCTGGGCGCCTACATGAGGCTGATGTACGCCGAACGGTTGGAGCAGGAGCGCAACTCCGGCCGGCCGTACCTCGAAGAGACGACGGCGTCGAACGGAACGGCGAGCCTGCTGCGGGTCGAGGCCACCCAGAACGTTCCGCACACGCCTGCGCCGACCGCTCAGCCAACGCGGGTCGTCCCACCGAAGGCCGCTCCGAACCGGGTTGGGATCGTCGTTGGAGCCCTGGCCCTCGTCGCAGCGCTTGTGGGCGTCGTGTACTGGCGGATCGCCGAAGGATCGCGGCCGGTCCGAACGCCCTCGCGTCCGGCTCTCGCCCAGCCCGCCCTGCGCGACGACGTGCCGACGGTCCCAACGCCGACAGCCGCGACGACGACGCTCCAGTTCGACTCGACGCCGCCGGCGATCGTGCTGATCGACGGCGTTCGCGTGGGCGACACGCCGCTGACGCTCACCGTGGGCTGGTCATCCCGGGTCGTGACGGTCGCCTTCGTGGCGAACGGCTACGAGACCTACGAGACGCGGCTCGACCTGAAGCAGCCCGTTCGCCGTGCGCCCAGCTTGAAGCCTCGTTTGCTGCAAGCGCCTGCGCCGATGGCGCCGCAGCGGACTCCCAAGACGCCGCTCGACATCAAGTCGATCCGCTAGCCCGACGGGCTACTGCGCCGAAAGCTCCGGCTTCACTTCGGGTGCAGGTTGCGGCACCGAAGCCGAGGGCGCTGACTTCGGACGCGCATTCCAGATCGTCGCGCAGAGGCCGAGTCCGACCAGCGCTACCGGGATCATTGCGCCGGGCCAGAGCGTCCAGTTCGCGGCGACCTTCGCGGCCTCCTGCTTCGGCAGCAACGCCCCGTACAGGAAGGCCTGTGCGCCTGAGCCGAGGTAGACGAAGCCGTCGATGATGCCGGTCACGACGCCGGCATTCTTCTTCCCGCCGAAGTCCATCGAGGCGGTGCCCGAAAGCATCCCGTGGACACCGATCACGCAGAGAGACATGAAGACCGCAGCCCAGCCAAGGACCGGCGAGCCAAGCGTGAAGAAGGCGACGAGGGCGCCGCCCAGAAGGCCCGCGTACAGCACGCTGGAGACGGGGCCGCGGCGGCTGGCGAACAGGTGGTCCGAGATGAAGCCGGCGAAGACACCGCCCAGGATTCCGGCGATGCAGAGCAGCATCCCCCAGTTCTCGTAGACGAACGAGTGGTCGTCGCCGATGCCCTTCGCGTAGAGCCGGTACTGCTTCATCACCGCCTGGCGCAGGAACCCCGAGCAGAATTCGACCGCGACGACGATCCAGATCACGCGCTGGGAGAACATCTGACGGGCGACTGCGACAAGGCCCGCCGGGCCTGTCCCGTTGGCGGTCGCGTCTCCGGTGTCGAACTCCTCGAAGCCGGCGGCAGAGGGCGAGTCGCGGACGACGAGCGCGGTCACGATGGCGAAGAAGCCCAGCACGGCGCCGGGCACGAGGAACGCCGACGGGTGACCGAAGAGCCGAGAAAGCCCGAGGCTCCAGTCGTAGGAGAAGTAGAGCCCGAGGGAGATGAGTACGCCGAACAGGCCGCCCAGAACGCCGCGCTCTCGCACATGGAACCACGGCGCGTTCACCTTGACGATGCTGACGGCGCCGAAGCTCTGGAAGTACATGTTCGCGGCGTTCAGGACGAGCAGCGCATGCTTGAGCCCTGCCGCCTCGCCGCCCAGCGCGCGGGTCATGGCGACGCCCATGAAGAGGTTGACGACGGCCGAGCCGATGGTCGCGGTGAGCATCGTCGCGCGGCCGCCGAACCGGTCGGTGAGCGGACCGTTGATGAGGAAGGCGATGCCGTAGACCCAGGCGCCGACGCCGTCGATCTCGTTGAAGTCCGCCCTTGGCAGCAGCCCGGCCTTGTCGAGTTCGCCCGCAATGGCCGAGAGGTTGTACCGACCGAAATAGAGGAACGCGTAAGCGAGGCCGAGCGCGACCCAGTTCTTCACCCGGCGCCGCTTGAAGGCCTCGGAATGGCCCAGATCGACCCTCGGCAGGCGGGACAGGACGAAACCTACGGCAATGAGAAGCAGGAGAATCGGCGCGAACTTCGTGAACCAGACCGGCATTCGGCGACCTCGTCGAAGGGAGGTGCGACTCTAGCGGGTGATTGCGGTCACGTCGCGGCGTTTCGCGCATGCTCCTCTGCCTGCTGCCACGCCAGGAGAGACGGAGGCATGGGCGGGGGCTGCACCGCGACACCGGTCGCCTCGAGCAGGCGGTTCGTCGGAATCGTGCCCTCCTTCCCCATGAAGGTGCCGCGCACGAAGGCCTGGGCCATCACCTTCCCCTGCCGCTCGAACCGCTGCTCGATGAAGAACCAGCGCTCGTCCCAGCTGACGATCCGCGTGACGAGCTCAAATCGTTGGAACGGGTTGAGCGACCGGCGGTAGCGGATCATCGCGGCCGCGAGCACCGGACTCCAGCGCCTCTCCAGCATCATGCGGCCGAGGCCGTTGCGAATGACGAGATCAAAGCGGCCAAGGTCCATCAGCGTCAGGTAGCGGCCGTTGTTCAGGTGGAGGTTGGTGTCGAGGTCCCAGGGCCAGACGCGCAGCGGGACGCGCGACTCTTCAAGCACGCCAAGTCGCGGGCGGACTGCGCTGCGCGCGAACATCATCACGACCTGAAGCAGATAAAGAAGCATCGCCGCACCGTCCCCAGGAACCCGCGCGCGCAAGATGCCGCAGCCTCGGGTTCGCCGCCACGCACTTTTCCCTCGAAGAGCCGGAAAACTGGGCTACAAGCGGCGCGCCCCGGCAGTTCGGGGACGGAGCGTCGCGATGACAATCTCGTGGATTCTCCTCGCGGTCATCGTCGTCGCGCTGATCTTCGACTTCACGAACGGCTTCCACGACGCGGCCAATGCCATCGCGACCAGCATTGGCACACGCGCATTGACGCCCACGGTCGCGCTCGCCATGGCGGCAGTGCTGAACGTTTTCGGCGGTCTCGTCTTCAAGGCCGAAGTGGCCGACACCGTCCGCAAGTTCGTCGACGCGAAGATCGCCACGCCTGAGTTGGTGCTCGCGGCGCTTCTGGGCGCCATCCTGTGGAACGTCGCGACCTGGTACTTCGGCATCCCCTCCAGTTCGTCGCACGCGCTCATCGGCGGCCTGATTGGCGCGGCGCTGACGGCATCGACCGTGACGGGAACCCTCGACTGGTCCAGTGCGGTGGCATGGAAGAAGGTGATGGAGAAGGCGATCGTGCCGACCCTTGCCTCTCCCTTCATCGGGTTTCTCGCCGCGATGGTGGCGACATCGGTGCTCTACCGGGTGGTCCACGGTGGTACTTCGCTTCTTGAGAAGCTCGTGACGCGCGCCCTCGCCGTGCTGCTGCTGACGGCCTTTGCCGGCTTCATCTTTCACCTCGCGATAGGCCTTCCGCTCGAGTGGGCGATGGAGCGCTACGACTGGGCGCTCGAGGCCTACTACTCGAAGTGGATCTTCCTGCTGCCCGGCGCCGTCATCGCAGTCTGGGTGCTGGGCGATGTCATCGGCCGGGGCCCGGCGGAAGTGAACGGGCGGTTCCGATTTCTTCAGACGATCTCAGCGGGATTCATGGCGCTCGAGCACGGGCACAACGACGCACAGAAGACGATGGGCATCATCACGCTGGGACTGATTGCGGGTGGCGAGTTGCCGCAGGGTGCTGGGGTACCGACCTGGGTCGCGCTGGCCTGCTCCGTCGTCATCGGCCTCGGCACCTTCTCGGGAGGAAAGCGCATCATCAAGACGATGGGCATGAAGCTCGTGAAGCTCGAGCCGATCGACGGCTTCGCGGCTGAAACCGTGGCGGGCAGCGTCATTCAGGTGGCTGGCAACTACGGCATGCCGATCTCGACGACCCATGCGATCACGGCAGCGATCACCGGTGTCGGTGCGACCAAGCGCATCAGCGCCGTGCGGTGGGGTGTGACCGTCCAGATTCTGTTTGCGTGGATCCTGACCCTTCCGGCGGCGGCCCTGCTCGCGGCCGCCACATACCTCTTGCTGCGCGCCCTCGCGTAACGACGGAGACCGGCCATGGCCTTCAGCCTCATCCCGAAGAACGACAAGTACTTCGAGGACTTCGACGCAGCGATCTCTATCGTCAGGGAAATAACGCAGACCCTGCGCGCCGGCGTCGATCAGGACCGGATTCCCAAAGACCTTTGGCGCCGCATCAAGGCGCTCGAGGTGAAGGCCGACGACGTCGTCCGGCGCGTTCACATCAGACTCGATGAGAGCTTCGTCACCCCGATCGAGCGGGAGGACATTCACCTGCTGATCGTGACCATCGACGACGTCGCGGACACGGTGGCGGCGGCCGTCAGCCGGCTAGACGTGTACGAGATAGAAGAGCCGACAGACGACCTGCGCAGCATCGTGCGCGCCCTGGACGAGATGACCGAGCAGCTCGTCATCGCCGTCACCGCGCTGCGAACCTTGAAGCCGATCAACGTGCGCGAAGCGACGGGCAAGGTCGACGTCCTCGAGGAGAAGATTGACGACATCTTCCGCGACGCCCTGCGGCGCCTGTTCAAGCGGCGTCCGGAGGCGTTCGATCTGGTGCGGTGGAAGGACGTCTACGACAACCTCGAGGCCGCTTCGGACCACGGGCGTCACGTCGCACGCACGGTGAACCACATTCTCGTCCGCCACTCGTAGCGTCGGGAGCGGCGGGCCTCTGTTACGCTCCCGCCACTCACAGGGAGCGCAGATGTCACCTCACCTCCGTCGCGGGCGGGCCATACTGCTGGCGTTGCTCGTCTCGTTCGGTCTCGGGCTACCCATCGTCGGGGCCATGCGCAGCGCGCGGGCCGATGATACTTCGACCGCGCCATCGCTCGACTCCGGTGCGACCACCGACCCAGCGAAAGCGCCGCAAGCGGCCCCGCCGGAGGCAGCACGGCCGACGGGTTTGAAGGATGGCGGCGCGCTTCGTCCGCATGTCGTGACACCGCTCGATCGCGCGAGGAGCGCCTTCGGCATCGTGGTCCTGATCGGTCTCTGCGCGGCAATGTCGAAGAATCGGCGGCGCATCGACTGGCGTCTGGTCGGAATCGGGCTTGGCTTGCAGGCCGCGCTCGCGGTGCTGCTGCTGTGGACCGACACAGGTAAGAGGCTCTTCTCCGGCGCGAATGACGGCATCGTCGCGCTGCTCGGCTACTCGAAAGAGGGCACGAAGTTCCTCTTCGGCAGCTTCATAACCGGGAAGGTCGACGCCTCGCTCGTGAACATGGCGTTCGACGTCCTGCCGTCGATCATCTTCTTCAGCTCGTTGATGGCCGTGATGTACCACCTGGGCATCATGCAGGTCGTGATTCGCGGCATTTCGTGGGCGATGCAGCGCACCATGCGGACGAGCGGTGCCGAGACGCTTTCGACGGCGGCGAACATCTTCGTGGGTCAGACCGAGGCGCCGCTGCTCATTCGGCCGTTCGTCGCCGAGATGACGCGCAGCGAGCTGCTCGTCGTCATGGCCGGCGGCATGGCAAACACCGCGGGTGGCGTGCTCGCGGCCTACGTGGGGATGCTCTACACCTTCTTCCCGGACATCGCCGGACACCTGCTGACGCAGTCGATCCTGAGCGCGCCCGCCGCCTTGGTGACGAGCAAGATCATGTTTCCCGAAGAGGGGCCCACGCGCACCAGCGGCCAGACGCGAATCGACATCCCCAAGGTCGACCAGAACAGCATCGAAGCTGCGGCGCGCGGCGCCTCCGAAGGGCTCTCGCTCGCCCTCAACGTCGCCGCGATGCTCATCGCCTTCATCGCCCTCGTCTCGATGATGGACGCGACCCTCGCGTTCGTCGGGCAAGGGCTGACGTTCCAGAAGATCGCCGGCTGGATCTTCATGCCGTTCGCGTGGCTCATGGGCGTCCCGGCGGACGACTGCACCTTCGTGGGACAGCTGCTCGGGCAGAAGATCGTGCTCAACGAGTTCGTCGCCTACGGCACGCTTTCGACGGCGCTGCAGTCGAAGTCGGTGGCGCTGACGACCCACGGCATGCTCATCGTCTCCTACGCGCTCAGCGGCTTCGCAAACTTCGCATCGATCGGCATTCAGATCGGCGGCATCGGCGCGCTCGCTCCCCAGCGCCGCGGCGAGATCGCCGCCCTCGGGATTCCCGCGATGATCGCCGGAAGCTTCGCCACCTTCATCACGGCCTGTTTTGCAGGCATCCTCGCGTAGCCGTCAGGCGATCAGCATCGCGTCGCCATAGCTGAAAAAGCGGTACCGCTCGCGCACGGCCTCTTCGTAAGCGGCGAGCAGCCTCTCGCGGCCGGCCAGCGCAGAGACCAGCATCAGCAGCGTCGACTTCGGCAGGTGGAAGTTCGTCACGAGGCCATCGATGCAGCGGAACCGATAGCCGGGAGTCACGAACAGCTCGGTGGCACCTTCGCCTGCCCACAGCAGGCGGTCATCTCCCGTCGCCGCCTCGAGGGCTCTGAGCGACGTCGTTCCGAC
>JACCDP010738744.1_pt1 | contig 13121 bp, 22 predicted proteins | sample 7445841 | NCBI WGS metagenome assembly JACCDP01 (sample SAMN15323441, study PRJNA562643) | freshwater metagenome | isolation source: river surface water | place: USA:Blue River Watershed | collected 2017-08-17
GGAAAATCTTTAGTCACAGCAGACGTTAAGATTTATGGACCAACATTTAAAGTTCCTTATCAAAAACAATTTGCTGAAACGACCTTAGGTTTTTTATCTACAAATGATTTCTATGAAAGAAAACTGTTTGATCGTTGGATTGATGCAATTATGCCATCATCAACAAACAATTTGAGATTTGCAAAAGATAATGATACGAGATATTTGACAAACATTAAGATTATTCAGTATGATGATTTCATTAAACAAATTTATGCGGTAGAATTGATTGATGCTTTTCCTACAGCTGTCGTAGCTCAACCATTATCATGGTCCGATGATAACTTCCATAGACTGTCTATTCAATTTAGTTATCAGAGATACAGGACATTATATGATGGAGAGTACGATTTAGCGCAAGCGGCTGCATCTATATTTGGTGCAAAAGCTGCAAATTTATTTGATAGGGTTTTTAGATTTTAAATGGAGATACTATGTTACCAAAAATTGATGTGCCTGTATATGATTTAAAGTTATTATCAACAGGTAAAAAAGTAAAATTTAGGCCGTTTACGGTTAAAGAAGAAAAGTTGTTTTTGATGGCAGCAGAAGCAAATGATGCCAAAACTGTTACAGAAACAATCAAACAGATTATTAATAATTGTTTGTTAGATAAAGTAGATGTTGATGAATTGCCTTTATTTGATATTGAGCAAATTTTTATTCAACTAAGAGCAAAGTCTGTTGGTGAAATTGTCAATCTAAAATATCGTTGCAATAATAAAATTTTAGATCAAGAAACAAAAGAAGAAAAAAATTGCAATACTGTCGTAGAGATTGATGTTGATCTAAATGAAATTGTACCAAAAGAAGGTATCAAAAAAGAAAATAAAATTGAAATAACTGAAAACTTAGGTCTTGTTATGAAGTATCCTAGTTTAAAAGTTTTGGCTGACTATGATGACGAAGAAAGTTCTGTTTTAAACACTATCATTTCTTGTATCGATTACATTTATGATAAAGAACAAATTTATTATGCAAAAGATACAACTAAAGAAGAATTGATGGAATTTGTCGAATCGATGCAAACAAAAGATTTGCAAAAAATGAAAGAATTTTTTGATAACACACCTAAAATGAAAAAAAATATTCATTTTAAATGTCCAAAGTGTAGTTATGAAGAAGATGTTTTAGTGGAAGGCCTTGAAAGTTTTTTCGTGTAATTTTTGGTTATGATAATTTAGGAAATTTCTATCAAACTAATTTTGCATTGATGCAACACCACAAATATAGTTTGACTGAATTGGAAAATATGATGCCGTGGGAAAGAAGCATCTATATCACATTATTGATTAAGTATTTGGAAGAAGAAAATGAAAAAATTAAATTACTAAATGCTCAAAAACGAGGTTAAGAAATGGCAAAATCGAGATTAGCAGAAATATTAAAACAAGAATATAAAACGAAAGGTATCGGCAGCGGTACCGTTTCTGCTATTGGTAAATCACTAAAAGAAAAAATGGATTTAAGAAATGTTCTTTTTGGTGGTTCTGGAATTGGTTCGGTTATTGGTCGCAAAATATTTGGAAAAGGATATTCTGCAACACCAGAATCATCGGTGGCCACGAAAATTTCAACACCAGAACAGACATTCTCAAATGAAGCGGTCACAGTACTATCTACGATTGCAACACATTCTGCTACCAGTGCCAAAAACTCTATCGTCTTACCTTCTATGGCTAGAGACATGCATCTAGTCAAACAAAATATTGCAAAACTTGTCAAACTTGGTGGTGGCACACCGCAAACTAAAGCTGGAGATTGGTTAAGTAGACAAATGGCTAGAGAAACTGCATATGAAGAATCTCTGAAAAAAACTGCACCAACTCCAATGAAAATTGATGATAAGAAAAAAGAAACCGATAATCCTCTATTAAAAATTTTAGGTGGACTAGCTTCGTCAATTTCTTCTGTGATTGGAAAAGTTACTGACGCTATTAAAGATGTTCTTCTTCTTTCTGTAAGAGGAATAGCCGGACTTTTAGCTACTACATTAACAGGCCCACTTTTCATTGGCGCATTAGTTGCTGCAGCCATAGCGGCTTTGTATAACACACCTAGCGTAAAAGATTGGAGAAGACAAAAAGAACTTGAAGGTAAAAAAGAATCGGACTTAACTGATTCGGAAAAAGTAGAATTACAAGATTTAAAAGAAAAAGCTGTTGCAAGAAATGTAGAAGCAACCACAAATTACCAAAAATCAGGCGAATTCGGCGATGACATGATGAAAGCCCTAGGTTTACCAACATATGATGAACCGACTCCTGCGCCAGCGCCTGCTCAACCAACAAAACAATCAACTACACCAGAACCAGTAAAAACTGATGGACTGTCTTTGCTTAATAAGGTTATGGATAAAGAAGGTGTTACCGATCCTATTACAAGAGAAAGAATTATAAAATTGGCTATGGTTGAATCTAGTATGAGACCTAACGCTACTGGTCCAACAATTCAAAGTGGAATGCACAAAGGAGATAGCGCTAAGGGTTTATTGCAAATTATGCCAAAAACTGCGGCAGAGTTAGGTTATAAACCAGAAGATTTAAATGATCCAGAAAAAGCAGCAGAAGCCGGCGTAAAATATTTTCTTAAAAATTTAAAAAAGTTTAATGGAGATTTAAATGCAGCAACAGTAGCTCATCATGCTGGGCCAGGAGGTGCAGAAAAGTTTTTAAAAACTGGTTCAATTGGTACTAAAGATGTTGCCACTGGAATATCTACAATGGACTATTTAAATAAAGTTTCTGGTTCTTCACTTGCGTCAGCATCAACCGAAGTTGCATCTGGCCAAAGACAAATGGTTTCTGTTGCACCTGCAAATGTGGTAGTTGATAATTCCGTTAAAACAAATAATATGTCTTCACCACAAAACGCTCAAATAGCTAGTGCCTACAATCAAGATTTTAATGAGTTGTTAGCTTACGCTAATCGAGTATAAAAAAACACCCGCCGAAGCGGGTGTCTGGAACTACACTTGCATGGGAATTTTTAATCTTGTCCTGCGAGAGATTTGAAGTAATCTAAATCTTCGTCTTCAGAATTAGAAAAACTGATTTCCTCTTCTTCATCAATAGAAGGCAGATCAGAAGCCTTAGACTTAGGTGCTGCACCTGCAAGTCCAAGAACCTTATCTAAACGACCTTTCAATTGTTCATAAGATTTAAACTGTTTCTTCTCTGTAAACTCTTTCAGAGAATACTCTGATTTCCAGAGAGTTTCAAGTTTCTCATCATCACCATCCAAAAGTGCAGATTGGTCTGCAAATTCAGATTTATCATAGTTACGATAACCTTCAACATTACGAATCTTCAGTTTGAAGTTTGCGCCTTCCCACATATCAAATGGGTTGACGGGAGTTTCATCTGCGAATTCGGGATTCATCGCTTCTGTAATCTTATCAAAAATCTTCTTACCAAATTTGTAGAGTTTGACTTGACCTTCATTCTCAGGAGAACTTGGATCAGAAACAACTAGAATGTTGGCAACATAAGACAGTTTACGTTTTTGATTACGTGCGATATTCTTATTTGCGTCAATGCCAGAATTCCATAGTGTATTGTTGTGTTCACATACTGGACATTTTTCATTGAGTGTTGTCAGACAGTTATCGATGAACCAGCCACCAGGTCCCTGAAAACCGTGAGAGAAAACACGAACCCAAGGCAACGCATCATCACCATCAGCCGCAGGTGCAGGTAGAAAACGAATAACAGCCATGCCGTTACCAGCTTTATCTACTTGCGGTTGCCAAAAACGTGTATCGTCTTTAGAACCAGCTTCAGCGGGTTGTGTTGTTGATTCAATTGCTTTGGTAAGTTTGGCGAGATCAGAACGATTTCGCTTGAGAGATGCAAAACTACTCATAGTACTTCCTTTCGTATAAACGGTGTATTAACGGAGTATGAACGACTTATCCACATAAACATAATATATCATTTATTTAGTAAAGTATCAAGCGTTTTTATGGTATCTTTCACATCTCTGTGAAGTATGCCGATGCCGCCAGCTTTATTAAATTCGGCGATCACATCTTCGGTATCATCAATCAAAATGATATTCTTTTTTGCATATTCCTTTTTCCTGCGCCGGCCAGGAACAATATGAGGATGATATGCAATACCATTCTTTTTCAACCAAACCTTCTTTTGTTCTTTCACTAGATCGTGGTGTTTTACGCCACCAGAAGAAGAAAGAATCTCAATCTCAACATTGAATTGTTTCAGATACTTCAGAAGTTCTTGACCACCAGGAAACCAATCGAGATGTTCAAATTGTTTGCTCTGAATAAATTCTGGCCAAAACTTAGTGAAGTTTTTACGGTCACGCAATTTCAATGCGTCTTCGCCATACAATTCAACAAAGCGTTTCTCAAAGTCAGAGAGAACGCCATCCATATCTAAGTAAATTTTATTAATTTTCAATTTTCAGTACCTCATTCACATCTTTAATTATTTTGTTATACTCACTTATAAAAGGCTCTTGTAAATATGGTTGATTATTTGGAGCAATCTTACCATAATCATATTGTATTCTGTAACACAATCTATCTTTTACGCCACCCAATCTTCTGTGTAAAGTTATTGAATTATCAAACAACAGAAGATCATTGTCTTGTTGATACCAATGATCGTACATATATTTTTCTACGAACAAAGTTTTATTGATTTCTTCAAACATTTGTTCAGATTCTTTTTGTGTCATGCCTTTGATAGAATATACTGTATTAATACTGTAATGCAGTCCTTTAATTCCTATAGGACTCTGAATAACCATTGGCATCTCTATTGTTTCTGGACACATATTCCTATACATGACATCATCTTGTTCCATTCTTAAACCAGGATTAATTTTTCCAGGAGTAAATTTATGTACAAGTATCATTTCATCGAGTTCACTTCTGAAACTTTCTGATACTTCTTCATACCAGTCTGTCGTAGTTAAAAACCCGGTAGCACTACCAACAACACCTTCGTGGCCAAGCAAACTGACAGCCGGCGCAAACAATAAATTTCCAGATTCATTGGAGTGCCATTTCAATTCACCCTCAGCGAACATCCCTATAGGTTCGCCATTTTCATTTTTCTTTCCAGAAACTCTCAAAACTTGAGTTGATAAATTTTTATATTTCGTTTCCTCAAAAGCCACAAGATTTAGGATCGTATTGACCCATTTTTTATCATCTTCTCCTACGAGAACACCATTAATTTGTTCTTCGGTTTTAATCTTTTGGATTTCTGGTAAAGAAATTTTATATTTTTTAAGTACTCTGTAAATACTTAAATTTCTGGATGTACCCCACTTATTAATCCAATTTTCATATTCATCTGGAGATAGGTTAACACTCCTTATAATTGTGACAAGACCCTTCAAATGCAATTGACCGATTTCCATCCATTCATCATTGGTTAGATTTTTAAAATCCAGATCATCGATAAAGTGGCCGAAACGACCTAATCCAGGAATTTTAGTTACTTTCATTCTATAACCTTTTTAACTATCATTTTATATTTTACTATATCTTTAGGTAAAAATGAGGCAAACTTTGTGATTTTTTGGTGTACAGTTGGCCAACGAATAGTATCGGCAATCTTCTTTTCCCACATCGGCAAGAATCCAAGAATTTGAGCAAGAACACATAATGTGATGAATTCTATATCTTTCTGCAAACACATTCTGAGTAAAATAGGATAATCACCATCCACCACTTTGATTACATCATTTGGATCGTCCACTCCCTCAAAGATGTTTCTACAATCGTTCTCAAAAGTGTATGATAGTGATTGCAAAACTTTGAGGTATTCTCTGTAATTTACCTCAGCTTCTTCCTGCATCAAATCTGCAACCCATAGGTTTTCTTTTTGTAACAAATTTGAAACCGTTAGGTTTACAAAATCGTCTTTGTCCGGGTACTTACGAGAAAGCTTGTAGTAATAGTATTTGTCTTTGCGATTCTCAAATGAATCAACAGACACCCTAGACTTGCCGTTGTATTTAAAGTAATCGTATGATTTTTGTGTGAAGTGAAGTTTTAGTGCCTGAAATATTCCAAAGGTTTCATAACCAGTCATAAAGGTAATCTACTAGTTTTCGTCTTTAATAAATTGGCCTTTTCAGCCTGTTCTTGCATCTTCGCTTTAAGTGTTGAATTTACCAGAGTGGCCGCTACTTCTACCTCAAGGCCGGTTGTCTTGCAATATTCGACAATCGCCTCAAGGTAGCTATAATCAGTATTTGCCACCATGCCTTCTATGGCCATGGCAAATTTTTTCATTTCATCTTTAGTAGGCATTAAAAAGGCAACGGTTCTTGTAGTGGACAATTCTTATCAAAACAAGTATGATCTTTCATCAAAGCCGCATCTAAACCACAAACAGAACATCTTTCTTGTGCGAGTTCTTTGTTTTCCATTTGACGTAGAAGATCAGCAGCAACGTGAGCCATAACAGTAGTGTCGGTTTCAAAATCTACTGGTTGTCCTGCACCATAAGAAGACAAATCAATATTGATATCATCATAATTAATTTCTTCATCAGGATACACAATGTCTAAAGTTCCAGAGATTTGATAACCAGACCCCTTCAAAAAGAATTCAAATTGTTCTAGAATTGTTTCTAGAGAATCTGCCTCAAACTCTACCGTAGTTTCAGATGGAGTATAACTATCGATTTGTTTAAAAACGTATTTCATTATTTTACAACCGTTTCATATAGAGTTTCAAATTGTTCATGTGTTGCGACTTCTTCATCATAGTTTTGTTTATGATACACCTTAACCATACGATTAACTAGACGCTTTGGCAACTCTAATTGCTGGCAAATTTCTTTTACTTCTTCACGAATAAGTTCTTTTTCAGCTTCAGCACGTGCAAGTGAATCAGAACAAGTTTTCAATACCTTCAAGAGTTTATCTTTGTCGGCAGGATTAGAGATTTTATTAATTGCAATTTGTTGAACAGCCATGATATACCTTTCTCAATTATTTTTTAGATTGTAACACAAAATTACCACCAGATGCGGCAAATGCAACACACACAACATCATTTTCTCGAGCATATGCACACCTTACTGCCAAAGGATCGATGCCCTTTGAAATCGCAGCATCAACATTTTTTGACATAAGAATTCTGTCGTTGATATGAAAGGATGAAATGCCCACTACACTAACAAACAAAATTATTGCGGCACAAACTACTAGAGTAGTATCAAAATTCATGTGTTATTCCTTTTCGTATAAAAAATATGATTACCAATTTTAGTAACCTTTATCACATTATTCCAACCAGGACTTACATGAGTAGCATGAAAAAATAATGCACCTCTTGTTGGATCTGGCAATCTTTCGTAATTAGCATAAACATATGTTGCTAAGTCACGAATCTCATTATATAACGGATCATTTCTCTTTGTCAACAGCTCATTTTCATAAAGATACTTTGGTACCTTTTCACAATACCAAGAGAACTGGCAAGTATTGCGTATTTTCTGTTCGACTACCTCACAGATGTTGTCCGGGAACTGACCTGATGCAACACGATTCAAAGTGACAAATGCAACGGCTTTTTGTCCCTCGATTGGTTCTTTTCTTGCTTCAAAGTAAATATTTTTTGCCAAACATTGGACTTCTTTTTGTGCAGACCGTGTTAGGCGATCATAACTTGGATTAATTAATGGCGACTGATTTCTCAGAATCATTATCGTTACAACTGCAATCAATACAATAACTATGGTTGCGGTAATTGAAAAACGGTTAATCATTGAATCTCCTTGTTAAAAGGACGGCCGAAGCCGTCCTAATCCATCAGGATTTTTTCTTTGTCGTTTCTGTAGGAAGATTAGAAACAAAGATATTAAGTGTTTGTGCTTTCGCTATAACATCTTTTTCTGATGGGAAAGGTGGGAACCCTGGATGTTTCGGTGGTTCTTCACCCTTTAATTTGGCGGTGTCAATTTCAACCTGCCATTGGTTTGATATAATCTCACGTTGGCCAAAGTATTCGGCCTCTAACATACCTTGAGCCATTTTTAATAGTTCAAGACGAATTTCAAAAGGTGTCATATTAGACATAATTTTCTCCTGTGTGTTTGTGTGTATACCAGGATTGTCCTGGTATTTTATTTATGCTTTACCAAGACCAAGAAACGCAAGAATACCGTGTTCCTTTGGTTACTTCTTCTACTCTATGTGGATAAAGAAAGTTTGAGGGAAAAACCATAACATCACCAGTTCCCAATCTATATTCAGTATCTTGCCACATAACTAATTCACCACCAGAATAATTATCATTGAGTCCGGCTAAAAACGTTAAAACTGGAATACCTGTCGGAGTATCACCGCGACCAAAAAGAGAATGAATGTGGTCACAATGTTCAGCCATTACACGACCCTTTTTATACATGTTATAACGCAAAGATGAAAAACCATGCCAGCCATTCCACCAAGCAAAATTCATATCTTCTAGCACATATTTTTGTAGAGAATCCCAAACTCTCTGCATAAAATAAGGATGATTTGATGGATTGTCGTATGTCGTATCCAATTCTCTTTCGCCGCTTTGATTAACATCTTTATCACTTTTCGGTGAATAAAAAGTGTGTTGTTTCCACTTTTTCTTTTTTAATTCTTTGATGGCATTTTCGCACTCAGAAGAATCTAAAAATCCTCTGTAAATTTTAACATATGATTCTAAACTTTTATCCATTTAATCCCACAATCCTCGATAATATTTGCCAAACAAACGCAGTCCATTATTGATGCGTTCATTGTGTTTCTGGTATCCTTCGATATCAAAATGGGAAGTGTCATTTGGACCTTTCTCAAATGTGAACATCGTTGGCTTACCATTTTCATCCCACTCGCAAGGAACAGATTTCGTGTCGCGGACACCAGTATGAAATTGAGCATCGTGGTCTTCGTCACACAACTGTTCAAACGCCCAAATCATTTCATCAAGAACCCATTCCCAACGACCTTGAATACTATTAGCATATCTAGCTGGTTGTGGTGCATGGTAGAAATCGAAACATTGCTGATATTCCCACTCCTCATAGTCCGTGGTTCTCATCTCAAAAGGAACATCTTCTAAGTCAACAATTGGTGCACCATGTTGTATATCACGCAATTGTTTCAACATTGGCAGAATAATTGGTGCCAAAGTTGAGTCCATATTCCAAGTATCCCACTCATCAATCTTCACATAATTAATTTTAGGGTGAACAGCGTCTAAGAATTTTTGAAGGCCCTTTGAGATTGGTCCTAAGAGATTAACCCATTTCTGATATTTGTTGTTCGGATCATCTTCAAGATTGTAAAAGGCATCCTTGTCCTTCTCCCAAAAACAAACTTTCTCTAGTATCGTATATGGAGAAATCCAATGACTTCGATATTTGTTAATGTAAACTTTCATATGAAAAATAAACTATATCCGAGAAATGCAAACACAGCAAGTATTGCCATCTTTGCGATGAATGAAATTAGGCCAAGGAAGAAGCCACGAAATAGATATAACACAATGACAGCCAGAAAGACAAAGGCAGAAGAACTGGTGTCAAGCGTTGTATTTTGGACTTTATCCACGACTGGTGCAACATCAATTTTTTCAGCATACTTTTGAATTTCTTCAACGGGTTTAATTGCAAAAGGCATAACAAACTCCAGTGTGTGTAGTGTGTATTATATAGTATCAAACTCCGTGGTATTTGTCAACGTATTCTTGTAATTTTGCCAGGTAATCTTCTTTTCTTTCAATGAATACCTGAGTACCATCAGCCTCAACAGCAATGGCGATTACAATTTTACTAATTCGTTTGCCGGTTATTTCTTCAAACATTTCTGAATAAGCCGTAGCTTGCATGAAATAGTTTTGAATGTAGTGTTTTTCTTTTTTCTTACTTGCGGTCTTCCAGTCAACGATAGCCAATTCACCATCCCATTCTGCAATACAATCACAACGACCTGCAAGTTTTAATTTGTGGGAATATAATGGTTGTTCAATTCCATATATGTCACCAATGTGTGCGTCAAGTAATGGCCTAATATCTAAAAACATCTCTTTAACGTCTGGCATCATTGTTCTCATTTTCATATCAGACATCTCGTTAAGGAGATAGTTTTCAACGCTATTATGCAATTTTGTGCCTCGACCTGAGGCCTTTGCTGAGATTTTGTTGGCAGTTTCTTCACCAACCCTTTGGCGCCATTCCATGATGGCTTTCTTGTTGTATGCCGAGAGAACAGTTGTAATGGAAGGGTAGAGGTTGCCTCCCGGTACTTTATATACTCTACCCTTCTCTGTGGTTTCGGATTCTAGATCAAAGTTTAATTCACTTAGTTTTACATGACGAAAATTCATTGTTATGCGGCTGCCGTACCTTTCATTTTTGGTTTTACTATTTTCTCATACCACTCAGAACAGGACATTCCATAAGATACCCATGGATTCTGTTCTTTGATGTATGCTTCTCTGTTCTTTGCAAGATTTTCTGGACTCCAATCACCACTTTCAACATCATTCTGGTCTTCTAGATTATCACCATCCCACTTTTGTTGAAGCAGTGCTAGTTTCTTTTGCATTGAACGCTTTGACATAGGCTCTTCCTTTCTAACGAATTACCATGACAAATTACCACTCAAATTCCTAAATGTTTCTTTACAATCTCTTTGGTTTTTACCTCTTTGATTGAACGTCTACCATGTTTGTTAGCAACAGTAGAAGTTGGATGTTTTTCTGAAATTTTGGAGAGTACTTCTTTGAAACCGCCAGGTACTTTATCGGTAATAGAAACACCACCAACAATTTGTGCAGCCGTAACGACTGGTTGGATGTGAGGATTATTCTTCAAATAGTCCTCACGCTCTGAAATCTTCATCAAGGCATCAAACTGTTCGCCAGTCTGATTATTATAAAAAGAGTAAGTTGGCATTATTTTTATTTATGTATTTTAGGCCATAGTTCGGAGAAAATTTTGATAAAATAATCAAAAGCGCGATTCGCCTCACCGCCCATTTCTAAGGTTATTTTCTCGTTGAATTTTTTAATGAGTCCTGGTCGGTCATCAAATTGATATGCTTTTCCAGAACCAGGCACTTTCTTTGCAAGTATTTTACCACCATAAAGATCACCCATATGTCTGGTGTATACATGTGCAAACAACATCTGAGAATCTATATGGAAAAGATCAATCAAATAGTCCAAATAGATTTCGGTGTTTTGACAATATTCGTGACTGTATTCTTCACTAGGATCCAGTTCTCTGATATCCTCCAATATTGCATCGGCCCTCTCCAGACCTTCCAGATCACGAATCATACCTTTGGCTTTGACCAGACTTTCAAGCGTTTCATAAATCAAATGTAACTCATAAAGATAACCAAGATATTCTTTTTCAGTCATTTCACCATGTAATAATGCCTGCACTAGAGGCAGGCTTTCAACTTCTCGGTGTTTATCGTTTGTTATATCTCTTAAAATTGTCATGTTGTAAGAAACCAGGTCGGCGTTTCACGTTTAGTCCAACGAGCAAAACTCACTTTACGTTCTACATAATACTTATGATAAGATGATAAAGAATCACCGGCAATCTTGCAATCATCAGGCATTGCTGGTGTTGGTGGTGTAAACTCACCCATTGGAATATTTTGTGGAATGTATCTTAGATTTTGTATAAGTCTCGCACATGCATGAGTTTTACCATAGCGATGAGTGTATTCTTTCGTCAGTTCTAAAAATAGGCGATAGAGCCATGCATAGTTTGAATCGGTTTGGCGTAACCAAATATTTGATGGATGATTGACATGAGATGCCTTCATCAATTCATTATCAAATCGTGGATGTCGCCAGCGTTTGATTTTGCGGCCATTTGCAGTAAGATCAAAATATTCTTGACCGTCAAGTACACGATGAGCCGTTGACATGAGTTGTGCATACTCAATAATCATTTTTACAACGTGCTTGTCACAATGCATCTCAGCACATTTCTGCGGATCACGGTCAAGATAGAAAATATTCATTCTACAAATTCTTTAACTTTAATTGCTTGCAATTGTTTACGCATACAGAAATATTCTTTGGTGATACCCTCAAAATGATTGAAACATTCTTCAAATTTCATTTGATACAATTGTTTCATGCCAAGAAGAACGTTTGCCATCTCATCTTGGTCGAGTGGTTTTTCCATTGTGCGACTATAAATCAAATCCAAATCATCAACAACATTCCAGCACTTCATAATGCCTTGTTCAAGTTCAAAAATTTTATCAGTCATTACCAACTCCCATCATCTAACCAAAATGTAATTGTCAAAAATGCCCACGATAGAACGCGTGTTTTTTCCTGACCCCACTCACTACTACGGCGAAAATAAGGAATAATTCGCCATTGTAAAGGATTCAAAGTAATTATAATTGAAGAACCGCTGTATTTGAGGTAATTAATAAAATCACTGAACACGATTCACCTCAGCTTCAAGTTCTTTGAATGCTTTTGATGCCTGCAATTTGGCATTCAATTGACGATTCTTTTTCACTTCCGCAAGAAGCAGTTTATTTGATTCGTCTGCTGCATAACGCAATTTAACAAAGGCACGGTAACCATCTTTCTCATATTGAACACGGTACTTTGTACGTTGAACACCAACCAGATTTACCTGCGACACAACCATTTTAGTTGTACGATCAATCTCACGAATGACGGCAGAATCTAGTTCACCAACTTCGGCAGCATAGTCTTTCAACATAGCGCTAACGTGTGATGAAAAATTGGATGCAAGTTCACGTTTAGCCGATAACATAGCTTTGTCAACGGCAAACTGAAAGTCTTTAGAATACTCTGAAGAAACGGCATATAGAGCGTCATCTTTTTCTTTCTCATTGAACCAATCTGGATATTTGACTTCTTTACCAGTCTCATGTGAATCACCAAATTCTGGTGCTTTAAGATTAACTTTAGTACTCGTTTCAAAAGTACCGCAAGCCGACAAAGCGGCAACAAGGGGTAAAACAACAATCAATTTTTTCATAACGACCTCATAATGTAGACATACTGATTTATAACACGATGCTTGTCAAAAGGCAAGCTTCTCAACAAC
>JACCDP011473752.1_pt1 | contig 13121 bp, 12 predicted proteins | sample 7445841 | NCBI WGS metagenome assembly JACCDP01 (sample SAMN15323441, study PRJNA562643) | freshwater metagenome | isolation source: river surface water | place: USA:Blue River Watershed | collected 2017-08-17
AGCGATCGCACCCCCACACCCCAAAAGCGATCGCATCCCAACATCCCTAAATAGCGATCGCACTCCCACACCCCAAAAGCGATCGCACTCCCAACATCCCAAACAGCGATCGCACTCCCAACATCCCAAAAGCGATCGCACTCCCACACCCTCAAAACAGCGATCGCATCCCCACATCCCCAAACAGCGATCGCACTCGATTAGTAAAATTACGGAATTTACGCTATAAAATACGGTTAACCGTATGGTAAGTGTATTAGATTTTATCTAGGATAGGGAGAGTAAAGTTATCAAATTCAGTATATGAAAGTTAATTTTTCTAATGGACAAGGAAAAGTGATTGACTATTATAATACACAGATAGATGAGGAAATTTATCTACATGAATCTGTTGTCAGGAAACTTATAGAATTAAAATGGGTAGATGAAGCAATGCTGGATCAAACAATTCTGGAAAAACAAGAATTTAAAATTGATCTTGAATCGAAAACTTGGAAAATTGAAACTCCTATACCAGTTTCTTATACTGATGCACCAGTAATAGCATCTTTTTGTCCTATATTATCTGGTGTAATTAGTGTTGAGCAAACTGATTGTGGATCATTGTATCTTTGTAAATATCCATTGAATTAGGATGTCTATTTTTATGCCACATTAGCCATGTGTGGCATATTTAGCAATTGATTTTAAGATAGTTTTTTATATCAAAATATTAATCTTGTATAGATTAATCATACTCTCTCACGTAGCATCGCGCAGAGATTTTTTATATTGAGCCTCTCCATAAATATACTGCCCTAAAGCATTAGCTTGGCGAGAAGGTGCGGCTAAATAGGCATTTACCTGATGTTCTTTCAACAATCTTTGCAAATCTACCCAGAAAAAATCTCCACCACCACCCGTAATAATTACATCTGTTACCCTTTCTGGCAACCGAGCAAGGACACGAGAACAAATTTCTCGTGAAAACTGCTCTATCAAGTTAGGGAGAAAATCATCTAAGTTCGTAGCTATCCGAGCACCTTGGGGACGGTAAAATCTTTCGCCCTTTGGTTTATGAACAGCAGCAATCAATCTTAATGATTGACTATCAGCACCTTCTATATAGTAAGCTATCAATTCATAAAACTGGCTCATTCCAAAGTCTTCACTCTTAGAACTATTTCTAGAAAAGCGGCAATTATCCACCACGACCATATCAATAGTTTGATGTCCAATATCAACAATTCCCAGACATATTTTTGTCAAATCAGGCATTGTGGTGGGTTTATTTGGTTGAGTTTCTGACCACAGTAAACTACCATAACCATTTGGCATTATCCATACTTTAGTGATATTTAAAAATACAGATTCACCCCGAAAATTAAATAGATGAGGTCCGGTAATCATGCTAATCAATTGTGCTTTCTCTCTATCAAATTGGTATATAGATAAGAAAGGTAAACTTATCACTACTGATATTTCATCTTTGAGTTGAAAATAACCAGCCGCAGCCAACACTTTTACTAACGCATCCTCTACTTTTGATTGACCAACTCCTAAATTTGCGCCACATTCTGCTGCCATTTGTCCTAGAATATAGCCACTACCTTGATGTACTAACCATACATCCATTAAAGGATCAATAGGATCAAGAGATATTCTATACTTGTCTATATCATGATAAAAAGTGTCTGAAAATGAGATTTGCTTGATGTTAGCAGAAATAAATGCTACATTACCTGGCTCACGACTAACACAGGCTTTTGTACTGGTTCGACCTAAATCAACACTAAGAATATCTTTCAGTAATAGTTCTCTATTGTTATCCGTTACACTCTCTAAAAGCGTTTCATCTAAAAGCGTCTCATAATAATCATCAGGAATAATAATTAAGTTCTCTTTTATTTCTTCAAGAAATTGATTAGCTTTCTCTACTAATGATTTCAAATCATCAATAGATTCTGCCGTAGCTTCTCTGTCAATTTCGCACATTAATGAAATAATACTTTGGTGTAATTCCACCGCCAATGCTACAGATTCTTTTTCAAATGCAACTAATAAATCAACTAAGTCACTATCATAAGTGAGAGTATCAATATATTGTGTATTTTCAGTAGCTAACTGATGGTATTCTTGCTCTAACTTGGCGTATTTATCAATTAATTCATCAATGATTTTAGTTTTTTCTGCAATTAATTCTTTTTGCGTTGTATTTTCCGCAGTCAGTTGCTCATATTTTTTCTGTAAATTTCCATATTTATCATTTAACTCACTGATAAATTGTTTATTTTTGGTAATTAATTGTTGAGAATTAGCTAAATTATCAAGATGTTGTTTATTCTCATCAGCTATTTGATGATATTCTTGCTCTATATTTTCATATCTACTCGTTAATTCATCAATAATTTGTGTGTTTTGTGCAATTACTTCTCTAGCCTGATTTAATTCATCAATCTTTTTTGTATTTTTATCAGTAAGTTGATGATATCCCTTTTCTAAATTGGTATATTTATCACTTAATTCATTAGCAACTTTTTTGTAATGTTTAGCTGCTTGTCTGTTCTTACCTCCCGCAGCATAAGCAGCAAAAGCACCAATAGCAAGACCTATAACACCAAATAAAAAAGGAATCATCGGTATCATAAAATTTTTCACCTATTATTTGCTAGTTCTATAAAAGAAACTAATCATATAAAATAGAATTAACCCCAACAAATCAAAAATTATTTACGTGATTAAATAAATACCTGTATGATTTTACCAAATCATCCCCAAATTCAAAACAAAACCCTTTAAAACATCTTCCCCCGACACCGTAGCAGGAGAATCCAAAACCTCAACCTCCTTACCAGGTCTATAAATCTCCACTTGACGAGATTTACGATTAATTAATATACCCAAACGCACACCATTATCTATATATTCCTTCATCTTTTCCTGTGTAGTCTTCAAACTATCACTAGGAGAAAGTAACTCAATTACAAAGTCAGGACAAATAGGAGGAAACTTTTGTTTTTCCTCATCAGTTAAAGCATCCCATCTTTCTAACTTAATCCAAGAAGCATCAGGAGAACGATCTGCACCATTTGGTAATTTAAAACCAGTAGAAGAATCAAAAGCTATCCCAGTACCATCAGCATCAGTCCAATTAAATAATTGTTGATTGAGTCTACCATTACGATTTCCCGTTTCTCCCCCCGCAGGTGACATAATTATTAATTCCCCATTTGCATTTCTTTCAAATCTCAATTCGCGGTTGTTTTGACATAGCTGAAAAAACTGATCATCAGTCATATCTATCACTGATTTTAAACTCACAGTTAAAGCATTCATAGCCATATCCCACAATTACAAAAATTATTACTTCACTCAAATCACAAACCAATCTCTCTCTATCCTTTGCGCCTTTGCTCCTTTGCGACTACCCTTCGGGATCTCTAAGAGAGATTGCGCGAAACAAAATCAAGATATCATAGGCAGGTAAAAAACCTGCCCATGTAATCCTATTCTATACCCTCAATCCGATTTTCTACCTCCTGATACAACTCACGTAACCGGTCTAAATTCTCCTCGCTAGTTTCCCAATAACCGCGACCATTAACTTCCAACAAAGTAGAAACAATCTTGCGGAAAGAATGAGGATTGAGATTCATCAACCGCTTTTGCATTTCCTCATCTTTGATGAAAGTTTCGTTCGTGTCCTCATAAATCCAATTATCCACAGCACCAGCAGTCGCACTCCAACCAGTGGTATTTACCAACCGTTTAGAAAGTTCCCGCACACCTTCATAACCGTGAGATAACATCCCCTCATACCATTTGGGATTTAACAACTTCGTCCGCGCATCTAAACGTACAGTTTCCGATAAAGTTCTCACCTGTGCATTCGCGGTAGTTGTATCTGCAATGTAAGAAGATGGTTTTTTCCCATCTGCACGCAGACTTGCTACTAACTTAGTCGGATCAGAGTCAAAATAGTGGGAAACATCAGTTAAACTGATTTCCGAAGAATCGAGATTTTGGAAAGTTGCATCAGCAGTTTTCAAAGTAGTTTCAAAAATCTGCCGTGACTCATCCATAACCCCAGGATTATCAGAATTGAAAGAGAAAGATTTGCGTTTCAAATACATTTCCTGTAACTCAGCCTCACTATCCCAAGTGCTATTCTCGACCGCCAGGTTAATATTAGAAGAATAAGAACCAGAAGCATTAGAGAAAACGCGAGTTGCAGCTTGACGCAGATTTATGCCCATTTCTTCCGCTTGTTTCAAAGCGTGCTTGCGGACAAAGTTCATTTCCAAAGGTTCATCAGCTTCAGCGGCCATTTTCACACCTTGGTCTAGCAGGTTCATTTGGTTAATGAATAAGTCGCGGAATACACCAGAACAGTTAATGACAACATCAATTCTAGGACGACCCAACTCTTCTAAGGGTATCAATTCCAACTTGTTCACCCGTCCCAAAGCATCGGTAACTGGACGCACTCCCACCATCCACATAATTTGGGCGAGGGATTCACCGTAGGTTTTGATGTTATCTGTACCCCAGAGAACACAGGCGATGGTTTCCGGCCAATTTCCATCATTTTCAGCCTTATTCCGTTCTAACAACCTATCAACGACGATTTTTGCCGATTGGACTGCGGCAGAAGTGGGGATAGATTGGGGATCTAAAGCGTGAATATTTTTACCAGTGGGTAATACGTCAGGATTACGGATAGGATCACCACCGGGTCCGGGTAAAATATATTCACCGGCTAAACCTTGGAGAAGTCCACCCAGTTCATTATCCGCACAAACTTGTTTTAAGCAAAATTCCAAATATTCAAACAGGGGTTTTAACGCAGAGGTGTCAACTTTGGTGTAACCTGATTGATGCAATGATTCTACCCAAGGTTCTTTTCTCCCCATGTTGAAGAAGTTCAACTTGGAAACCGCTATCACTCTACCTTCTGCGTCAATTTGTTCTTGAACTAAAGCTGTGACAGCCGCACGGGTAGCGAGGGTGATATCTTGTAATAGTTGCACATCTGCCAAAATTCCGGCATCATTGTTTTTGTAGATATCCTCAATGTTGCGTCCCAGACTTTTGGCAATAATTCCGGGTAAACCTTGAATTTCTTCCTCTTGTCGATCTAAACTAGCTATATTGACCAGAGTGGCGATCGCTTCTTCGGCTGTTGGTGGTTTACCAATCACGTGCAGTCCACAAGGTAACAACCGCGATTCAATCTCCATCAACCGCCGATAAACGTTACCAACGATATTATCCCGTTCCTCCGAGGACATATCCTTAGAATCGGTTTCAGGAATGTGAATATCCTTGTCTAAGTTGACAATACGGCACTTATCCATAATGGAATTGACAATGGAAACACCGCGTCCCGTATCTTTCAAAGTTTGGTAAGAAGCAATTAACTCGCTAAGTTCCTTCAAACCCTTGTATAAACCAGCATTTTCCGCAGGTGGTGTCAGGTAAGAAATTGTTTCTGCATAACTGCGACGTTTGGCAATTGTGGCTTCACTGGGGTTATTGGCTGCGTAATAATACAGATTCGGAATTGAGCCAATTAGTTGATCTGGGTAACAATCACCGGACATTCCCATTTGCTTACCGGGCATAAATTCCAATGAACCATGTGTCCCAAAGTGTAACACAGCATCAGCGCCCCAAATCCGTTCTAGATAGGTGTAGTAAGCTGCAAAACCGTGATGAGGGCTTGCGGAACGGGAGAATAACAACCGCATGGGGTCGCCTTCATAACCAAATGTTGGCTGTACACCAATGAAAACATTACCAAATTGTTTCCCGTAAATCAAGAGATTTTGTCCGTCGCTGTTGAGGTTTCCGGGAGGTGGTCCCCAGTTTTCTTCTAAACGTTGGGAGTAGGGTGTCAGTGCTTCATATTCTGGCACAGACATTTTGTAAGCAATGTTGAGTTCAGGACTGTTGTATTGTGCTTGTGCGTCGTGGATGACTTGTTCTAGCAACTCTTGGGGAGTTTCGGGAATGTCTTGCACGTCGTAACCGTTGTTTTTCAGTCCTTTCATGACTTCATGGATAGAACCGAATACATCTAAATATGCGGCTGTACCCACGTTACCTTTATCAGGAGGGAAGCTGAAAACGGTGATGGCGACTTTTTTGATTAATTTAGGTTTGCGACGTAGAGTTGCCCATTTTAAGGCGCGTTGGGCAACAATTTCTACACGGTCTTGGAGGGCGATCGCTTTCCCAGTTGCCCCATCTTTACCTGATAGGATTATAGGCTCAATTGCCCCGTCTAATTCAGGTATAGCAATCTGTAAAGCGACTTGAATGGGATGTAACCCCAAATCGCTATCTAGCCATTCTTCGGTGGTTTGGAAGACCAAAGGCAAGGCGACCATGTAGGGACGATTTAACCGTTTTAAGGCTTCAATGGCTTTTGGATGGTCTTGTCTAGCAGGTCCACCCACCAAAGCGAAACCAGTTAAAGAAACTACCGCATCTACTAATTGTAATTTAGTTGTAGGTTCATAGAAGTAAGCTTCAATTGGTTTAGAGAAATCCAAACCACCAGCAAACACAGGCAGAACTTTTGCCCCTAATGATTCTAATTCCTGGACAATTGCCACATAATGGGCATCATCACCGGTCACTAGGTGAGTTCTTTGTAAAACCAAACCTACACATGGTGCAAGAGGATCTTTGAGATTTCGGGAAATATCCCTACGGACAGCATACCAGTTGAGATATTCTCGCACATCCTCAAACATAGTCGGCGCTAAAGGATGCCAAATCCCCATGTCGGGATAAACAACTGGTGCTTGGTATTCAGCAGCAGCAAAGCTTTCTTTTTCTGCACCTTTTAATACGTATTTATCAGCCAGCATCAGTAAAAAGTTTTCCAGGTTTTCTGCTGAACCACCTAGCCAATATTGAAAACTGAGCATGAAGTTTCTCGCGTCTTGTGCTTTTTCCATTGGTAGGAATTTCAGCACTTGGGGAAGAGTCCGCAATAACTTCAACATTCCATCTTGGAAACCAGCGCCAGATTTTTCTTTGCGCTTTTTCATGAAGTTAGCAATGACGCTCTTGGATTGTCCTAACTGCGCCAAAGAGAAGCTACCCATTTTATTGAGGCGCATAACTTCGGGCATGGAGGGGAAGACAACCGATACATCTAAGTTATCACGATGGGGTTCAACTGCGGCAACTACTTTCTGTGCTAAGTCTTCAATAAAAATCAGAGAAGCAATGAATATATTAGCACTAGCTATATCGCGCTGAAATCCTTCAAAATTTTCAGTTCCACGCAGTTCTTCAATCAAGTATCCACTGATTTCTATGGCTACGCTGGGATGATTAGCGTTAATCTCCCGTACCGCTTGTGATAATGCACTTTGGTATTGGGATTCTAGCACGACATAGACAACCTTGATTAACTTACGTCCCCGTAAATCGTCAGGTGCAATATGTCGAATCGTGGACTTGACTTGGGTAAACATTCAAATAAGCTCCTTTCAAGCGTGTTCTCATGAAGTTCCTCACGGCATGGCCGTTTGTAACTTCAATTATTTTCGGCAATAAGAGTTTTTTAGCAGAAAACTCCGATTCTGTGGGGGTTTTATCCTATATCTGACACAAAATGATATAGAAAAAGAAATAATTATTAATGAATCTTAACAAAGAATGCAGGTTCTCTCACCTGTTTTTAAATTTTGTTTACATAGCGATGCTGTTATGTAACAAAACGTTAGTGCTGACAGTATTGTGATATTCTGGTTTTGAGTTGGGCAATATTGCAAGTCCTGACCAAAGGCTTGCCTCTCAATTCTTCCGTTGGGAATAGCACAGATATACCTCAATGACTCTATACTAATCATGTTAAAATAAATACCATAAACGTAATTAGCCAAACATGAAATGTATAAAACAATTGATTTATTTGCTGGTATAGGTGGAATTAGACTCGGTTTTGAAGCCTATCATTGTAAAAATGTATTTACTTCCGAATGGGATAAAGATGCTCAAGTAATGTATGAAGCAAACTTTGGAGAGAAACCTCATGGTGATATTAATTTCATATCGCCTTCTGATATTCCAAACCATGATATTTTATTAGCGGGGTTTCCTTGTCAACCCTTTAGTATTGCTGGAAAAGGTTTAGGTTTTACTGATACAAGAGGGACTTTATTTTTCAATATCGAAAAAATCCTAGAAGTTAAAAAACCACGGGCTTTTTTATTAGAAAATGTAAAACGATTGACCACTCACGATAACGGTAAAACTTTTTCAGTAATTTTAGATAAATTGAAAGCACTAGGTTATACCGTTTATTATAAAGTTCTTAATTCTTTAGATTTTGGCTTGCCTCAAAAAAGAGAGAGGATTTATATAGTTGGTTTTTTAGAGTTTATTGATTTCAATTTTCCAAAACCATTAGGTTATTACCAACCACTTAGTACCATTTTAGAAAATGATGACAATATACCTCGAAGTTATTTCTTATCAGAAAAAATAAAGAATAAACGGTTAAATGCGGTAAAAGATAATCCTCCTTTTCCTTCTATTTGGCATGAAAATATTGGCGGTAATATTTCTGCATTACCCTATTCATGTGCCTTAAGAGCAGGAGGTAGTTATAATTATCTTGTGGTTAACGGTGTTAGACGTTTAACCGATAGAGAAATGCTACGTTTACAAGGTTTTCCCGATGACTTTAAAATTGTGTTACCTTATTCTGTAGTACGTAGATTAGCAGGTAATTCTGTATCTGTTCCTGTTATTAAAGCAATAGCTGGAGAAATAATAAAGGCTTTAGAAAATCAAAAAATAGCCACCCAATATCCTATCCAAATATCATTATTCGAGTAAAAAAATGAATTTAGAAGAAGCTAAAAAAGCATTAGATAAAGTGATTGATAAAGCAAGAGTTCATCTTTATAAGCCGATACAAATTGCTGAAATACTTTACCGTGATAGAGTGGAACAAGATATTAATCTTTTAGATATTACTACTTACCGGAATCAATCAAAAAAATGGCGTGATATTATTTGTATCCAGTTTTTAGGAAGAACCAGCACATCTTCTGCACGTTATCAGGATGATATATTTAATGAAAATGCAATCCCTCCCACTATTTTGGAAGTTTTAGGACAGGAGAATAGAAAATAATTGTTTCTTTGCTTAATCAAATGGGATGGAAATCTAAAATACAAAGTATTATTACTGAGATAGACTTATTGAATTGGTATGAAAAGGCATTGCGTGGGAAGTTTTCTAATTCTTTAGGTGATACGGTTTTGCAAAAATTAGCTGACGAAATACAAGTTGAATTTCCAACTACCGATAAAAGGGAGTTTTTGCAATTTATAGAAAAACGTGGCTACACTAAATTAGTGAATCATGTTTGGATGTAAATATAAAGCGCAATATTTTATTGTAGTGCGATCGCTTAAAATGACCAGACTTAAAACAATTCATCATAGAAATGATATGTTCAGGAGATGGAGACATACCAATATTTTTGAAATTAGCATCGGGAAATCAATCAGACTCATCATGTTTTTGTCAAATAGCAGTAGAATATCAAAAACAATTAGAAGTTAATAGTCTCATTGTTGCTGACGCTGCATTATATACAGAATCAAACCTGAAAATGATGTCAGATTTATGTTGGTTATGTCGAGTACCATTAACCATAAAAGCAGCAAAATTATTAATCTCAACAATACCAGAATCAGACTTTATTGATAGTACAATACCAGGATATAAATTAGTATCAAAGACAGAAAAGTATGCAGGAATAGAACAAAGATGGTTAGTAGTACAAAGTCAAGAAAGAAGAGAATCAGACCTACGTAAACTCACCCAAAAAATTACCAAAGCCGAATCAAAAGCTGTGCAAGATTTGAAAAAGTTATCACAAGAAGAATTTGCTTGTGAAGCAGATGCTATCAGAACATGAGCTAATCCCTTTGATGTATCCCACATTCCGCACCCCCCAGTGTCACAATCGGTAATTATGGCTAACGCCACGCTCCGCTATCGGATTTTTGAATACCTTTAATGATACTTTTGATACAAAATTGTCAAAATCTTAGGTGGCGATAGCGAAGCACTGCTGCAAGCAGTTCAACAATCTAAAATCCCCAAACGACCATTTTTCGTTGTGTGACAGTTTAGGGTGCGGAAGGTGGGATAGCAAAGCTGTCCGTAGTAATCGCCTGAATAATCTATAACTTGTGGCATAATCATAATGTAAATTTTAGGAATATAAATTTAAAATTTAGTATAATAATGAATAAGTTGGAATTTACTTGGGATTCACAAAAAGCCGAGAGTAATATTCAAAAACATGGAATTTCTTTTGAAGAAGCAAAATCTGCCTTTATTGATGATAATGCTCGTTTAATTTATGATCCCGATCATTCTCAAGATGAAGATAGATTTATTTTATTAGGCATCAGTGTTTATTATCGCCTTTTAGTTGTTTGTCATTGTTATCGAGAAAATGATACAATAATTCGGATTATTTCAGCCAGGAAAGCAAATAAACTAGAACAAAAACAATATCAGGAGTTCCTATGAGAGAAAATTATGATTTTTCTAAATCCGTCAAAAATCCCTATTCTCAACAATTAAAAGAACAAGTTACAATTGATTTAGAAAAGGATATAATTCAATACTTTGAAGAAATAGCTCAAGAAACAGGTATTTCTTATTTGAATTTAATTAATCTTTATTTGCGTGAATGTATGGAAAATAAACGTAAGTTATCGTTGATAGAAAGTAACAATTAAATCTGTATTTCCATCTGCGATCGCGTTTGGGGATGTTGGGGTGCGATAGCGAAGCGCTCCGTAGGAATCGTTTAAAATTGGGGTTGTGAGCGATCGCTGTTTGGGGATGTGGGATGCGATCGTTTAAAATTGGGGTAGTGCGATCGCGTTTGGGGATGTTGGGGTGCGATAGCGAAGCGCTCCGTAGGAATCGTTTAAAATTGGGGTTGTGAGCGATCGCTGTTTGGGGATGTGGGGTGCGATCGTTTAAAATTGGGGTTGTGAGCGATCGCTGTTTGGGGATGTTGGGGTGCGATAGCGAAGCGCTCCGCAGGAATCGCGCTTATATATTAACTATATATTTCTTTCAAGGCAAAATCTCAAAACAATCACAATGCTGAGGTCGAAATAATCTAAAGTCTCGCTGATCTAAAGTCAATATTCTTTTAATATCAAAACGTTCAGCTATAGCCATAACACTTGCATCTACAAAATCAATCCGACTATCTGCATATTCATCCAAAATTTCCGCAACACGCACTAAATCTTGATCAGTCAAAGCTACTAAAATAAATCTACTTGCAGATAGTCCTTTTAAGAAAGCGACTAATGTTGCTGAACCTGCATTACGTCCTACTAAATAAGCCACTTCTGCTAATACTGTTTGTGGCAATAAAATTTGTTTTTGTTGTGTATATACTGGTGTTACACTATTGTGCATTGTATCCAAACGATTCAACAATGCGACAACAAAGCCAGTATCAGCTACTGCTGGGGTTCTTTCCATGTCCAACCTGATTTCTCTGTCACTTCATTTTGGAGAATATCTTCGGAATTAATAGCTAAATCAGGTGTGGCTGCAAATAAGCCAATTAACGGATCAGATACAGCATCATTAACTGTTTCTAGTGATTGGATTTCCAGGTATGATCTGACAGCTTCACTAATAATTGATTCCGGTGATTGACCACGGTTACTAGCCAGATTGATCAGTTTTTCGAGTAAAGTCTGTTCTGGATTCCAGTTAAATGTAGATTTCACAAGATAATTTCTCTCTTATTAACCACAAATAATATTATAACAAATAAGTGCAATTTTATTAACTAATTATTTGCTTACGTGTCTTAATGAAAAAGCGATAGCGCGACCTCGGAATCGCTATTTGGGGATGTTAGGAGAGCGATCATTTAAAATTAGGAGTTGGGGGCGATCGCAGTTTGGGAATGTTGGGGTGCGTAGGCGAAGCCCGTCGTAGACATCGTTTAAAATTAGGGTGGTTGTGAGCGATAGCGAAGCGCTCCGTAGGAATCGCTGTTTGGGGAATGTTGGGGTGCGAGCGTTTAAAATTGGGGTTGTGAGCGATAGCGAATTGCTCTAACTAGGGTTTGCTGAATAAAGCCAAAAGCGAGATAAATAAAAAGTTTCATGCTGAGAAAAAAGGAACAAAGTGCAAGGAAAAGGGGTAAAACAGGTAAAAATCCTTGCATCAAGGTGCATCAAAATGTATCGCAAACAAAAACAACAAGACACGAGACCGGAAGAGTTTGTGCTACCCTTTGGAGGGAAACTAGCAGCAGATAACCGTTGGGTAATCTTGGCGGAAATAATACCTTGGACAGAATTTGAAGATTTGTAGGGTGCGTTAGCGACAGCGTAACGCACCATTCTTTAAATTTGTGGTTCGATAAACAAGATAAAGAAGGAATTTTATTCAGATTTATTCAGATTTATCCAGGGAATAAATTCCCTGTCTAATAGCTAAAGTCGGTTAAAACCGACTATGGGAATTTTGAACTTGTTTACAGAAGTTTGTTATGTCCATAAATTAAGTCCTAAATTTGTAAATTTTTCGGATTGTTGAGAATAAAATGATTATCTTCTTTGACTAAATCACCTATACAGTGAATTTGCAACCGTTCTTGATAAGCTTTAATAGCTAAGATATAATCCTGATTAGTTAAAACTGTTTTAATTTCTTGTAATTTCTCAAACACTGCACCTAATAATGTAATTTCTCCTCTCAACTCATCAATTTCTGGAGTGGCGATTTGCATGACAACACCTTGAACAGTAAAGTTAGGATAATTGGTGATAAATTCGCTTAAAATATCAAACTGATCTCTATTTTCTACTATCTCTAATGTTTTCAAAATATCGCTAATTCTTTCAGCATAATCTCCTAAATTATGTTGGAGGGGTAGCAAAATTTCATATCCATCTGCGGTGTCTTTTTTTAATCGCCAAATTGCCCCAGCATCATTATAAATTCTTCCTGTTTCTTGCCATCCTGTAGCTTGCAGGTGTGTCTGGATAATATCAGGTTGAACTGTTTTGAGTATTTGACTATCTTTGATAGTAACTTTCATGGCAAA
>JACCDP011358393.1_pt1 | contig 13120 bp, 14 predicted proteins | sample 7445841 | NCBI WGS metagenome assembly JACCDP01 (sample SAMN15323441, study PRJNA562643) | freshwater metagenome | isolation source: river surface water | place: USA:Blue River Watershed | collected 2017-08-17
GAGACCTTGGTGATCAGCGCGTTCTGCAGCCCCATCGTGAAGCACAGCATGGACACCGTGGCCGGCACCAGCAGGCCTTGCAGGCTGGCCAGCCAGGCGCCCATGAGGCCGAAGGCCAGCAGGCAGGCAGCCGCCAGCAGCAAGGGCAGTGCGTAGATGCTGTGGGCCAGCCGCTGGCGGCCGAAATTGACGAGCACGGCCGTCGTCGCGGCGCCGGCCAGGAAGAACAGCAGCGCGCCGACCGCCGTGACCCACACCTGGTGCTGCCCCAGCACCAGCGCATCGGCCGCGGCCGACACCAAACCGGTCATGTGTGACGTGTAGTGGTGCACGGCCAGGAAACCGCCCGCATTGGTGGCGCCGGCCACGAAGGCCAGCAACCAGCCCAGGTGGGCGTTGCCCTCGGCCGTGCGCTCCACGGCGAGCAGGCGGCGGGCGTAGGCAGCGTGCATGGCGAGCGGGTTGCCAGGACCCCGCTGGCGTTCAGCGGACCCGCATGCCGGGCTGGGCGCCGTCGTGGGGTTCGAGGACGAAGATGCCGGGTGTGGATTTCTCATCGGCATGGCTGGCAGCAAGGACCATGCCCTCGCTGATGCCGAACTTCATCTTGCGCGGCGCCAGGTTGGCCACCAGCACGGTGAGCTTGCCTTCGAGGTCTTCCGGCTTGTAGGCGCTGCGGATGCCGCTGAAGACGTTGCGCAGGCGGCCTTCGCCGGCGTCCAGCGTCAGGCGCAGCAGCTTGTCCGAGCCCTCGACGAGTTCCGCCTTGACGATCTTGGCGATGCGCAGGTCGACCTTGGCGAAGTCGTCGATCTTGATCTCGGGTGCGATGTCTTCACCCCCGGGCACGACCTTGGGTGCGGGCGGGGCTTCGAACAGCTGCTCGACCTTGGCCGTGTCCACGCGCTGCATCAGGTGCTGGTAGGCGCCGATCTGGTGGGCGCCCAGCGCGCGGGCGCTGTCCTTCCACTGCAGCGGCTCGACCTTCAGGAAGGTCTCCACCTGCTGGCTCAGCGCCGGCAGCACGGGCTTGAGGTAGATCGTCAGCAGGCGGAAGGCCTCGATGCAGACGCTGCAGACGTCGTGCAGCGCCGCGTCCATGCCTTCCTGCTTGGCCAGCTCCCAGGGCTTGTGCTGGTCGACGAACTCGTTGACCTTGTCGGCCAGCGCCATGATCTCGCGCAGCGCCTTGCCGAACTCGCGCGTCTCGTACAGCTCGGCGATCGCGCCGCTCTGGCCGCGCAGCGTGTCCAGCAGCATGCGGCCTTCCACGCCCAGGTCGGCGCTCAGGCGTCCGTCGAAACGCTTGGTCAGGAAACCGGCCGCGCGCGACGCGATGTTGATGAACTTGCCGACCAGGTCGCTGTTGATGCGGGCCGCGAAGTCCTCGGGGTTGAAGTCGATGTCCTCGACCTTGGCGTTGAGCTTGGCGGCGATGTAGTAACGCAGCCATTCGGCGTTCAGGCCCAGGCTCAGGTACTTCAGCGGGTCCAGGCCGGTGCCGCGGCTCTTGCTCATCTTCTCGCCGCCGTTGACGGTCATGAAGCCGTGCACGAAGACGTGGTTGGGCGTCTTGCGGCCGCTGAAGTGCAGCATGGCCGGCCAGAACAGCGTGTGGAAGTAGGTGATGTCCTTGCCGATGAAGTGGACCTGCTCCACGGATTCGTCGGCCATGAAGGCGTCGAAGTCTTTGCCGATCTTGCCGAAGTAGTTCTTCAGCGAGGCCAGGTAGCCGATGGGCGCGTCCAGCCAGACGTAGAAGTACTTGCCCGGCGCGTCGGGAATCTCGATGCCGAAGTAGGGCGCGTCGCGGCTGATGTCCCAGTCGCTCAGGCGGTTGTTGCCTTCTTCATCGGGCTCGAACCATTCGCGGATCTTGTTCAGCACCTCGGGCTGCAGCCGGCCGGGTTCCTGCGTCCACTGCGTCAGGAAGTTGACGCAGCGCGGGTCGCTGAGCTTGAAGAAGTAGTGTTCGCTGGTCTTGAGCACCGGCGTGGCGCCGGACAGCACCGAGTACGGGTTCTTCAGCTCGGTGGGCGCGTAGACGGCGCCGCAGACCTCGCAGCTGTCGCCGTATTGGTCTTTCGCGCCGCACTTGGGGCATTCGCCCTTGATGAAGCGGTCCGGCAGGAACATCGACTTGGCGGGGTCGAAGAACTGCTCGATGGTCTTGGTCGAGATCAGTTCGTTCGAGCGCAGCGACAGGTAGACCGCCTTGGAGAGTTCGTGGTTCTCGGGCCCGTCGGTCGAGTGCCAGTTGTCGAAGCTGATGTGAAAGCCGTCCAGGTACTGCTTGCGGCCGGCGGCGATTGCCGCGACGAATTCCTGCGGGGTCTTCTTCGCCTTCTCGGCCGCGATCATGATCGGCGCGCCATGGGCGTCGTCCGCACAGACGAAGTGCACCTGCGAGCCCGCCATGCGCTGGTAGCGAACCCAGATGTCGGCCTGGGTGTACTCCATGATGTGGCCGATGTGAAAACCGGCGTTGGCATAGGGCAGAGCGGTGGTGACGAAGAGCTGTCGGGACATGGGCGCGGGGACGGCAGGGTCGGGCGGGAAACCGGCGATTTTAGGTTTGAGGCTCGGCGGGGTCGGCCGTGTTGGCGTCGGGCTCGCCGTCGGCCTGGGGTTCGTCGCTGCCGTTTTCGTCGGCGGGCTTGCCGTTCAACTTGCGTTGGCGCTTTTCCTCGGCCTTGCGCTTCTTGGCGAGTTCACGCTGGCGTTTCTCGTAGCTGTAGTTCGGGGTGGCCAAATGCGTTTCTCCTGGGAGCGCCTGCACGCGCGGGCAGCACCAATGTAACCCGCGGCCCCGGTGCCCGTTGCGCGGCACTTGGATCAGAAATCTCCAAGCAACCTCAAGGAATGAGGCTAAGTCACTGATTCGTAACACTTCTGAAACCTATCCACCGAGTCTGTGGATAACTTTGTGGAGAAGCCCCTCCCGTCGACGCCAAGCCCTTGTGCGATGCGGCTCCCGTTAGGTTGCTGTTTTTTTGTGCAACAGAACCAGTTCTATATGAATCAATGACTTAGCGTCGATGCGGCGCCGTTGGTTCGGCTGTGGGGGGTGAGCGCACGCAGGGCTTGACTCCTGCCGAAAGTGGGGATAAGTCAAGCCAGCATGGATCGACGGGAAGGAAATCGATGACGAATTCGTGTCGCTTGTCCCCGCCAACTGTGGACAACTCTGTGGGCCGGCTGACGACAGCCGCGCTAAGTGCTTGATCGGCCAACGCCTGGCTTGCCCTGCCTGTTTTTAAGGCGCTGGTTTGGGTGGTGGCCGCGGCGCCGGCCCGGGCTTGCCGAGTGCTGCCAGCTAAACTTACATCTTTAAACGAGTGACAGCGGCGCAGATGGTGGACACGACGAGGGAGGGCGTAGGGCGCAAGAGCGCTTCACGCACCGGTACTTTCGAACTGAAGTCGCGCCGCTTCAGCGTGCTGGGTTTGGTGCTGCACAGCGCCGACATGACGGAGCTCGCAGCCGACTGGGCCGAGCGTGCGGGTGTGGGCGGTTTCGAGCACGAGCCCGTCGTCATCGACCTCAGCGCCGTGCCGCGCAGCCCCGCCACGACGGTGGTCGAAGGCCAGGGTGACTTGGCGCTCGACGGCCTCGCACCCGTGGACCTGCGCGCGATCGTCGACTTGCTGCGCGCCAGCCAGCTGCAGCCGGTGGCCGTGACGGGGGCGACGCCCGAAGAGCTCGAGCTCGCGCAGACGCTGGGCCTGGCGGATGCCGCCGAGGAGCCGGCCCCTGCCGCTGCGGCTGTGCCCGCGCCGACCGAGGTCGGGCCCGAGGCGGTGCGCGAAGTGGTGCGAGAGATCGTCGTCGAGAAGATCATCGAGAAGCCGGTGCCCCCCGCGCCCACGATGGTGGTGGACAAGCCGCTGCGTTCGGGCCAGCGCGTCTACGCCAAGGGCGGTGATCTTGTGGTGCTGGCGCTGGTGAACCACGGTGCCGAGGTCATCGCCGATGGCAGCGTCCACGTCTACGCGCCGCTGCGCGGCAAGGCCATCGCCGGGGCGCGCGGTGACACGGCGGCCCGCATCTATGCACACAGCCTGGAGGCGGAGTTGCTGGCCATTGCCGGCATCTACCGCACGACCGAGAACCCGCTGCCGGCCGATGTGGCGGGCAAGCCCGCGCAAGTGCTGCTCGACGGTGAAAAGCTGCTGATGCAGCTGCTCACCTTCTAAGCTCAACACCGATTGAACTGAACGAACAGGAAAGCCCCAGATGACCACCAAGATCGTCGTCGTCACCTCCGGCAAGGGCGGGGTCGGCAAGACCACCACCAGCGCGAGCTTCGCCACGGGCCTTGCGATGCGCGGCCACAAGACCTGCGTCATCGACTTCGACGTGGGCCTGCGCAACCTCGACCTCATCATGGGTGTGGAGCGCCGGGTCGTGTATGACCTCATCAACGTCATCAATGACGAGATCAAGCTGACGCAGGCGCTCATCAAGGACAAGCAGCTCGACAAGCTCTACATCCTGGCGGCCTCGCAGACGCGCGACAAGGACGCGCTCAAGCAGGAGGGCGTGGAGCGCGTGCTCAACGAGCTCAAGGAGATGGAGTTCGACTTCATCGTCTGCGACTCGCCGGCCGGCATCGAGACCGGTGCGCTCATGGCCATGCACTACGCCGACGAGGCCCTGGTGGTGACGAACCCCGAGGTCTCCTCGGTGCGCGACAGCGACCGCATCCTGGGCATGCTCAGCAGCAAGACCAAGCGCGCCATCGACGGCGGTGAGCCGGTGAAGGAGCACTTGCTCATCACGCGCTACAACCCCAATCGCGTCGAAGGCGGGCAGATGCTGAGCCTGGACGACATCCACGAGATCCTGCGCACCCCACTGATCGGCGTGATCCCCGAGAGCGAAAGCGTGCTGCAGGCGTCCAACCAGGGCCTGCCCGCCATTCACATGCAGGGCAGCGACGTGTCCGAGGCGTACAAGGACGTCGTGGCGCGCTTCCTCGGCGAGGACAAACCCATGCGTTTCACCGAGGCCGTGAAAGCCAGCTGGTTCAAGCGCGTTTTCGGGGCGAAGTAAGGAGGCAGGCTCATGGGATTCCTGAACTTCTTCCTCGGCGAAAAGAAGAGCTCGGCCAGCGTCGCGAAAGAGCGGCTGCAGCTCATCCTCGCCCACGAGCGCAACGGGCGCAGCAGCAGCCCCGACTACCTGCCGCAACTGCAGCGCGAGCTGGTGGCGGTCATCAGCAAGTACGTGTCCATCCATGCCGAGGACATCAAGGTCCACATGGAGCGCCAGGGCGACCTGGAGGTGCTCGAGGTGAAGATCGAGTTGCCCGAGACCAAGTAAGCCCCTCGCCCAGCCTTGCCTGGCTGAACGCCGGCAAGTCTGGTTGGTCCCCCGAGGGGACGCCGATGCTCGCGGCATCGAGCCGCTCGCACATCGCCCGACGGGCCGGCTTGGGGCGGCCCGGCGCTCGGCCCCAAATACTCAGCGCGCGGCGCGCGCCTGTTCGCGCAGCATGAACAGGTAGAGGCTTTCCACCTTCGCGCGAGCCCACGGGGTCTTGCGCAGGAACTTCAGGCTGGACGACACGCTGGGGTCAACGCGAAAGCATTTGATCTCGATGCGTTCGCCCAGCTCACGCCAGCCGAAATACTCAACCAGGGCGGTCACGATGGCCTCGAGCGTGAGGCCGTGCAGAGGGTCTTTGCTGCCGTTCATTCGTGCGTGAACTGGTCGGAGTTCTTGCCCTTGAACTGCGCGTAGTAGCGCTTGATCTCGGCCATGTCGGCCTCGACGTCGCCGGTGGGCGTGAACAGCGGGCCCAGGCCCACGAGCTTGCGCGGGTAGTCCATGTAGGCCATGACGATGGGCAGCTTGGCCGTGACGGCGATCCAGTAGAAGCCGGTCTTCCAGTAGATGGTCTTGCTGCGCGTGCCCTCGGGCGGCACGATGAGCTGCACCGGGCCGTCGGCTGCCTGCAGCGCGGCCGCCGAGGCGGCGACGAGGTTGTTGGACTTGCTGCGGTCCACCGGGATGCCGCCTAGCCAGCGCATCAGCCCGCCGAAGGGAAACTTGAAGATGGAGGACTTGCCCATCCAGTACGGCGTCAGGCGCAGCGCGAAGGCGGCGAACAAGGTGTTGGGCAGGTCCCAGTTGCTGGTGTGCGGGGCGGCGATGAAGACGCTTTTGTGGGCTTGCGGTGGCAGCTCGCCTTGTACGGTCCAGCCGGCCAGCCGCAGCCACGTGAGGGAGACGCCGCGCAGCACGGTGCTGACGCCAGGCGTCGTGAAAATCGTTCGATGCATGCCGCGATTGTCCCGTCGCACCCCTCTGCTCGAAACTGAGGCAGATTAAGAAAATGCCTGAATGAGCAAGCACTTAACGCGTCCGCCCGCAGGCTGTTCACGGGTTTGTCCACAGGCGCCGCCGAGGCGGTTGCCGGTCAGGGCAGCCGGAAGTTCGACACCGACTTCACCAGCTCGGCCGACTGCTCCCGCAGGCTCTCCGCGGCGGCGGCGGACTCCTCCACGAGCGCGGCGTTCTGCTGCGTCATCTGGTCGAGCTGCTGCACGGCCTGACCGATCTCGCCCAGCGTCGTGGCCTGGTTGGCGCTGGCCGCCGAGATCTCGTGAATGATGCGGCTGACGCGTTGCACGCTGGCGACCACCTCGCGCATGGTCGCGCCCGTGTCGCTGACCAGGCGGCTGCCGCCGTCCACGCGCTCGACGGACGCGGAGATCAGCGTCTTGATCTCGCGGGCGGCCTGGGCCGAGCGCTGGGCCAGCGCGCGCACCTCGCTGGCCACCACGGCAAAGCCCCGGCCTTGTTCACCGGCACGCGCGGCTTCCACGGCGGCATTCAGCGCCAGGATGTTGGTTTGGAAGGCGATGCCGTCGATGACGCCGATGATGTCGGCGATCTTGCCCGACGACTGCTGGATGTCGTTCATCGTCGTGATGACCTGCTCCACCATCGCGCCGCCGCGGTCGGCCACTTGCGAGGCTGCCTGTGCCAGCCCGTTGGCCTCGCGGGCGGAGTCCGCATTCAGCCGCACGCTCTCGCCGAGCTGTGCCATGGCGGCGCCGGTTTCCTCGAGGCTGGCGGCGGCGTTCTCGGTGCGCTGCGACAGGTCCGAGTTGCCGGTGGCGATCTCGGCGGAGGCCATCTGCACCTGCTCGGCCGCGCCGCGCACACCCTGGATGGTGCTGGCCAGGCGCTGCTGCATGTCGCGCAGCGAACCGTTCAGTGCGGCCAGTTCGTCGGAGCCGTCGACGACGACGGTCTGGCGCAGGTCGCCCTCGGCGATGCTGCTGCTCAGCGACTGGGCCTGATCCAGCGGCTGCGTGACCGAGCGGGTGATGATGTTGGCAATCACCACGCCTAGTGCCAACGCGATGAGCATCAGCACCATCACGACCTGGCGGGCCTGGTTGACCTGCGCCTGCGCGTCGTCGCGGGCGGCCTGCAGCAGTTCTCGCGTGTGGTCGGCGTAGGCGTCGATGGCATTCAGGTAGCGCTCCATCGCCGGCAGGGGTTCGATGACGGCACGCAGGTGGATGTCCTCTCCGCCGGCCTTGGCCTTGGCGACGACCTCGCGAGCCGCCTGGTATTGCTTGCGGCCATCGTTGACGGCGTTCAGCAGGCGCTCGGACTCAGGGTCTTGCTTGAGCTTGTCGAGCTCTTCCTGGATCTTGTCGATGCGACCGCTGACTTCCTTGGAGCGGGCGGTGAAGCCTTTGACGAAGCCTTCGTCCTCGACCACCAGCGCCACGATGCGGCGCAGGATGTTGCCTTCGGTCAGGCCGGCCCATTGGCGCGCGAGCTCCAGCGTGCGCATGTCGGCTTCCACGAGGTGGTCGATGCGCTGGCTCAGGGCCGAGACACGCAGCATGCCGACGATGGAGGCCACCGTCAGCAGCACCATGACCAGCGCGAAGCCGGCGAGCACGCGCGAGCGCAATTTCCAGTGGTTGAGCTTGAACATCTTGGACGTCTCCGGCATTGAAAGAGGGTGGCTTGAACTCCCGCGATCCTCGCCGGTTTTCAGTGCCTGGCAAGGGTTAACACCAGACGCAGATGTGCAATGCTCGGCTGAAGCGGCGGGTGCGTGTCAGCGCTGTGGTGCCGTCGCGTCGGGCGGCCCGAGCGTGACCGGGCTGCGGGGTTCGGCGACGCAGGGCAGGATCAGCCCGTCGGCTTTCTCCTCGGCGCTCAAACCCGGCCAGGCGATGCGGTGCTCGACGCGGCCGCTGACGCAGCGCGCCAGGCAGGTGCGGCAGGTGCCGTTGCGACAGGACCAGGGCAGTGCAATGCCGGCCGCCAGCGCGGCGAGCAGCAGCGGCTGGTCGGCGGGACAGTCGAAAATGGCGCCTTGCGGCTCCAGCCGCACCTGGAAGCTGGCCACGCCGGCCGATCGTGGCTCATTCATGAAACTCTCCTCTTTGCCCACCCAAGGCGGCGCCGCGCCGGTGCCGCCTGCCGGCGCCTGGCCGCGGCCTTCGTCGGGGGCCTGCTGTCGATGACGTCGCCCCATCTTGCCAGCCCCTGCATCGCCGCACGCTACCTGGCCGGCTATCCGCCCGAACTCATCCAACAAGCGGAACAGCTGCGCCTGGACGGCCGCCTGGCCGACCATCTCGCGCACCGCTTGCCCGAGCGCCACGAGGTGCGCAGCGACGGCGCGCTGTTCGACTATGTGCAGGCCTTGAAGGCCCGCCACCTGCGCAACGCCGAGCCGCTGAACTCGGTCAACTACGACGCCAAGCTGCGTGTGCTGCAGCACGCACTGGGCACGCACACGCGGCGTACACAGGTGCAGGGTGCCAAGCTGAAGATGCGCCGCGAGATCCGCGTGGCCACGCTGTTCAAGGAGGCGCCGGCCGCGCTGCTGCGCATGATCGTCGTGCACGAGCTGGCGCACCTGCGCGAGCTGGAGCACAACAAGGCCTTCTACAAACTCTGCCAGCACATGGAGCCGGATTACTTTCAGCTGGAGTTCGACCTGCGGCTGTACCTGATGAACCAGGAGAACCCGCAGTGATCTTGTTGGCGCCCATGGAAGGGCTGTTGGATCACATCCTGCGCGACGTGCTGACGCGCGTGGGCGGTGTGGATCGCTGCGTCAGCGAGTTCATCCGTGTGACGGACCAGCTGCTGCCGGCCCGCGTGTTCACACGCATCGTGCCCGAGCTGAAGAACGGCGGCCGCACGGCCGCTGGCGTGCCCGTGCACCCGCAGCTGCTGGGGTCGGATGTGCAGTGCCTGGCCGAGAACGCCGCACGCCTGGCCGAGTTGCGGCCGGAAGGCATCGATCTGAACTTCGGCTGCCCGGCCAAGTGCGTGAACCGCCATCGAGGGGGCGCCGTGCTGCTGGACGAGCCCGAGCTCATCCACGCCATCGTCGCCGCCGTGCGCCGCGCGGTGCCGGTCGGCATCATGGTGTCGGCCAAGATGCGGCTGGGCTACATGGACACGAGCAGGACGCTGGACGTGGCGCGCGCCATCCATGCTGCGGGTGCGCAGGAGATCGTCGTGCACGCGCGCACGAAGGCGGACGGCTACAAGCCACCGGCCTATTGGGAGCGCATCGCGGACATCCGCGCCGCCGTGCCACTGACCGTCATCGCCAACGGCGAGATCTGGACGGCCGAACACGCGGCGCTCGCCCGCGAACGCAGCGGTTGCGAGCACCTGATGCTCGGCCGCGGCATGGTGGCCGACCCCGGCCTGGCGTTGCGCGTGGCCGGGCAGTGCGCCGTGCCGCTGCCCTGGCCTGAGCTGCTGCCGTTGATGCAGGACTTCTTCGACCAGGTGCGCGCCCGCGTGGCGCCCAAGCATCAGGGCGGGCGGCTCAAGCAGTGGCTGCACTACCTGAAGCGTGCCTACCCGGAGGCCGAGGCGGCGTACGCAGAACTGCGCACCGTCAACGATGCCGGCGAGCTGGCGCGGCGCCTCTTCGGGCCTCAGCAGGCCTGAGCGGTCTTCGTGGCGGGCCGCGTGGCGGCGGCGCTCTCGGTGCGAACGCTGACCCATGCCACCGCCAGGCCGCCCAGCGGCAGCACCGCAGCGGCCCATGGCAGCGCGAGCAGGTCGGCGCCTTGCGTGATGACCACGCCACCCAGCCACGCGCCCAGTGCATTGCCGAGGTTGAAGGCGGCGATGTTCAGGCTGGAGGCCATGCTCTGGCCGGCGCCCTGCGCCTTGTCCAGCACGCGCAACTGCAGCGGTGCCACGGTGGCGAAACCGGCGGCGCCCAGCAAGCCGATGAAGAGCACCGCCAGCGCGGGGTGGGGCAGGGCCCAGCGCATCAGCGCCAACACGCCGGCCAGCACCGCCAGCGTGCCCAGCAGCGTGGGGACCAGCGCGCGATCCGCCAGGCGGCCGCCGACGACATTACCGACGACCATGCCCACGCCGAACACCAGCAACACGGCCGAGACGCCAGCGTCGCTGAACCCGCTCACCTGCTGCAGCAGCGGCTGCACGAAGGTGAACACCGTGAACACGCCGCCGAAGCCCAGCACCGTGGCGCCCAGGCCCAGCAGCACGTGGCCGCGCTTGAGCACCTTGAACTCCTCGCGCATGGACATCGCGCTGCCCGCGCCCGCCTCACGGGCCGACACGAACACGGCGATGACGGCCATCGCCATCAGCCCGATGGCGCTGACGGCCCAGAACGTCGAGCGCCAACCGAAGTGCAGGCCCAGCCATGCGCCGGCCGGTACGCCCAGCAGCGTGGCCACGGTCAACCCGGTGAACATCGTCGAGATGGCCGAGGCCTTGCGGTCCGCGGGCACCACGCTGGTGGCCACCACGGCGCCCACGCCGAAGAAGGTGCCGTGGGCCAGCGACGTGACGACGCGCGCCAGCATCAGCAGCTCATAGCTGGGGGCCAGCGCGCAGGCCAGGTTGCCCAGCGTGAAGATGGCCATCAGCGCCAGCAGCGCGGTCTTGCGCGGCACGCGGCTCAGCGCGGCGGTCAGCACCGGCGCACCGACGAAGACGCCCAGCGCGTAGCCGGAGATCAGCAAGCCTGCCGTGGCGACGCTCACGTGCAGGTCGCCCGCCAGCTGCAGCAGCAGGCCCATGATGACGAACTCGGTGGTGCCGATGCCGAAGGCGCCGACCGTCAGCGCGTACAGCGCCCAGGGTCGGCGGGCCGTGGGGGCGGCGGCCGACGCCGCTGGTGAAGAGGGATGCATGTCGGTCCGCCTGCAAGGCGGTGAACGAGGAGATGGCCGGCAGGTTAGGGAATTCGATTCGATGTAGAAACCACCAGATCACCGAATCAGTTTCAACACTTCATTGAAAGACTCCCAGGCATGAGCAGCCGTCTGGACGACCTGAACCTCTTCCTGCGCGTGTTCGATGCGGGCTCGATCAGCGCGGCGGCGCGCAGCCTGGACCTGTCAGTGGCCGTGGCCAGCCAGCGGCTGCGCGCGCTGGAGCAGTCGCTCGGCGTACGGCTGTTCCACCGCACCACGCGCAGCCTCACACCCACCGACGAGGGCCTGGCGCTGGTCGGGCAGGGGCGCCCGCTGGTGGACGACCTGCAGACGCTGATGGCCGGTTTGCGCCAGGCCGGCACGGCCGTGACCGGGACGCTGCGCATGACGACCTCGACCACCTTCGCGCGCCAGTACGTGTCGCCGTGGCTGCCGGAGTTCATGCGGCGGCACCCGCAGCTGCGGCTGAGCCTGGACCTGTCAGACCAGGTGCATGACCTCGTCACCGCCGGTTTCGACCTGGCGCTGCGCATCGGCGCGCTGGAGGATTCCAGCCTGGTGGCGCGCCAGCTTGCGGTGAACCGGCGTGTGCTGTGCGCGTCGCCCGACTATCTGCGCCGCCGTGGCCACCCGGCGCGGCCGGAGGACCTGATGACGCACGACTGCCTCATCCTCGTCGGCAGCCAGGGCCGGGCAGATGAATGGCGCATGAAGGACCGGCGCGGCCGGGAAGTAGCGATGCGCGTGGACGGGCCGTTGGAAAGCAGCCAGGGCGAGGTGTTGCGCGACGCCGCCGTGGCGGGCCTGGGCATCGCCGTGCACTCGACCTGGCATGTGGCCGACGACCTGCGCGCCGGCCGGCTGGCCGTGGTGCTGCCCGACTGCAAGCTGCCCGCGACGGGCATCCACGCCGTGATGCCGCAGCGCCGGCTGGTGCCGGCGCGCGTGACGGCCTTCGTCGACTTCATGGCCGAGAAGCTCGGCGGCGTGCCGCCGTGGGAACGCGACGCGGCACCCGCCACGCGCGCCCGGCGGCGGCCTTGATCAGCCCGGCTGCTTGGTGATGCGCAGGTAGGGCTTGGGCGCCTGCCAGCCGGCGGGAAACAGCGTCTTCGCGTCCTCGTCGCTGACGGAGCCGGCAATGATCACGTCCTCGCCTTGCTGCCAGTTCGCGGGCGTGGCCACCTTGTGCTTGGCGGTGAGCTGCAGCGAGTCCAGCACGCGCACGATCTCCTCGAAGTTGCGGCCCGTCGTCATCGGGTAGGTCAGGATGAGCTTGATGCGCTTGTCCGGCCCGACGATGAAGACCGAGCGCACAGTGGCGTTGGCGGCCGCGGTGCGCCCGTCGGACGTGCCCTCGAGGTCGGCCGGCAGCATGTTGTAGAGCTTGGCGACGTGGAGGTCGTGGTCGCCGATCAGCGGGTACCTGGGCAGGTGGCCCTGCGTCTCCTCGATGTCGGCGGCCCACTGGTGGTGGCGCTCCACCGGGTCCACCGACAGGCCGATCAGCCGGGTGTTGCGGCGCGTGAACTCGGGCTCGATCTTGGCCAGGTAGCCGAGCTCGGTGGTGCACACCGGCGTGAAGTCCTTGGGGTGCGAGAACAGCACGACCCAATGGTCGCCGATGAAGTCGTGGAAGCGGATCTCGCCCTGGGTGGTCTGGGCAGTGAAGTCGGGGGCGAGGTCGTTGATGCGCAGGGACATGAAGGGCTCCTGGGGTTGGGCTGCGGCGGCGCGTCGATGATAGGAATCGCGTGCTGCGGTGTCCTCTGCGCGTACCGCATGAGCTTGCGCGGTTTCCTTCTGATGCCGCCAGCGGCCGGGCGAGGCCCGATGCACGCGCGGATGACCTTCGCAACTTCTGCTGTGGCGGGAACTGGCTCTAGCATGCGCGCATGAAGATGCTCCTGACC
>JACCDP010549702.1_pt1 | contig 13118 bp, 11 predicted proteins | sample 7445841 | NCBI WGS metagenome assembly JACCDP01 (sample SAMN15323441, study PRJNA562643) | freshwater metagenome | isolation source: river surface water | place: USA:Blue River Watershed | collected 2017-08-17
AATGGTTAAGTGCATTAAATTTTATTTGGGACAATATTGAAATGAGAAAACAACTTACACCAATCTGTAAATGGGAGGATGTGAATAATGAAGTTATTTATAAAATATTTGACGACGAATTTACAAATGTATTATATTCATTGGATGAGGGATCTGCTAAACAATGCTTCCTCAAATTATTAAAAAATGACACTAAAAATATTACAGAGATATCTGAAGGAATTTACGGAATGATAAGTGTACTTATGTCCGATCGATATTGGAAAAGTAATCAAAAATGTACATATGAGTTTGATATTAGTGAGTTGGATAAATTCGTTAAATTTATCGATAATAGATTTGATGAAAAATTGGTAATAGAAAAGATAAATACATCAACAAAAAGACCAAATAAAATAATATTAAACGATGAATTTAAATCTTTTGTTTGGGAAAAATTTGAAAATAGATTTGAAAAACGAAATCAATTGATTTAACATGAGTACTCTTTGGACATTTGGTGATTCATTTACCGCTGGAGACGGTTGTGTAGAAAACATAGCAATTAGGGATGGACATCACAAATACTATAACGAATATAAAGAATTAGATAGTGATATATGGCCAAATATATTAGGTAAAACCATTGGGTATACCGTAAAGAATTTAGGAAAAAGTGGTGCAAGTAATGATTATATTTTAGATTCAATCATTGATAATTTTAATATGATTGGGTCAAATGATGTGGTGATAATTGAAAAAACATTTTATCAAAGATTTGATGTCCCCAAATTAAATACTAATGAATTTCACACACAATATGGTGAAGGACTTTATTCACTTTCAATTGATTTAAAAACAAACAAGTACAATAAAGACAAATTAGAAATTGAAACAATATTAAATTACGGCACATTATTCGCCGATAATTTATTGTTTAAAGAAAGACAGGATAAACGATTTGGATTCATTGAAACATTATTAAAAACAAACGCAAATAAAACTTTAATTTGGGATGTTGATAGTGATTTAAGAAAATCAATTGAAACGATAGGTCAACATACTGAAGGCGAAATAAAAGATTATCATTTTAGTTTTAATGGACATAAAACATTTAGTAATCTTTTATATAAAAAATTATACAATAAACCCTCGTTAATTTAAGTGAACAATCAAATAGATTTAAAAAATTATACGTGTAACGTACCATTTACATCGTTAGAAATACACAACAACGTCTGTTTTGTTTGTTGCCCATCTTGGTTACCAAATATGGTGGAACTTAATGAAATTCCACTAAAAGATGTTTATAATAGTGAACCAATAATTGATATTAGAAATTCCATATTAGATGGTTCTTTTAAATATTGTAGTAAAGAACTTTGTCCATATTTGAGTAAATTAGTAAACTACGGTGTACCATCCGGACCGGTAAGATTAAAAGAAGAATCACCAACATATAATGCAATTGTAAAAAACAATACACCTGAAAACTTAGTGATGAATTTTGATAGGACCTGCAATTATAAATGTCCGTCATGTAGGGTAGATTTAATTGTGGAAAATGGTGAAGGTATAAAACGTGTAGAAAAAACGATTGAAGACATCGATAATTATTATTCAGAACATGTAAAAACTTTATATATTACCGGTTCTGGTGATCCATTTGTTTCCGTAGGTTTTAGAAATTATTTAAGAAATTTTAATCCAAAAAAATACCCAAATTTAAAGTTAATACATCTACACACTAATGCAAGTATGTGGAATAAATCAATGTGGGATAGTATGCCAAATATACATAGATACGTTCATACTTGTGAAATCAGTATAGACGCGGGTACAAAGGACACTTACGAAAATAAAACGAGAATAGGTGGGAATTGGGAAACCCTAATTGACAATCTAAAATTTATTAGTACCATACCACGTATGAATGTAAAAACATCATTTGTGGTGCAAGATTCTAATTACATGGAAATGGAAACATTTTACAATTTAATGAATTCAATTTTTGGTAAACGACTAAATGTTTTTTTCGGAAAGATAACCAATTGGGGTACATTTTCTGAGGGTGAATTTAAACTAAAACAAGTATGGGATACCGAACATCCTGAACACCAGTTGTTTAAAAATGAATTTAATAAAATATGGAAAAACCAAAATTTATTTCATAATTTATATGAGTTTATTGACACCACAAATAAAACATTAATATAATATGGAAAAAATATACTTTGATGATTTTACATACGTATGGAAAACAAAGTTTAATACACTACGTGACAAAAAAGATATATTAAATGAGTGCATTATGGCAATTAATATACTGGGGGAAAATGAATTTGATGTTTTCCCATTAAATACGTTGATAAAAAATAAAAACACTAATACAGATTTTATGAATTTTCCTCAAATAAATAAAATAATTGAAGAAGGAATTAATCTGTGTAAAGAACTGTATTATGAAAATAGTGAAACAAAATATGATAAAATACACACCGATTATTGGATAAACATGGTAAGAACTGAAAATCCAAAACAAACTGATTTATCATCACAAACGGAAATCATTATGCATACGCATGTTGATATAAATCGTAAATTGAATTCCTTTCGTCCAAATTATACGTATGTGTATTATGTTCAAATGCCAAATAACTTAGATGGTAATGATGGTGTGTTATATGTTGAGGGAAGAGATGGTATTATTTATAATATTTTACCAAACGAAGATGATTTTATTATAATGGAAAGTCATGTTCCTCACGCTCCTGCAACCTCTAAAAAATCCACTAAAGATAGAATTGCTATCGTTGGTAACGTTGGTTTTGAGGTCATAAAAAAAAATAACACACTAATATAATGCGAGTTTTGGTTTTATCCCATACGAGAAGTGGTTCTACCACATTATGTAAATGGATTTCAAAAGAATTAAATTTAAGACTAGATGAAACTCCATATAATTACAAAACATTTAATTCAGTTTTCGAATCCAATAACATATTAAGAAAAATAGTCGTTGAGGAATATTACCCAACAAAAGAGGATATTTCTAAATTTGATAAAGTTGCGTGCTTAACAAGGGAAAATTGTACGGATACATCGATTAGTTTCATACAATCCAAAAATGTTGGTATATGGCATAATCAATATGAAATAACAACGGAATGGATTGGTGAAAATGAAAATAAAATATTGGAACAAATACATAAATTTGAGGAGATGAAGTTAAGGTTAAAAGAATATAAAGTTTTTCAAACAACATATGAATCCATATACCTCAATAAATCTGACGTTAATAAAATTTTAACATATATGAATATCGATTCCCCAAAATATTTAGATATGTTGGGTTATGATAAAAAATATAGAAAAGATAATAATGTTTTTATCAAAAAACATATTGGAATTGTATGATAGTAAATCAAAATATAACATTTACTAAAGAAGAATGTGAATCTATAATATCACATAATGAAACGTATATTACAAATTGGAGAATGGGTGATAGAAAATATAATTCACAACCAATTAATTATTCGTTAGATACCAAATGGTTATTTGATAAGTTGAGGAATTTTGTTGAAAGGGAAACAAACATTAGAATTAGAACAATAAAAAAAACAATACATTTTCATAAATTTACAAAAGGTGATTGGTTTGGAAGGCATAATGATATTAGAGATGATAGGGTCTTTGCTGTTGGTGTATTATTAAATGATGGTTTTGAAGGTGGGGATTTCAAGTTATATGACCCAAATGAAATAATAATAAACAAACAAACCGGAAACACCTACATATTTGATGTAAAAATTGACCATGAAATAACACCTATTTTAAATGGAGAAAGATATTCATTACTTTGGTTTTTACAAAATGAACATTTAGAAGTAAAGATTGATAAATTAATATGATAAGAATATATTACCATATTTACGCAATCGATGGGGTTGAGTCTATTATAGAAGAACAACTTTCTTTAATGGAAACCCATTTTAATTTTGAACATATAATAAACATTGGAATATGTTTATCGGAAGAAAACACACCAATAGATAATATTATTAAATTAATCAACAAGCACAATAAATCAAATCAAATAGTTGTTTGTGATATTAAAAATGAATGCAATGAGTTCGTAACCTTAGACTTAATAGAAACACATAAATCAACATTTGACGATAATGATTTAATTTTTTACCTACACACTAAGGGAGCTTCTAAACAAAAAAGTGGAGAATATGAAGAAATTTTAATTTGGAGAAACAGAATGCACGATACCAATATAATAAACCACAACTATGTTTTTGATTTGTTTAATAGTACCGATTTTAACACATATGGTTTATTATTAGAAAATGTTGGTAATTTAATCTATTCGGGAAATTTTTGGTGGGTTAAAGGAAAATATATTAAAACAATTAACATTGAAAACATTGAAAAGAATAGATGGAATGCTGAGTTACAATACATTCAAAACGGAATTAGTTGGGTCCCACATTCTGAATATACTAAGAATAGAAACGATATTCATATGGTGAAAACACAACCCCCAAGTTATAAAAAAAATAAATTAATATGAAATCATTAGTACATTGGAATATAAATAATTTTACCGCATCCACTTATAAGTACACCTTAGAGGGTAGGTCAAATAATTCATTCAATACCTGTGGAAGTGATAACACTGGTTTATGTGAATATACATATAATAACTTAGGATTTAGGGGAGACTCAACACATAAGAAAGGTTTTAAAGTTATGTCAATAGGATGCTCATTAACAGAAGGGGTTGGTGTGAATGATAATGAAACATGGTCATCTCAGTTCTCTAAATTATTAGAAAACGGTGTTGATTTTAATTTAGGTGTTTCGGGAAGAAGTAATGATTATATATGTAGGTCTTTAATGACTTTCTATGAACTATTAAATCCAGATTTGGTATTAATAATGTACACATCACCAATTAGAAGAGAGGTATATACTGAAAATGGGGGAATCGAACCTTTCATACCGGCACAATCTTGGGGATACATGGAAGAAACTGAAGATGGTAAAAAAATACAAAATTATTTAACGGAACTACAAAACGATAATGAAGATTTTATCAATTGGTATAAAAATCACCAATTGATTAGGTTATTCTTAGAATCTAAAAAGTGTAATTGGTTATGGAACGGAAATTTCGGAGTACCAAAGGATTATGAGGAGTTTAATAGATTTGATGGTGAATATGGAACGTACATTGACAAGGGCACTGATGGAGGACACCCTGGTCCAAAACATAATAAAGAGTATGCTCAAAAATTGTATGAATTTATAGTAAAAAATTTCCCATCTTATTTAATTCAAAATTCAGTAAATAAACAAAATTTTATTTGATTTTTTAATGTATTTTCATTATATTATGTGTAATGAAAATATTAGCACACGCACCATTCATAGGTACAACAGGATATGCAAATCATGCTCGTTCCTTCTTTACTGCACTTAACAAATACCACACTGTAAAAGTAAGAAACCTAACCATCGGTAATAGTTGGAGTGGTATGAACAATCGTCCTCACGACGGTGAACCATATTTCACCAAGGAAATGGGAGATATGTTAATCCTACAGACATTACATAAAGCAGATGGTAATGGGAGGGTAGATGAACCAATGTACGATTATAAGGGAGATTTTGTTCCCGATGTACACATCGTACTAATGGAAACTAATAATCATTATTTCTTCGATGATTATAAAGGATATAAAATTGCATACAACGTATGGGAATCAACACGTTATCCTGACGATTTTTTTAAACAATTATTGAAGTTCGATGAGATGTGGGTACCGACCCAATGGCAATATGATTGTATCATTGAACAAGGATATCCAAAAGAAAGAGTATTCATCGTACCGGAGGGTGTGGATGTTGATACGTTCAAACCAATTGAGAAATATCCAGAAAGAGATAAGATACAATTCATACATTTTGGTAGATGGGACTACAGAAAAGGAACGACAGAAGTACTCCAAGCGTTTGCCGAAGAGTTTAAAGATGTTGATGACGTTGAGTTAATTGCGTCAGTTGAAAATCCTTATCCATACGATGGAATGAATTCAACAGAAGAAAGAGTTAAGTTTCATAACATTGACACTAAGAACATTAAGTTTGTTAAGTTCCCACCAAGAGAAGACTATGTAAAATATTTACAAACCGCACATGCTTTTGTTTCGTGTGCAAGAAGTGAAGGGTGGAATTTACCATTGATTGAAGCGATGGCTTGTGGAACACCATCCATTTATTCTAATTGGGGAGGACAATTGGAATTTGCTAAAGATAAAGGTGTACCTGTTGAGATTAAAGGATTGAGACCTGCCAATATTGAACACAAAGAATTTCCTGGTGAATATTGTGAACCTGATTGGGATGATCTTAGATGGAAGATGAGACAGGCGTATGATTATCATACTGCAATGTGGATTACGGCAAGAGGGGATGCGAAAGAAATACATAATAAATTTAATTGGGATACTGTTGCAAAAGGTGCGTGTGAAATTTTAGAAAGAAATAAAAAACCATTTGCGTTTGTAACAACAGGTAATTTAGGATACATGCCAGTTATTGAGAAGTTGGTACAATCATTATTAGAATTCTCAGAACAAAAGATTTTGGTTTATGGTATTGATTGTGAAGTACCATTTGATTATCCGAATGTAATTAAACGAACTATTACAGTTCCTAAGATTTCAGAACATGATAAATGGTATTGGAAACAGTGGTCATGTATCGAAGCGTTAAAGGAAGATTTTGAAAACTTTGTTTGGGTTGATGGTGATGTTGTTGTTAATCATAATATCGATAACATTAGACAATACTTTAATCAAATTGAAAACTATCCAATTGCCGACATTCACGTACAAGAAGAGTTCTTTGGTATGTATGATAACGGTAATAAGTCACAATTATTTAATCAACAATTGGCAAATGAATGGGGTATTGGTAAACGTAATCCATATATGCACATTTGTCTTTATGTCTATAATAAAAATTGTGCCGATTGGTTTGATGAATTACTCACTCATTATGTTTCATTAATGACAACAAACCCCGAAGATTACAAGAGATTGTATCTATGGAATGATGAGGGTATTGATAATGCGATGAGATGGAAACATGGTCACACTAAACATCTGCCCCTTTCAAATTTCGATACATCGTCGTATGATGGTGATGCTGGATTCATTGACAAATCATTACATCAGTTTTATAAGTTTTGGAATGAAGAAGGGCCACAGAATTTTGATAGAATATTTGGTTACCAATTTATTCCAAAAGATAAATCTAAAATCATTTATTTCCACGGTAACAAAAATGCTGAGATTTCAGATAAGATGATTGAATTCATAAAAATGCAACGAGATAAGTCATTCTATAAATCGCATTGTTTTTATACTGATGTATACAAAGTAGAGAACTTCTCACAATATTTTCAATATGAAGGAAGTACAATTGATGTTGCATCCAAATTTGGTTGGGCAGTCGCAATCTTCCATGAAATATTTAATCTTTTAGATTACTATAAGAATAGAGAACGAACTATTAATGAGGGAGATACCGTTGTTGACTTAGGAGGTAATATTGGTGTATTCAATAGATGGGCATATAGTCAAGGTGCAAGTAGAGTTATATCATTTGAACCTGATAAGAGATATTTTAAATTACTATCGTTAAACGCCGACCCACGTTCTGTATTATTTAATGCGGCAGCAAGTGATTCTATTGGCGAATTAAGTTTATTTGAGAGTACTCACTTAGGAGGTTCTAATTTATTTGGTACACAAGAAGGTGCTAAAGAATATAAAGTAAGAACATATACTTTAGATTATCTTTTCGAGACCGGTTTAATAGATAAGATTGATTTTTTAAAGATAGACATCGAAGGGGCCGAACACCATGCATTAAGGGGGATTAGTGATGAGAACCTTATGAAGGTTAAAACAATCTCTATGGAATACCACCACAGTCATTTTAATTATGATGAATGGTTGAGACAAGAAATGATTGATAGGATGTTAAGATTAGGATTTAACTCTTATATTTTATTTATGGGTTCAAATAACGCATTACAAATGATATATTTTACAAGATGAGTACATTAGATAAATTAGCAAAATCGTTCGGAACCGATAAATCTTCCGATAATCACAATTATTGTGTTAAGTATGAAAAGTATCTACCATTTAATAGATATGATAATCTAAACATTTTAGAGATTGGTGTTTTAGACGGTAAATCACTATTAACTTGGAAGGATTACTATTATCGTTCTAATATTTTGGGTGTTGATATCAATCCCGATTGTAAAAAATACGAAGAGGAAAGAATTAAAGTTGAAATCGGTTCACAAGCCGACAATGTTTTTTTACTTGATATTATGAGGGAGTACGGACCATTCGATATGATTTTAGATGACGGTTCACATATGAGTAGTCATATGATTTATTCATTTGAGCATTTATTTCAATCGGTTAAATCAGGTGGGGTATATGTAATTGAAGACATTGGATGTTCCTATTGGGAAGATTACGGTGGTGGATATTTAAATCCCGGTAGTGCTGTAGAATATTTTAAAAGACTTTCCGATGATGTTAACTTTAGAGGATTGATGAATTTTGATTATTCAAATGTACATGCAAGAAGAGAGGATGTTTTGACCGATTTATCAAAACAAGTACAACCTGGTTGTAGAACAGATATTGAATCGATAAACTTCCTTAATGGAATTATTATAATAACTAAACGATAATGGCATATAGTTTTGACGAAGATATCTTCGTAATTGATTGTTGGATTGACACTAAAGAAAAAGAAGAAACACTTTTAAATTTAATTAATAGAGTTAAAGTTTATAATGTACCAATATTATTATGTGGACACAGTCCTGTTAGTCTTGAAATTCAAAAACAGGTAGATTATTTCTTATACGATAAAAATAACAACATATTATTAGAAAAGGATTTTGAGGAATATGGTGTTGTTAGTGATAGATGGTCTATCATGAATGATTATAAAGTTTTCAATAAAGTAAACTTTCACCACGACTATGCAATTTGGGAAACGATGAGAAATGCGTTTCAGTTTGTTAAAAGATTAGGTAAAAAGTATATCCATTTTATTGAATTCGATAACTTACCTGATGAGGTACAGTACCGACAAGCTTTCATGGAATATATTAGAGGTAACGATGTGGTTGTTCAAGAGTATCTCGAGGGTTCAACAAAAGAAAGTGATCCATATTGTGCAACATATATATTCTCAATCAAAACGGATATTGCCAATCAAATGATTGAGAAAATTAATACCAAAGAGGAATACTTTAAAAATAGACCGGGTAAGTGGCAATTAGAAAAGGTATTTTACCAAACCCTAAGAGAAATAACTGGTAGTATTTTTGTCAGTAAGTATATCCCGAACGATGGTGAGCTGAACATATATGCTGCTTGGAACCGAAATGGTATTTTAAGGAACGGTGCAAGGTTCCAAACATATTTAGCGGTGGACCACCATAAAAAACTACATGTACATTTTATATCGGGATTTTCAGAGAGACAAGCCGATAAAGATTATTTGGTTGAGGTAAATTACGGACCTTGTAAGTTTTTTTACACGATTACTAAAGGTAGTTACCATTTAGAATCTTTGGGTGAATATATCGATGGGGAAACCGTTAGAGTATTTTACCAAGGAGTCGAGGTTTTTTCAGAGACACTAAATAAGAATGTCGATGAGTTTAGACGATTAAATAAATTGGAATGGAAAGTCAAAGAATCAAACCGAAAGTTTAATATAAATTTTGTCGATGGACCGTTTGTTGAAATCTTAGACAATGTTGATTTATCCTATAAAATTGATTTTGTTAATAGAAAAAACAATAAAATAGAGTACTCAACCATATTAAGAAGTAATCATTGGTGTAAATCCTCAATAAAATATTATGTGGATTGGGAAATTAGGATTACGGGAATTGATAATGATTATGTCGGTACCTATTTGATGGACCTTAAAGACAAAAGAGTCTTGGTTGGTTATGAAACAAAATCATTAGGGGATAACATAGCATTTATACCGTATGTGGAGGAATTTAGGAAACAAAATAATTGTCATGTAATTTGTTCTACGTTCCATAATGATTTATTTAAAAAAGACTATCCCGAAATTGAATTTATCGAACCTGGCACCAACGTTGAAAATATATATGCACTTTATAGGTTGGGTATTTTCTATGACAATAAACAAATAGACTACTCAAGACATCCTATAAACCCAATTAAAGAACCTTTAATGAAGGTTGCGACCGATATTTTAGGAATACAATATAAAGAAACAAAAGTAAAACTTCCTAAACTAACTAAATCAAAAAAGAAAAGGGTGTGTATAGCAATACATTCCACAGCACAGGCAAAATATTGGAATAACCCAACAGGATGGCAAGATGTGGTTGACTACATTAAAGGGAAGGGATATGAAGTGAGACTCCTTTCAAGAGAGGAAGATGGGTATATGGGAAATATTAATCCTAAAGGTGTTGTTAACCAAACTCCAAGTAACACTCGTGAAATATTAAAAACAATCCAAGAGTCAAAACTTTTTATTGGTATCAGTAGTGGTCTTAGTTGGTTAGCTTGGGGCGCAGATATTCCTGTTGTAATTATTTCTGGATTCACGGATAAACATTTAGAACCGATGGACGGAGTCACAAGAATTATCAATAAAGAGGTGTGTAATAGTTGTTGGCATACTCACGAATTTGACCCAGGAGATTGGAATTGGTGTCCTGTACATAAAAATACTGATAAACAATTTGAATGTTCAAAAGAAATAACATCCGAAACTGTTATCCAGCATATTGAAAAATTTTTATAATCACAAATTAAATTGATGCTTAAACATAAATGGTGAGTATTTATATGGTATAATATCATATTTAGATGAAAATATTTGAACCATTTATAACAGGGTCTCTTTCAGTATCAGGTTCGGCACACATAAAAGGTGATTTAACCGTACTTGGAACCATAAACGCTACGATTAGCGGTACAACATCAAACGCAGTAAGTGCATCATATGCATTGTATGCCTCAGATGCTGATAAATTGGATGGTAAAGATTCCACCGAATTCGCAATAACAGGTAGTAACATATTTAAAGCGAACCAAACAATTTCGGGTTCACTTTATGTTACAACTGATATAATATTAAACGGACAATCTTACACAGGACAAACATCGGGTACTTCAGGTACGTCTGGTTCTTCAGGAACTGCAGGTACAAGTGGTACTGCTGGTACATCTGGAAGTTCAGGTAGTTCAGGTTCCGCTGGTACATCAGGTTCTAGTGGTTCTTCAGGAACTTCAGGATCGGCCGGTACCTCAGGTTCAAGTGGTTCGTCTGGTTCATCTGGTTCATCGGGAACGGCAGGAACTTCAGGTTCAAGTGGTTCATCCGGTTCTTCTGGAACGTCAGGTTCGTCTGGATCTTCAGGTAGTTCGGGTACGGCGGGAACTTCAGGTTCTAGCGGTACATCTGGCACAAGTGGTACTTCAGGTACTTCAGGTTCTTCAGGAACATCAGGTTCTAGTGGTTCCTCAGGTTCATCAGGAACTTCGGGTACCTCAGGTTCTAGCGGAACATCGGGTTCTAGTGGTTCATCAGGAAGTTCTGGCACATCAGGTAGTTCAGGTACTGCGGGAACCTCAGGTTCTAGCGGTTCTTCAGGAACGGTTACATTATCAGGAACAACAGATAATGGTTTATTAACATTAAATGGTAGCTCACCAAACGTTAGTGTTGAACCAAATTTAACATTTGACGGTACAACTTTAACAGTAACGGGAGATATATTAGTAACTAATAATTTATTAGTTCAAGGTACAAACACAAATTTACAAGTAACAAATTTATATGTTGAAGATAAAACAATCACCTTAGCAAGTGGTTCATTAACCGCCGCCGCTGCGAATGGTGCTGGTATCGAGGTAGTTGGACCAACAACAGGTGCAACATTTACATATGCCAATACCGATGATAGTTGGAATTCTAATAAGTTATTGAATGTTCCATCTTTAAAGATTAACGGAACATTATATTCTGCGGCAACATCAGGAAGTTCAGGAACGTCAGGTTCATCTGGTTCTTCAGGAACATCAGGTAGTTCAGGTTCTAGTGGATCTTCAGGAACGAGCGGTTCTTCAGGTACCTCAGGTTCAAGTGGATCATCAGGAAGTTCAGGAACGTCAGGTTCATCTGGTTCTTCAGGAACATCAGGTAGTTCAGGTTCTAGTGGATCTTCAGGAACGAGCGGTTCTTCAGGTTCTAACGGTTCTTCTGGAACGTCAGGTTCAAGTGGGTCTTCAGGTTCTTCAGGTTCTTCAGGAACATCAGGTTCTTCAGGAAGTTCAGGTTCAAGTGGAACATCGGGTTCTTCAGGTTCTAGTGGATCTTCAGGAACAAGTGGTTCGTCAGGTACAACAACTATAACAAACGCCGCCGATAATAGAGTTATGACATCAGTTGGTGGTGTAACTTTAAATGGTGAGGCTAACTTTACATTTGATGGTACAACTGCATATATTGCAGGAGCGTTAGGTGTGGGTACCGCAACACCTGTTACAACAGGTTTAATTAGAGCAACAAATGATGTGATTGCATATTATGGTTCTGATGAAAGATTAAAGGAAAACATATTTACAATTACAGGTTCTTTAGATATATTAAAACAAATCAACGGTTATTATTTCGATTGGAAAGAAATGCCGGGTATACATGAGAACGAAGGACACGATATCGGGGTTATTGCACAAGAAATCAATGCAGTTTTACCTGAAATTGTAACCACAAGAGATAATGGATATATGGCTGTTAAATATGAAAAATTAGTGGCTTTATTAATCCAAACTAACAAAGAGTTGTTAGAAAGAGTAGAGGCTTTAGAAGCAAAAATAAAATAATGTAGATTAAACGCAAGTTTAATTAGTCAAACAAATTAATAGTTATGGGTTTAATACCTACAACAGGAAGTGAAGTAAGTATGGGTAGAATTGGGGTGGCTCTTGGAGTCATCCCAAATGCCACTACACAGGTGGCATTAA
>JACCDP010233132.1_pt1 | contig 13115 bp, 13 predicted proteins | sample 7445841 | NCBI WGS metagenome assembly JACCDP01 (sample SAMN15323441, study PRJNA562643) | freshwater metagenome | isolation source: river surface water | place: USA:Blue River Watershed | collected 2017-08-17
CATCGGCCACGCTCAGGGTATGCAAAGTCTCAAGTACGCGCTCAGCCTCTTCACCGTTCAATCCGAGTTGATTCGCCTGCGGCTCGAGCGAGCCACGCCGCGACTGGGAAGCCTGAATCAGGTGAGCATAAGAAAGAAGTCGGGAGGTGTGCAGCATTTGCGGAACCCCTCAAAATGTATAGGATCGGACCTCTTTGTACCGATTTTATCTAGACACTTCTAATAGAATTTCCCTATTACGCACTATAAATCTATAGTTGTGTAGATATAGTGCTAGGAAATCTTGTATTTTCCACGCTGGGCGCATATTATTGTGTAGGTTGTTGGTTTGGGCCACTCAATATTTTTTGCGCTGCATTGTCGAAAATGAAAACAATAGATATGCCCGCTGCACCGAAACTTTTCTCAATCGGCGCGATGTCGCGCGAAACTGGCATCCATGTCTCCACCATCCGCATGTGGGAAGCACGCTATGGCGCGTTACAACCCGTGCGCACCGAAGGCGGCGCGCGTCGATACACCACCACCGACTTGGAACGACTTCGGCTGATCAAGTTGCTCGTCGATCGTGGTCATAAGCCAAGTGCACTGGCGACACGAGATCTCGACCAACTTCATGCTGAACTGTTCGGACCGGGTACCCAAAACGGAAGTGTGTCATCCAGCCAGTGGCGTATCGCCTCGATGGGCAGTACTACCTGGCGATCGCTACTCTTTTCAGATCCAGCAATGAAGGCCTGGACGCCCACCGCACATTTCGATGCTTTATCCGACGTAGAGAACCGCTTCGAGTCATTTGATGTTGGCATTGTGTTGACGCCTGCGTTGCAGATGAATCTTGCCAAGTATCTGGCAGCCGCATTTTCAGTCTACAAATCCAAGACACTGGTCGTGATTTATGAGTTCAGCAGCAGCAGCGTGATCCGCTTTTTGAGTGCATTGGGCATCGAATGCATAAAATATCCCGCATCACCCACCGATCTTGCACGTAGCTTGGCCAGCATTGTTGAAGCTCGTCAGGCCGAGTTTCAATCGCCGGCACAGCCGCGATTTGGGATAGAAACACTACAAACTATTGCCACGACAGATTCCAACTTGCTGTGCGAGTGCCCAAAACATCTGGCCAGCTTGATCATCAGCTTGCATAGTTTCATTCAATACAGTAACCAGTGTGTGAATGACTCCCCGAAAGACGCACTGATCCACGAGAAACTGCGTGATATCGCTAGTCTCGGCATCGTGCAATTGGAGTCCGGTCTCGACCTCGTACTGGAGGCCGAGAAAATCAACCGACCACACGCCGCATGAAGCCCATCGCCATCTTCCGACACGCCACAGCCGACGGTCCAGCTTACCTCGCTGACTTCCTAGCGCGCCAAGGTATACCCTACCAAGAGATTCGCATTGACCTCGGTGAGGCGGTACCTGAGGATGCCAATCAGTTTGCCGGCATTGCGCTAATGGGAGGCCCGATGAGCGTCAACGATCCATTACCCTGGATCCCTGCCTCTCTAATGCTGATTCGCGATGCAATCAAAAACGACATTCCACTGATCGGACATTGTCTGGGCGGGCAACTCATCAGCAAGGCCTTGGGCGGTAGCGTGACGCGCAACCCCAATGGTAAAGAAATCGGTTGGCATCGCCTGCAGGTAACCGATGCCGCATTAGGAAAGCACTGGTTGGGAACTGATGATGGCCTGGTCGGTTTTCACTGGCATGGCGAAACCTTCACATTGCCACCCGGCGCCACTTGGTTAGCGCGTAGCGAGGCGTGTGCGAATCAAGCCTATGTACTAGGGCCGCACATCGGCATGCAGTTTCATATCGAAATGGATGAAGCCACCATTACCACTTGGTGCGACGAAGGCGAACCCGAGATCGGCGCAGCGAGAGAAAAACCCGAGGTGCACCCGCATGTGATGACGACTGAGCAAATCACCCAGGGTATAAGCAGCCATCTCACTGCCATGCGTGCAGCGGCAGATCATCTCTACCGCCGCTGGGTCAGTCACCTGAAAGGCTGAAGCTTCCTCACTCGCTTGTAGCTGCCTCTTGTTCCCTGCGGTACCGCAGTGAAGAAACAACCGAGGCCACAATGAATGCAATCCCAATCAGCCCGGTAATGATTTCGGGCACATGGAATTTCATGGTGATGAACATAATCAGGGCGAGGATACCAATGGCGTAATGCGCGCCATGCTCCAAGTAGACGTATTCATCAAGGGTACCCTGCCTGACCAGAAATACCGTAATTGATCGTACGAACACCGCACCGATGGCGAGACCAAGCATGATGATCACTACATCATTAGTGATCGCGAACGCACCGATCACGCCATCGAATGAGAACGAAGCGTCAAGGACTTCAAGATACAAGAAGCCACCAACACTACCGGTTTTGACTGCCTTCGCGACATCACCCTCACCGGACTCTTCTTTCTCAAGCATATTGCCGAGAATGTCCACGCCAACATAAACAATGATGCCCCAAACCCCAGCGGTAAGTACGGCGAGGTGATTGTTCGGCTCAGCCAGCGTCAAGCTACCCAACACGACTGCCAGCGCAATGAAAATGGGCACTGCCTGAATCTTGCCGTAACTCGCAAGCTTCTCTTCGAAATGGCCAGCCCAATGCAATTCTTTCTCTTCGTCAAACAAGAAGTTCAAGAACACCAGTAGCAGAAATACACCGCCAAAAGCAGCAACTTCATCATGGTGCTTGGTCAAATAGAAAGAAAACTCGCGTGGGTTGTTTAGCGCCAAGTTCCAAACTTCAGCCGCACCCAGATCAGCGGTCTGCGCCACGATAACAAGCGGAAACAGCAACCGCATGCCGAACACAGCAACCAAGATGCCCAGCGTTAGAAAAAGCTTTTGCCAGAACTCATCCCAGTGCTTCAGAACCGAAGCATTGACTACTGCATTATCGAATGAGAGCGATACCTCAAGTACGCCCAGGATGAGAGCGATGCCGAAGCCAGTCAGCGCGGCCTGAGTACCGCCATGTTCATAACCCCACCAGGTCGCTAGGCCGAGACAGAACAACGCAAAAATAATTGAACCGCTAAAGTGCCGCAAATCAGACCTCCGACATCATATTTTTGTGGGGTGAATCTTTATAGGACGCTAAATCCAAGTACTTATCGCTTAGTAGAGAGTCCGCGCTTCGCACCAATGACTCCAGCCGATGTACTTCGAATGCTTCTCGGACTACAGCCCATGGTGCAGATTCACACGGTGAAAACGCTGGCTTTATATCACAAGGTGCTATCCCTGCGCTGATCAGCTACACCGAATCCTGGAAAACGGTGGTCATTTTGGCGCATTGGAAACTTTCGTCATCGACCAATGCCCTGATCGATTAACTTGATATCCCGCCATCGAGCTTAGACGACAAGGGAATTAGGATCGGAGCGAGCGCTTCAGTAACTTGCCATTCAGATTCCTGGGCAAGGGCGAATCGCTGAAAAAAATTTCTTCAGGTACCTTGTAATCCGCCAAACGCAGGGCGCAGTGATTGCGAACCGCGTCGGGGTCAAGGCTGGCATTCGGTGCGTACAAATAAGCGTGTACGCGCTCACCAAGTACCGGACAGGGGTGGCCCACCACCGCCGCTTCAACCACACCCTGCAGTGCCATCAGAGTGTTCTCAACCTCCACCGAATATATCTTGAAGCCACCACGATTGATCATATCCTTGATGCGATCGAACACTCGCACCAAACCCAGCGCATCTACCGATCCAACATCCCCCGAGCGCCAGTAGCCATCTGCAAATCCTTTGGTGTTCGCTTCCGGGTTATCCCAGTAACCCGGCACCACCATGGGGCCGCCGATCCAAAGCTCACCAGATTCACCCAGGGCGACTGGCTCACCGTTTTCATTCATCACCCGGATATCTGCACAGGGAGCGGCGATACCAACGCTATCGTGATGAACCGCAGATAAGCCCAGTGGCATGATGGTACTTGGTGAGCTGGTCTCGGTAGAGCCGTAGCAATTCACCAAAGTTAATCCGGGCAGTGCTTTGCCAAGTGCCTGTACAGTTGCTACTGGCATCGGGGCACCACCATAACCACCGACCCGCCAACCACTGAGATCGGCCGTGAACAGCCCTGGCTGCAGCAAGCAGAGTTGGTACATTGCTGGTACCAACACGCTGAAGGTAATTTTTTCACGCGCTACAAGATCAATAAAAGTCGCCGCCTTGAACTCAGGCATGATCACTAACGTACCACCAACATGTACCATCAACGCGATTAAGGCAACCAACCCCGTGACATGACTAGCGGGCACCGCCATGACGGCACGATCTTGATGGTCTAACTTAAGCGTAGCCGCAAAATGAATCACCGAATGCGCGATATTGAAATGCGTCAGCATCGCACCCTTCGGGTTACCGGTCGTACCCGAGGTGTACAGAATGCACGCGCAATCCTCTTCATTGACCGTGACTGACGGATGAGTCGTACCCTTCAGTGCATCAAGCGAAATGAATTGCAGCTGATCGAGTGCCGCTGATGCTTGAATTACCAACGGATCATGCCGGCCAGTACGTTCCGTCTGCACCATCTGCTTAATCTCACTTTCGGTAGCAGCAGTAGCTGCGATATCAGCATCAGAAATATAGATACCGAGTCGCAGTCTTGGTACAGCATCTTTGTCTGGCAAGCGTGGCAGCAAGACCTCGTCTAATACAATCGCAGCCGCACCGCACTGCTGCAGGATATATGTTAGCCCCGGGCCTTGTTCACGCGTACCCACAGGCACAGCGATCGCTCCGATTTTTTGTAGCGCGAATAGGACCGATACAAATTGCAGCCGATTACCCACGAACATCACTACCCGCTCGCCAGCGCGCAATCCCTGCTCAGAAAAACCTGCGGCGATTCGATCAACCTCGGTGCTTAACTCCCTATAGCTCCAACGCTGATCACCGCAGACAAGCGCCTCTTGGTCTGGATAGCGAGCAACTGCCTGGGCGAGCATCGCATACAGAGAGGTGGGACGATCAATAAAACAGCGCAAGACACGATCGCCGAAGTGTGTCTCGGTACGCATCGCAGGTAAGCTTATGTGCTGCTGCCAGTCGATCATGCGATAAATGGGAATCGGTACTACAGATGTGTCAGGTAGGTTCAGGTCGCAGTAAGCTGCACACCACGTTCTATTCTGATCTCAGCATCCAGCAAGCTGCGCGAGTGGTTCAGATCCGATTGGGCTATCAGTACCGACAGCTCGCTGCCGCGCAGCGATGCAATCACTTCCGATAAACGTGCCGACAGGGCTGGTGCTACACCTTCAAAAGGCTCATCCAATAGGAGCAAACGTGTTCCAACGGCCAGCGCGCGCGCGAGCGCAACCAGCTTCTGCTGCCCACCCGACAGCAAGAGTGCGCGTCGATCCCGCATCTCATGGAGTTCGGGCAGTACCTTGTAGATAAAGCCCAAGCGGGACGCGGTATCAGCCACACCGGTGGCCCATAGCGGTACCAGAATATTTTCTTCAACGCTCAGTTCAGGTACCAATCCCCTATCTTCTGGCATGTAGCCAATACCAGCGGCGGCGCGCGCATGCTGCGCCATACGAGACAAGTCTTGGCCATCAAAGTGGATGGAGCCACTACCAATCGGGAGGTGGCCCATGATGGCGCGCAGTGTGGTTGTCTTGCCAGCGCCGTTGCGGCCAATCAGACCGATCATCTGCCCCTTGTCAAGCGATAGCGATAAGCCGCGCAGTACTTGCGCTGACTGAATAGCGACATGTAGCTGATCAATCTTAAGCATGATCGTGAGTAGCGATCAGCTCGCCGGTAACATAACGCTTAACCTCGGGCATCGCGAGCGCTTGCTCAGGTTTATCATCTGCAATGACGCGACCACTGTAAAAGGCAATCACACGTTCGCTATAGCGCGCGACAATATCCATATCATGCTCAACAAACAATACGGTGGTCCGGCTCCCCTCCAGCGCGCGCATCACCGTATCCATCATCGGGAATTTTTCATCAGCTGAGACACCCGAGGTTGGCTCATCAAGTAGTAAAACCATAGGCTGTCGGACCAGTGCCATTGCAATATCGAGTAACTTGCGCACACCGCCCGGTAGCTCGCTCACTAGTCGATCTTCATGCGCTAACAGATCAAACCGACCGAGTATTTCATGTGCAGCTGCGATGCTGTCAGGATTTCTTGCTGGACGCCAGAAAGAAAGTGTACTTTGCTGTGCTGCGATCGCCGCCAACAGGTTGTCTTGAACCGATAGGGATTTGTATAGTTGGGGAATCTGGAACGAACGTGCCACGCCCATGCGTGCGATTTGTCGAGGCGCCAATCTGACGATGCTGGCGCCATCCAGCAGAATATCTCCGGCATCTGGCTTGATGTAGCCAGTGACCATATTCACAAAAGTGGTCTTCCCTGCACCATTGCTACCGATTAGGCTGACCCGCTCACCATGCGCAATATCAAGCGCGATATCGGCTGCCGCAGTCACTGCCCCAAACTTCTTTTGCAGGCCACGTGCGGCGATTGCGCTCGAAGCACTCATGCAGCACCTCGCGGCGCGCTCGTTGAACGCCTACGTGCCGCCCATAATGAGCCCATACCTGTTGGAAGAAAACGGATCACTACGAGCAAGAACAGGCCCATCGCCAACTGCCAGCTGTGAGGAAAATACGCACTGGAAAAAGATCGCACCAATTCCAATGCCACCGAAGCGATGAATGCCGCCAGTACACTGTGATGACCTGCCAGGATCGCCACGAATACAAAATCGCCAGAGCGGGTCCAGTAGCTGTAATCCGGCTCAACATGGCCAAGCGCGATAACGGCCAATGCACCGCCGATACCACCGCAAAATGCAGCGATAATGAAATTATTGGCAATGAGTGACTGAACCGAACTACCGAGGTACTCAACCCGAATCTCGTTATCACGCGCCGACAGCGTAACCAAACCACGCACTGAATCAAAATAAATACGCATCAGTATGCTGAGCATACCGACCACGATCACAGTAACCGCATAGTTGGCGTAAGCGACCCAAGCATCTGCCGGACGTAAACCCAGATAACTGACACGACCCATGTTCAAGCCATCCGATCCGCCGAATGCGGTTGATTTGATGAGTAGGCCGTATAACACCATGGACAGCGCCAAGGTCAGCATGGCGAAGAATATTCCGCGGTAGCGCGCGATCAGCCAAGCGAACGGTGCTGCGAGTAGCGCTGCTATCACGCCGCCACCGAGTACGAGTAGCAAGCCATCTTTTACGCCCAGCATTCCGAAGCCGAGCGCTGCGGTGTAACCACCAGCGGCAAATACCAAGCCCTGACCGAACGACACCACACCGCTACGCATCAGCAGCAGGATGCCGAGTGCAACGATCCCGTTGGCGAAAGACATCGTTAGCAAAAAGGTCAGCCAGCGCGGCATGGCAGTACCTGCGAGCAGAAGCACCGCTATGCAGAAGAAGCCAATGACCAGGGTGCGTGAGGGCGTTGACTCGCGCTGCGTCATGTCAGATCTTCCTCGCCTGCACGCGCTGAAACAGCCCCTCGGGCCGGAACATCAGCACGATCGCCATCACCAGATAGATCGAAAACAACTCGGCTACGGGCCACAAATGTACCGCTGCCGAGCGCGCTATACCGACAATCAAAGCACCAACGGCAGCCCCCGGAATGCTACCCAAGCCACCAATAATGACCACTGCAAACGAGATGATGATCACGCCTACGGATACCCCCGGCTGTACTGAGATCATCGGTGCGGTCAAGGCACCGCCGAGCGCCGCAAGAAAAATACCGACCGAAAAAGCCACGGTGTAAACACGCGAAACATTCACCCCCATGCTGGCGGCGACCTCCTCGTTATGAATCACGGCCAGTACCAGCTTGCCGAAGCGGGTACGGTTCAAACCCCACCACACGCTCACGCCAACCATCAATGCCACCAGCACCAGCATGAAGTCGTAACCTACATACGACAGTGCACCAATCTCTACGATGCCAAATAGCATGTAGGGATCGGCGACATACAACGGGTTGACGCCCCAGATCTGCTTGGTGAGATCTTCCATGATGAGAAACAGCGCAAAGGTGACCAGCACCAGCAACACCTCATCACGGCCATAAAACATGCGCAGCAGTCCACGTTCACAGAGTGGCGCCACCAATGCAGCTACCACTACTGCAGAGAGCAGCATTGCAACTATCGAGAATGCGGGCGCGAGTTGCATGCTAGTGAACCAGGTGACCATAGTGGCAGCTGCATAAGCACCCAGCGCGTAGAAGCTACCGTGCGCAACATTCAGAATCTTGAGAATTCCGAAGACCAGCGTCAAACCAAGCGCGACAATAAATAGCCATGACGCATAGGTCAGACCATCTACCAAGATCGTCAGGAAAAGTGTCATCTCGCCGAATCCAATAACAGCTCAGGCGGTCATTTGCACTTGGCTCCTGGGAAGCCCGCTTTAATCCAATCCTCGGACTTCATCGTTGGTGGCGGATTGACACACTCGGCATCGAAACGCTGTATGTCTTTCATGACCGTTAGGCGTTTGTCAGCATCCCATTTAGTGACACCGATCGCCGTAGGTTGTATTGCCTGATGTCCGCCGCCAAGTGCCATCTTGATCCGGCCACCGGGGGACTCCCACTCTAGGCCAGTCAGCGCTGCTGCGATCTGCTCGGTCGTAGGTTTCTTCCCACGATTCGCCGCCATCGCCTTTTCAACAGCGAGTTTCAGCCCCATTAAACCTTGCGCCATACGATACGGTGCCTGCACCGGGTAGACATTCCAACGGTTTTGGTAAAGATTCCACCACCAATCATTGAGGGCGGACTTCGGCGCCAACATGCCATAAGCACCACGCGCGCCGAGCACCACACCTTCGGGCATTCGGTCACCCAAAGGGACCAGCACATGATCAGCGGCAGTCAGCACTACTTTCGATTTTCTGAACATGCCTCGCGGTGAGGCCTGCAAAATCATTGCTTGCAGATCACCACCCCACAGGCTGGAGTGCGTGATATCCGCCGGCTGCGTCATCAACTGCGAGATCTCGGTACCATACTGCCCTGCACCGAACTTCGGCCGCTGGTCAGCCTGTACCTTCGCATTCGGATAGAAAACTGCCATCGACAGCGTGAAATCCTTGATTGAATCATGACCGTAGGCATAGTCCTGATTGATCAGATTGATGGTCTCTACCTTGGTGTTACGCGCCTTGAGGTAACGGGCGGCTGCAATGTTATCCATCGCGCTATGCGCAGCAGTACGAAATACATACTGATAGCTAGCTTCTTCAAAAATACGCGGGGTGCCGCAGTCATACAGGATCAGCAGCTTTTTCATTTCTTCCGCGACTGGTGCCACGGCCAAACAATCACCCGAACTGACATAACCCACGACTACATCGACATTTTCTCGGTCGTATAAATTGCGCAGTTCTTGTACCTGCTTGGTCGCACCACCGTTTTCATCGACGAATACCGGCACAATCGTCATACCACCGAAGCCTGGCTTGTTATAGGGTGCCGGCGCTTTAGCTTGGTTGAAAGTCTCGATCAATATCTTGGCGCCATTGACCGCGGGTACACCGAAGCTATCTGCGGCCTGGCCAGATAAAAAGCTGACGATACCGATTCTGAATTCCTCTGCAGCGGCGGGGCTGATCGGACTAAGACTTAAGCAGCTGGCTACTGCGAGTAACCGGGCGCCTTGCGCGGCAGCTTGAATCACACGGGTCGATCTCATGGGCTTGTCTTGAAAAGGTTTTGGCGGATGGCGCTAATCGCTGCGCCGTTTAACGATTGTCAGATCATCTATTTGGTGAAATTACCGCGTCAACCGATATCGATGCTGCATCGCCGTAATTTATTGACGCAGCGCTCAATCAGCAGCTGAATACTCCCAATATGAGAATGTCTATTATCCATTTAGCATTACCGGCTACGGCCCGATTACCTCATGTAACGCGGCGAGAGTGCGCTGCTCCGCTAACTGGGCTGATTCTGCATGATAGTGATCGCCCGCCGGGCGCGCGAATGCATGGTCGGCATTGGGATAGACATGAACCTCAACGCCCTGGTATTTGGCGAGGCCCTTGATAATTTTTTGTTGCGCCACGGGCGGGCAGTATTGATCAAGTCCGGCAATGTGTACTACCAGGCGACACTCGATGTCGTCCGCTTCGTCCAGCGCATCTTCAATACCGACCCCATAGTAGGCAATCGATACATCGGCATCCGTACGACATGCCGACAAATAGGCCAGTTTGCCGCCCAGACAAAAACCCATGACACCGACCTCACCGGTACAACCCGGCCGCGCACGCAATTCATCGATGGTCGCTTGAAGATCATCGACGCCAAGGTCTTGATCAAAGCCTTGGAAGAACTTAAAGGCGCGCTGCCAATCTTCTGGCGTATAACCTAATTGGATACCCGGTTCCTGGCGCCAGAATAGATCAGGCACCAAGACAAGATAACCCGCTTCGGCGTAGTGATCGGCGATTTGCCTCAGGTTGGCATTCACCCCAAAAATCTCTTGCGCGATGACTAGACCAGGACCAGCGCCCGAGGCTGGTTGCGCCAAATACGCAGCGAATTCTCCGCTGCCATCACTGGCCTTAATCATGATCATCTGTGCTTCGGTCGAAGCAGCGCCGTGCATTGTCATGTTATCCCCTATTCCGGCATCGCCATCTCTATCGCTGCAATTTCGACAAGATTTTCTGACAGCGATGATAGCCTGAATAGGATACCAATCGGGTAATTCCAATTCTGCGGTTAAACTTCCTCTATGGATAATCAAGGCTACACTTGGCTGGAAGTCGCCCTCAACGGCCCATGGTCACGCGAGCGACAGCCGCAGATTCCCGTCCACGCTGACGAGATCGTTGAACAAGCCGTCGCTTGTGCCAATGAAGGTGCCGCGATCATTCACCTCCATCCCTACGATCCGGTCACTGGACGGCAGCGTGATGATGCCGACATCTATGCGCCAATAATTGAGCGTATTCGTCGCAAGGTAGATGTCATCTGCTACGGCACACTGCCGTTTGCCGGTGATGTCGATGCTAGGGGAAGTTTGAATGCTGAGCAGCGCTATAGCGCAGTGGAGGCATTAGCGCGTGCTGGTCTGCTTGAATGGACCGTGGTTGATCCGGGCTCGACCCACATCACGACGCAAGAAGACATCGTGCGTGGCAAGCAAGGCTTTATCTACGCCAATCCGGAAGATCATGTGCGGCGCGGGCTTGCGCTGTGCCAGCAATATCGATTGACGCCTTCGTATGCAATTTATGAACCTGGATTCATGCGGCTTGGTGCAGCCTTACAGCGCGCGCTGGACGATGTCCCACAGCCGGTCTACCGCTTGATGTTTTCCGATCATTTCACCTTCGGATTTCCACCGCAGCCATGGGCAGTGGAAGCGTACGCGCAACTTCTTGCAGTCGAAGCACCAGGTGCAGCCTGGATGGTTGCGGGTTTAGGTGTGCAGATCGATCCACTGATTGAGTACACCGTCGCGCATGGTGGTCATGTGCGCGTCGGTTTGGAAGATGCGCCGCTAGGCCACACGGTGAGCAATGTCGATCAAGTACGTGCTGCACGCACGCGTATTGAGCGTAGTGGTGGTCGACTCGCTACTGCGGCAGACATCCGCCGCGCCACTAACCACCAACGCGCCTAGGCGCGTGATCAGCGGCGAGACGCATGTCTCGACGCACAGAACATCAGCTTAACTAAGCAGATGGTGACGTACCGCTGACCATGTGCGCCAACTGGTAAAGGTTCTGCGAGCGAGCACCGCTGCGGCAAAATGCCAGCAATGGACCGGGCGAATTGGCAAGCAATACGGCAAAGTCTCTGGCCTGTTGTTCAGTAATCTGGCCACTAATCACCGGCAAATATGCATAGTTCAAACCAGCCGCCTTTGCTGCGGCCTCGATCTCTGCATTGATCGGCTGCTCTGCCCCACCCTCCCCATCTGGTCGATTGTTCACGACTGTCTTGAACCCCATTGCTGCGATCTCTGCCAGATCAGACGCGCTAATCTGAGGCGCAGTCGCAAAATTTTCTGTGTGACGGGTGACGAATGCGGCCATGATAATTCCCTTCAGGTTGGCATGACTTCGCTGGGTACCGGCGGCTCCCACGCGGCGCTTGGCGTTGATTTGGCTTGCGAAATTATATCGGGTTATAAAATAAACTCGATGTCATCCAGGCCCCACCGGTCGCTATACTTGACTTCAGCCCCTATTAAACCGAGCGACCTTACCCGACCAATGAGCCTCCCATGCGCAAACTATTACCCTTAATACTTCTCCCTGTCTGCATTACAGCCGCTGCTGAGTGGGTCAAAGTAGGCGACACTGGTCAGCTCAAGTTCGAGAAATACATCGACCCCGACAATGTAAAACAAAGCGGACCGATGGCCATCATGCGTCAGGCGTGGGAAATCAGCAATTATCTGGAGCCAGGCAAGGATGGCGTTGCCTCGGTGAAGACCTTGGCAGAGTATGACTGCCAAACCCGTCAGCTACGGGTGCTAAAGGAGTTTCGCTTCACTGAGCCTTGGGCCAAGGGCAAAGACATAACGGCGGCCAATCTCAATCAAGCCCCGAGCGACTGGGGCGCCATCACACCGAACAGCGTCGGCGCAGCAATCATTGATATTGTTTGCCCAAGTGGTGAGGACGGTTGAGCCAAGACATACGCTTAGCTCATCCGAGGCACTAACCCTGCGCCCGTAAGATCACGGCCGCAGGCTTTAAAGAACCAAGAACTACTTCTTTGGCTCGAGCGCCAAAATCAAATTCGCCATTTGTTTGGCGTCAGCATCCGTCACATGTGCTTGTGGCGGCATGATATCGTCGCCCCAGACGCCGGTACCACCTGCTTTGATTTTAGCGGCCAGCTTGGCGGCAGCAGACGCATCACCCGCGTATTTGCCGGCGACTTCTCTAAGGACCGGACCATACTTGCGCTTGTCAACCATGTGACAGGCCAAGCACTGATTTTTTAGCAATAAACCGTTGAGTTGTTCAGTGTCCTCGGCCATGGCTTTGCCGAAAACGGCCAAACCCAAGAACAGCAG
>JACCDP011330111.1_pt1 | contig 13114 bp, 34 predicted proteins | sample 7445841 | NCBI WGS metagenome assembly JACCDP01 (sample SAMN15323441, study PRJNA562643) | freshwater metagenome | isolation source: river surface water | place: USA:Blue River Watershed | collected 2017-08-17
GGAATTGTCTTGGCTCGGTAGACTCTTGAAGATATTTTTCAGTCCATTCGATTGCTTTTTTGTAGTATTCTTCGTTCTGCTTTTTAACGTCCATTGTTTTAAAGTATATAAGTAAAAATAATACCCGAATATGTTTACGCTCGGCAAAGACTTTCTAAAAAAGTGTTTCAGCTCCTTGTCTCTGTATTTCTCTATGCGTAATATGAATCCCATCGCTTCCAACTGAAACGAGGACATTGCTCTTCTATTGAATCTAGTTATTTTCATTTCTCAATTTATCTAATGTGTCTTGTAGCTTAACTTCCTGTTCGGTTATGTAGGACTTCATTTCATCCCAAAACCTATAGCTATCCATTCTATCTTTGTTATGATATAATTCTCGCTTAATCTCATCGCAGACAAACTTTGCTATAACATCAGTATTTGTTCCGAATGGTAGATTTAAATCGTAGATTCTTTTTTCTAAATCGAATAGCTCAAAGTCTCTATATCTTGTGTCGCTCATAACGTTATCCTGATTGAAAAGATAATCCACGACAATGTAATTGACGTAGGTAATGTTGCGTATCCGTAGCGTATCCTTGCGCTAGGTAACACTTCAATGAATCGCCTTGCGACGTAAAATTGTGCTTTCATAATTTTTCTATTTCTTGTTTAACTTCTTCATAATAGTTAACAAAATCATCAATATTTGATTCTCCTTGAATATACAAATCATCATCATCAAGGCAATTAATTATCTCATCGACTGAAATTAATGCACATTGTTTTGCATCAGGCATTAAGAAATGTTTATTGCCATAATTAAACTTATTGACTAATTCTTCTGCTTTTTCTTTCGGTGTCATAGGTTTTTTATTTCTTGTTTAACTGATTGCCAATACTCACATTTTTCAAAAGTAATAGTGCAATCAAACTCATCCGCATATTCTGACATCTCTGTTAGTGTTTCATCGGCAGCAATTAATGCACACGCTTTAGCCGTATATTCATCAATTGTAAATTGGAATCCATTTAGCATTTTATCGTATAATTCCTTGGCTTTTCCTTGTGGTGTCATTTGCTATTTGTTTTAAATATTGAATAAGCATCTCTAGTTGGCGAGAAGTATGCTCTCGCTCTTTATTCTCCACAATCTGCTCCCATTCGTGCCTATTGATTGAGTGATACTTCTTTCTCATTTTCTTTAGTATGCTCATAGCTTTTCTATTTCTTGTTTAACTTCTTCCCAATATTGAATTGAAAATTCATCGGGTAAATTAAAATCTTCAGATTCGGAATCAATTAAAAACTTACTAAGTTCATCTACTGCAATTAATGCCCCCTCTTTTGCCCAGCCTTTGCTTATTGCACCATCCCATTCGTAATTAAGTGTCTCATATTTCTCAACTATTTGTTTTGCTTTTTCTTTCGGTGTCATATCCTATTTACTCCTTTTTTAACATTTCTTTCGTACCTAGCTCTGTCGGCTGGCGACATTGAGTAGAAGCCTAACTTGCTTTTATATACCCTGCTTCGACGGGTGCAATGCTCACACGGGTAACTTCCTAAGTGTGATTCCAATACGTTTTCTAAGCTATTATCTTTTCCGCAGTAATAGCATTTAAGGTTATGTGCGGTAAGTCTTGGTAGTGGCTTACCGCTTATGCCTTTTCTGTTAGGAGGATAGTTGCGTGGCATTATAAGTTTCGTTGTAATAATCTTTGGGCGAATGATTCATACCATCTATTAGTCCTTCTTGATACGCTCTACCAATCTCTTCTTTGTGCATTTTTTTGCAAAATTCCAATAAATCAATAATCCTATGTTTAGGGATAACCCATTCAGGATTAGTAACATCATTTGAACTATACAAGGAACTTGCTTTAACGTGCTTAAATAATCCCTCGTAAAAACAATCTACTGCCGTTTGTTTAGTTTCCATTGTTTTCGTATCGTTGAATTGCGCGCTCTAATTCCTCAAATTGATGTTTAATTTGTACGCCAATAGCGTATGCGTCATTATTTTTTATATCTTCCAATGTTATATATGACACTGACCTAAACCATTGTGGGGGATATGGTTTTGGAGGTTTAAGTGAGAAAAAACCTCCATCCTGTGTTATGTATCCCGCATCATACATTTTAACTGTGCAGTCAAATCGTATTTCGCATCTTTTTTCATTATTACCTACTTCATAAGTGGGAACTGGGCTGATAATTGTTTGTTTATTTTCCATTGCTTTGTTGTTTAATTAATAATTGTGAATTATAGGTTTTCTATATTTTATTCTTAGATATAACTTTCGCCTTCTTATCACATCTTTTGCGTCGTTTAAATTCCAGCATTCTGAATGATTTTTAAATGCTCCACGCCAAGTAATGCTTGCTACCATATTATCTAAATACACCCACCAAAACCATCTTTTCTCTTGCGGGAAAAAACGATTATCTATTTCTAATACTCTATATTTTCTCATCTTTGTATGGGTTAGTTGTTCTAATTTCGAGTCCTGCACTTCTCCATCCTTGTAAATTTTTAGAAGCTGAAACAAAATATGTATTACCTTCTTTCTTGAAAAAATATCCAATTTCCCATTCGCTTGGGAATTCATTTCTTACCCAAACTAAATCTCCCTTTTTAGGTAATTCTTCAGGTCGCTCTTGAGAGAATCCTTCAAGCCTGTATTCGGTGAAGGATAGTAAATATCCATCTTTAAACATATCCCTATAAGTACTTTTGCGACTATCAAATTCAACCTCTAAGGGAAATTCATCGTTCACTATGTTACCCCAACCATAAACAAAGTGATACACTCTATCCCATTTTCTAAATACATTCTCCATTACTTATTAATTTTAAAGTGTCCTACTACTTTTGATTTTGGAATGTATTCTAAATATGCAATTCTTTCTTGTGCATCTTCAACAGAACTATATCCATTACTATATTGAGAAACATCTTTCCATCTGTTGTAAAATAAAAACTTTCGTTTTTTATATAAATGGTATCGTGTTACTTCAACATAATTAAGTTTGATATTCAAAATCATATCTTTTTCTTCTACTATTTTATATTCTGCTTCCATTACTTGATTCTGTATATTTTGTGATTGATTTAATAATGTGATTGTAATCGGTAGGCTTAACTACCTTGAACTTAAAATACCTTTGAGTCTTCATCCAACCCGTAGGCATATCAAAGAACTGAACTAGCATATAGTGATAGTCGCCAGCAGAACGTAAGATTAAAATGTTCTCCGTATCGGGTACTTTTAAATACGGAATGTCTTGCTTTTTTAAATACGTCTTTACTCTTGAAATAAATGATTGGCTAATCTTGTCCATAGTCGTATGATAGTAAAAAGGTTTTTATTAATTGAGGTAACTCTTGAATCTGATTAGTCTCCTTGTGTGTGTAAATCAAATCCTGCTCTGTATTATATGACTGACGATAGTTCTTTGTTGTGTAGATAGTGAACGCAGAAATCAAATCAGTTACTCTTGCTCGGCTAACCCTATTTAGTTCTCCGCCTTTGTTAAGACCACGATTATAAGCATCGCGCAACGTAATCTCAGTCTCTTGAATTAAGTCTTCTATTTCGTCTGTCATTTTTGTTTGGCTTTATGTTCGAATAATAATTTAATAATGTGTTGGTAGTCGGCACACTGAACAAGGTTATACTTCTCTTGCTCTTCGTGGATGTGTATTAGCCACAGCCTACCTATCTTAATGTTGGTATTCTTCTCTATGATATACTTATACAAATTCAACTGAATAGAATAAGCCTCGAACTCGCAATCGTGTAGAAAGTTAATCGGCGCTTTCATCCGCTTCTTATACTTAGAAAACATTCCAATCTCCTTGTTGGTCTTATAATCCCAAATCTCGTAAGACTTAGTTTTGTTATTCCAAAATAAGCAGTCGACCATACCTCCAATGCCCAACTCAGCATCTCCTACTACCAACTCCATTGCAACGGGGAATAGATTAATACTAGCATCTTCGTAGAACTCTAAAAACATTCGCTTGCATTCATTGTATCGCTCAATGATTGTAGGATACTGCTCTTCGTATTTCAGTTCATCTACAGGGAAAATCTTGTTCATCCAGTAGTTCTCCGCGAATGCGTGAAGCAACGTACCTTTTGTACGTGATATTCCTCCCTTGAAATCCCACTCAGCTAGAACTTCTTCTACTGATATGCCACGCTTCTTAGCGGTCTTCTCTGCCATTCCTTTCGAGTCGAATTTCTCCTTAAACATTCCAACGAATGCTGTACCCGAAACCAATTGTTGTTCGCCTATATAATAGACGTGCGGTTCGTCGTGGTATTTAATCTTATTAAAGACCGACAATTCTTTGTGTATGTTCATATTAAAAAGGTGCGTCAATTTTGTCATCAAACTGATGTGGTATTGAATTTATTTTTGAGTCTTGATAAATAACTTCGGGTTGTGCGAATCTGAATAACTCTTCCTTAGTATCAGCTACTCTATTAGTTAGGACATCGCAATGACGAACAATTGAACCCGTCATACCATTACGATTCTTTAAGATGACAAACTCTAATGTAGTGTCTATCTCAGTAGGTTCTGGCGTTCCGTTAGCGCGTGCCTCCGTTAGTGCGTAATAGTGTGGACGATACAATCCAATAACAATAGATGCGTCTTGCTCAATGTTACCCGACGAACGGATATCTGAAAGTTGCGGACGCTTATCATTGCGACTCTCAACCGTTCTACTTAACTGCGACAAGCAAACGATTGGTATGTTTAACTTACGCGTTAGTCGCTGAATCTTAGTTGACACGCTAGACACCTGTGCAAAATCGCTTTGGTCTTTAATCTGATTGTCTCGAATCAATTGTAGATAATCTATTATGACGATGTCAATCTTATGCTTACGACATTCCGAAATGACGATGCTCGACAAGTAATTGATATCACGATTATCTGAATCGTAAAAGTAAATCGGCAAGCGCTTCAAGTTAGTAGCATCTGAATCCTTAATTTTGTTGATATCCTCTTGGGATAAACGATACGCTCCTAAATCGGCGTATGTAAATTCAGATGCCTCTGACGATATGAAACGATTCATCAACGATTCCTTCGGCATCTCCAACGATAATAACAATACGTTCTTGCCAGACATACCCGCCTTCTTAGCAAAGTCTAGTCCGACGATAGTCTTTCCCGCAGATGGTCTAGCAGCTATAACAATCATACCCGCTTGCCAACCTCCGACTGAATAGTTTAACTGACGACTACCCGTATCCACTCCCGAAAACTTTGCCTTACCTGCATTCTCTTCTAGCAAAGTGATTGTATTATCGAACACCTCTGAAATACTAACAACCTCGCTATTGACATCAATACCCATATTCATAGCCTCGCTTTCAGCGTCAATCGTTGCACGGATTGCATTTACATCAGCACCACTGACCAACATTGAATTGATATTAGCCGACATTTCAGCCAACGCACGCTTAGCGTATAAGTCTTTGAGTTCAACACATACCTCAGCCAAATCAATCATACGTTTTGGTCGTAATGAGAGAATCTCTGCCTCATTAATGCCTTGCAATTTCTTTGATTTAACGAGACGAAATATATCAGTTCGAGAGAATGTATTGTTTGTCTCTGAAAGTTCAACACACGCCGAATATACCGCCTTGTTTAATGCGCTAGTAAACACATCAGCAGTCAATATTTTCTTTGCGTCAATAGTGTAGTGCGGATTCTCAATTAAGAAGCTAGTTAAGTCCGCTTCTAGCATCGGGTCGATTAGTTGTAGTTTCATTTTGTCTTAGTAATTGTCGGGTATTGATATTGTTGTACGTGGTAACTGCGGTTGGCTAGGTGCTTGCGATGCTACTTCAAACTTAGGTGCGAATAATCCCGCCCAATTGTTTGATATGGATGTGTCAATGATTCTTTCTAGTTGTTCATCCGAATACGATGACCACGTCTTAATCAATGCATCCTTTCCCGTAGGGGTGTAGCTTTGTTTCTTCTCCGCCTTATACTTATACCACTTCTCAAATATCAACTCCCGTGCGGTTAGCACCTTTTCTTCTTTTACTTTACTTTCCTTTACTTTACTTTCTTTTACTTGCATTCTGATTGGCATTGCATTTGCATCTGCATTTGGTAATGCATTTGCATCACTAATCCCTCTCCATCGCAATTGAGCTGCCTTTCTTGCTCGCTCACTCTTGTCCAAATATGGTTGCATATACAACATTTGCTTCATCGAAAAGAAATTATTGTCAGCATCCAATGTGAACAAATCATAGTTACTAACAACCACCTTTAGCTTGGATTCGCTCGTGCCAAACTCATCTGCTAGTAAGTCCAAATCAGCTATGGGATACTTAAAGTCTTGTTGGTCACGTAGAACTTCTAGCACCATAAAGTAGATTCCGTATCCCTCAATACCCAAATCCTTAATCACACGTTTCAATTTTCTATCGTGACGTGCGTTACTAAAATGCGGGAAATAATATGCATCCTTCTTCATACGCTTGCTATTAGTTTATCTAATTCAGAAATGTTATTTGATATTCGCTCAACCTCATTTAAAATGATATTGAATGCGGGGATGTCGGGATTGTAATGATTCAATACCCTTTGGTAGTCAGCCAACTCAATCTCTTGGTGCGTTTTCTTTACACGCCAAACTGCTATGTAGGCTTTCTGTTCTAGTGTCAATTCCATCTTATTGTTTGGTTAATCCCAAGCCTCTGATAGACGTGCTAACAAAAGACTTGGGACAAATATAAGCAAATAAATTTATTGTGCAATAACAATACTATTAATATTCTGCGTCGGGATAGCTACTACCACGTGACGCGTGTTATTGTCGTGACAAAATTCTCTTGGTCGACTAAGGTCGGTAAACAATAAAGACTTAGCGTCAGTCGTGCAACCAATGTACTTGCCTAGCATAATCTCATTGTGCATAAATAGCTTATACTCAATCATATACTTAGCGCTCTTGTCGTATTGACCAACGTTTGCCCACTTATTGTCTGGCGCATACACGTCAATAGTTTCTCCAAATCTTGTCAATAAAGTTTCCATTACTCTTCTCATAATTCCTGTTGTTTTAAATTTATATTTTGTTTAAATCTTACGTTCTTAATACCAAGTCTGTCGTAGAATATTGTATCTATCTCTTCGGAAAACAATTCATCTTGTGACACTTGGTTTGTTTGTACTCGTTGTAAAAAGCTATACTTGTCAGCGACTGACTGCTCAACTTTCTTTGGACTAAATGTTATCCACGTTGCTAGTCCGCTTAGACTTGTTACGCTTATCAAAATGATTCTTCTTAATTTCATCTGCTATGTCGTTATCAATCTTAGCCATACCAATGTAGTGAGAGGATAGGATAAAGATTAAGAGTAAAGTGATTGCTGATAAAAAGCAATTCATTTGCGATTCCATATTGTCGGTTAAGTAAATCTTAACCATAAATATTGCCATAGATAATCCTGAAAAGCTTTGTATTATTTTCATTTGTCTTGTTGTTTAAAAGTTTCGTTGTAATATTGTTCGCCATTTTCATAATCGTGATTGCACACACGAGTACCATATGTATTAGCAAATTCTATCATCTGCTCTTTCTCCATTTGTTTGGCTTGTTCAAATAGCAAATTTTGTTCTTCTGATGTCATATAATCCCAATAAGTTCTTGTTATTTGGTCATAAAACCATTCTACTGCAGTTTGTTTATTTGCCATAAGTTTCGTTATAATATTCTTCTGATTTGCCTTTTTTGCTACAGTTATAAAAATAATCTGCTGATTCTTTATAAGCATTTATTATCTGTTCTTTTTCAATTTCCTTAGCCTTATCGTACAATTTTTTAGCAAAGTTTTGGTCTCGATTTGGGTCATTTAGCATAAGAAATATCCAATCTACTGCAGTTTGTTTAGTTTCCATTGTCTTGTTGTTTAATAAGGTTATAGCCTTAAAGTTTTTTAAAAAAATCAGGTTATAACCTGTTGTTTAATGTGATTAATTGTCCACTCCACACCAAACTTAAATATTGCATCAAATTCAAATGAATAGCTTGAGTCTTCTATTTTATCGTCTATTTCAAATTCACTTGGTAGTTCGATGGGAGTGTAATCCCCTAATAAAAAATCTGTAGTTAGCCAAGGAGAAATCCTAGCTTCAATCATTGCGTGCTTTACTTGTTCTTCTGTATATAATTTCATTTGTCTTGTTGTTTACAGATTGAAATAAGTTTATCTATACAAGCATTCTCTGCTTCTTCGTAGGTATAATAACCTAGTGGACTTTCATCAACTACCCATTCTTCTTGTTCATTAATAATTATCTCCCAAGAATATCTATATCCTTCTTTATCAGATGCAGTTATTTTTAGCGGGAATACACTAGTGTGAAGTATATTGTGCTTCTCCCTAAACCATCTAAATACTTGTTGTTTAAGTGGAGCTTTATCATAATAATGTGAATTAAACTGCACTCCTGCATTTATTAAATATGCTATGTAAAGCGTATTATCTTCTTTATCATAGCCAGCCATACACTCTTCATCAAACCCTAATTCCTTTAAGGCTAATGCTTGCTCGTATGTTATAAATTCTTCGCTCATAATTCCGTAGCCTTTAAGATTTGACGAATGATTCTTTCGCAGATAATTTCATCATCAGTTTTTGTCGCGTCGATTGTAAGTTGCATTAAATACTGACGAACGTGATTAATATTAATGATTGGTGTGTAGAACTTTTCTACAAATACTTGACGACCACTGCCCTCGAACATTACGATGCGTGTCCATTGTTTGCCCGCAGAAACGCCTAGCGTCTCTCCCGTTGATAGATTGTATAATAACATATTGTTTGGTTAATAAATGATTATAATAAAATACGCTACCGCAATAGCGATTATAGCAAGGAGAGCTTCTAAGCCCTCCCCGTATGTTGTCTTCTTTTTAAAACTCATCCTTGTGTGTTAATTTAAATGTTGTTGGATATGGCGATTGTATAGCATAGTCATTGTCATCGTAAATGCCTATAAATAATTCATCTTCATAAGACATAGACAAGAGGAAATCAGTGCCATTCATATTAAAGTATTTATTCATATCGCCGACTATCCAATTACTATACTCTACTACCACCTCGCAAGATATCTTATTGATTCTTGCACTAATTAAAACCCTTTGCGAAAAAGGATTAACTACCACATTAAATTTAGTCATCTGACAATTTGATTTTAAGGTCTGATAATATATCATCTAGGGATTCACTAGGCTTGTCTGATTTCGATTCATCCTCGTCGCTTAAAAGTGCCAATACAAATAGCTTAGCCATAAGTTCTTCCATAGATTTTGGATTACCATTACGTCTAGCCGAAGCGTCTACGCCATCGCGTTGGCTATCGCGTATTGTTCGCCAGTATTCTGTCCCTTGTGGTGTCTTGGCGAATAAGAATGCGCAACTGATGAACGTGTCAAAGTCATCGTATTCGTCGTTCAAGAAAAACTCTAAGTCATCGTTATCTAGTCTGCACGTAGCAAAATTCATTTTAAATTCTTCTTGCTCAACCTCGTTAAGCATAGCAAAATATTCTTGTCCTTTCATCTTATTTATTAGTTCTAAGTTGTTCGATTTGGTCTAGTAATTTTTGTGAGTCAGCGTTAGCTTTCTCTAATAGGTTGTCGTACTGCTCGCGCAATAATATAAACTCGTCGGCTAGTACATTAACTAGGTCGTCAGTGTACATCTTAGCGTACTCTTCCATAGTAAAATATGGTACACGCTCTAATTTACAATCAAGGATTGTGTTGATAATTTTTTCTCGTTGGTTCATTGTTTGGTTGACGATTGCCCTATACATCGTGAGGTTTTAGGTTTATTTATTATAATTGTTTGATGCGAAAATTTCAATATAGCTTTCAGAAAAATCGTCTTGATTCCATACCTCAACATAATCTCCAACAACATCGTCTTCCTCGTGGTCTGAACTTCCAAATCGTATAACGATATCTGCATCTTGATTTGGATGACTTGCTAGAATGCTTATTAGTTCTTTTACTTTCATAATAGTATTACGATTGTCCTATACATCGTGAGGTTCTAGGATTAAAGAAAATGCAATGCAAAAGCCATATGAGCCATATCTTCGTAGCCATACTTCTTCGGAGAGTGAATCCGTTGCAAGTTATAGGGCGTAGCGTCAAGACCATACTCGCAAGTGTAACCGACTGCCCTTAGTTCGTCAATCAATTGACCGCACCTCTCGTAAGAATATACATCGTCGGCATATCGCTCAATGATTTCAGTCACGTTTGCGGGCAATAGTTCGGGGTATTCAAATAAGTCTTTCATTGTAATTGCATTAAAAGGATTTCGATTTGATTAATAATTTCTAATTCGGGTTGAAAGTCTTCTGCCGTATAGGCTCTTTCATCTAGCAAAGTTCTTAACTCTTCTAGGTTCTCGTTAATTAATTCAACGAATGCATCTTGTTTGGGCATAGGGTTGACGATTGACCTATACATCGTGAGGTTAAAAGGTTATTTTGAATGATTTAACATTGACTTAAAGTTATTCTTAAACTTTTCAAGATTTATTATTTCATCAAGGCTATTATATTTTTCGCCTCTATACTTTAAAGAATGCGCGCCGTAAACAGTTACATTTTTTTCGTATAAAAAATCAGAACAACTATCAACCGATAAGTCATAACTAATCCACATCTCATAGTTTTTATTGGATAGGATTATTGAATCCTTATTGTTCTCTACGACAATATTTTTTATACCCGCATTGTAAAGCAATCCAACCAAATAAAGTGTATCATTTTTGATTGCATCTTCACGACTAGCTAGAATTGCCTCGTTATGTGCTGATATTATAGCACGCTCTTCTGACTCAAGTTGCCTTGCCTCGTTTAATTCGTTGGCATAATTAAGTAAAGGATTCTCCGACTTCTTTGGTCGCGATGAATTGATAAGAGAGAATTGCTCCTTAATAGATTGGATAATCTCTTGTTGTTTGGATGTCAAGTTTTCCATTTGTTTGGTAGCGATTGCCTATACATCGTGAGGTTAAAGTGATACCCAAATATAGGGCGGTTAAAAGTCAGATAGTGAATTAGTAGACGAAACGACAGATTGTGTCGACGAAATGTCAAGCGGGATAGTGATATTGTTTCGCCTAGCGTAAGCCTTTGCCCAACCTAATTGCGCTATGGTTAACTGCTCGTTGAACGTGGCGTATTTCCCCATTCTAACAATCTTATTATGTTCGGTATCTAGCCCGTATTTATAATTATCTTGCGCACACTTGTACACCGCCTTAATCAGGTCGGCGTTCTCTCTATAAATTCGTAATGACTCGTCGTTAAATCTTGGCATAATTTTAGGCGGTTTCCTCTACTCCGCAAGGTACTTGTTGGTTAAATTTATCTAGCATTCCCGTAACGGACAACCCGTCGGTCTCGGCATCAAACCTTGCAATTACACAAGATTCTAAGGAGCGTGTATCGTCTACAACCAATTCAATATAACTTCCCGACGGGAATTTGATTGTCAGTACATCAGCATTGTAATTAAACATATTTTGTCTATGCTTCGTATTTTTGCTAGCAGTTATCTCTGCCGACGGGTATATACTTTGAAACGAATTAATAGTGTCCTTGACAATCGCAAACTTCTTGTCGTGGGCTTTCTTGCAATTCTCAGCAACTTCCCAAAGAAAGTTAATCTTATCAAGGATTGTAATAGGTTTATAATACCCTCGTCTATCCATAACGCTACTGCAAGCCATATAATTTTTGTCATCAAAGTCGCACTCCGTTTCAAATGTTCTAATGTTGCCCGTGCTTGAATCAAATGTAGGATTGATAAGACTAATCGTCGTGTCAATTCCCTCTAATTCGTAACTATGATAACCGCCTCCGTTGTCAGTTGGGAAATAAACATTACTTGTCCATACTTCTTTGTTGCACTTGTATCTAAAATGCTTGTTCTCTACAAACCCAATACTCTTCAAGAAATCTATTCTAGTAAGTAAAAGTTTAATCTTTCTTGGGGTTAAATTCTTATACCTCTCTTGCTCTTTTAATACGTAATCCTTTTCTTTTTCTCCTAATTGTTCGAAAGTTAAATCTTCCATAATATTAATAGCGGTTAACCTATCCACCGCAAGGCTAAAAATATTATTGAATCAAGTGACTAGGAATAGTTGGACAATTTTGGTAGTCCCACATCTCAGACCCGTCATACTCATATCTATTTGACCAAGTACCGTTGTCATACCAAATGTGACCGAAAAGTTCTTGCGACCCGTATCCGTTGTCGTACTCAAAGTCTAACGATTCTAAGAAGCGACTATACTGCTCTGCCGTGTAATTTATTGGCAAAGAAAATGAGCGCTCTACCTCATCGTAAAAAGAGGGGGCGTATTGAATAAACGCACACTTCAAGTATTTGTACCCTACCGCATTAATAAACTCTTGCTTTGCATTCATAATAAATAGCGGTTGACCTATCCACCGCAAGGCTAAAATGATTAATTATTATTACTCTCCTCTATTAGCAATTGTCTTCCAATATTCACGCCCTTGCTTTGTTTCGTCCCAAGCAAATGCTCCGCCAATAATATAGCTAAGTGAGGATTCGTCTTGCTTAGCTACAAAATCTTTGATAGGATACCAAGGTCGCGCCTTTTGGAACTCGCTAACATAATTAGTCCACTCTTCGAACGTCAATTTATTTAATATCTCTTTGCGAAAGCCAGCCACCTCGTCGGGATACGCGCGCTCTACTTCTTCCTCTTCGGCATCGCTCACACTAGCCTCATATCTAGCTACATCTTCGTCACTAGAACCCGCTTCGTTTAAGAAAGTTACCTCTACATTAATACCCTCAATCGTGCCGTGAAAGTCAAGATAATAACCCTCGTCTCGTCTCTTTAAAGTCAGCGTGTTATACTCTAATAGCCTTAGAAACATATTAGTCCCGTTACCCTTTCTTAGGTAGAAAAACAAATCAAGTTCTCCGCTAGATTTTACACTCAAATTGATTACGCTATCCTCGTTTGGCTTAATCAACTCAACAAATTTCGTAAGGTTTTTCGTTGCTTGCAACATA
>JACCDP010475913.1_pt1 | contig 13112 bp, 11 predicted proteins | sample 7445841 | NCBI WGS metagenome assembly JACCDP01 (sample SAMN15323441, study PRJNA562643) | freshwater metagenome | isolation source: river surface water | place: USA:Blue River Watershed | collected 2017-08-17
AAAGCTCAAGAGCAAACGGAAGTACAAGTACGCGTACACACGCAATCGCAATATCATGCTAAAATTCACGGCGCATTATCTTGGTGATGCTTAGTTGTTGTTGTAAGTGCTGGGTTTGTGCTGGGTGTGATGCGAAAATTTAGAGGGTTTGCTCCTTTCAGCCACACCGCTCACCTGAGATTTTACGAAAAAAATCCACCGGAATGGCATGGGTTGACATGGCAGTGGCATGGAACCTGCCATGTGGCAGGAACCACACACTTGATGTGTTGAACCGTGTCACTGTTTTCTTCCTCCTGGCATAACCTGGCAGTGGCAGGTTCCTTCCATGATGGAAGGTTCTTGGTCCAGTCACACAAGCGTTGTCAATGACAATGGCCGTGCAATCAGATCAAACTTATTCAGTTTAAAAAGCTGTGCCAGGTTCCTTCCATCGTGGAAGGTTCCTAGCCTTTAGCTTACTAAGTCCTGTGTGTGACTGGCATGAAAGGCAGCCGTGTGGCATCAGTTGGGATCCTTTACCGGCATGGAACCTTGGGGAGAGGACAATGACATTGTCGTAAAATTGGATGCTTCTTCAGCATCATCGAAACCGCATTCAACATTGGCGTCATCGTCTGGACCAAGGCAGCGCGTGGCGCCTCAGCGGGCTAAAGACGTTCCGTCTTGCCCTAAGGGTTGTGCATGCACAAGCTGCCGCTGGCCATCTGAAGGGGCATCCCTCGAACGTGAGTTCCGTCTCTCGGACGGGGTGGACCCTTCAGTCATCATGGGGCTTTCCGGCGCCCAAGCCATACTGGCCAAGGGATCATGGTGTCAAACCAAACAGGGCCCTGATGGCAAGCTGAGGCTGGGCTGCATCGCATGCGCAACTCTTCCATCCCACAGAACTGCCACGTCGAAGGTGAGGCTTTGGGCAACGTCGCAGGCGTGTAGTAAGACCCTGACCCGTTGGAGGATGCGGCGACACGCCAACTCGCAGGTGCACAAAGCCGCTGTCTTGCACCTCTTGGGCGTGGAAGTTGGCCCCACTGGCGGTTGCGTGGCGGGCGCCCCTCCGTTGGATGAGTTCCAAGCCCTGTTGGCCCACATGGGAGAAGGTGAGAGTGAGCGGGCGTCTGCCCGCCGCCAGACAAACAGCAAATGCTCCACGAAGGTGCGGAGGATGCGGTGGGTCCTTGTTGAGGCCTTGCGGGAACAGGACAGAAAGTTCCTGGCTGGTGCGACGACCATTGTCCTCTGCAGAGACGAACGGGAATCTCGTCTGCTTCTTCGCTACAGCGCCTGCTCCAGCAACCTTCAAGTCAGGAGGGGTTTTCTGGGCCAGACCAGGAATGCCGGAGGCCACGCGTGTGAGTTGGTCAACGCAACCAGGAAGGCGATCCGTCAATTCTGCACCAAGAAGTGGGCTATGCCAGCTGGAGGCCGTGGCAAGGCCGTCCATGACAAGGCGCTGCAGCGCCACATCCAGGACCATGTCGAAATAGTGGTCTCTGACAGTGCTGCCAACGAGGTGATGGCCGCCAACATTGGCCGTGGCTGGCGCCAGGAACCCATCGGAAATGCTGAGGCGCTCACCCCCAACTTGGTCCTCATTGGCCGTGACTGTGCTCACGGGTTTCGGAGGACGGCGTTCTTGTATCATAATTTATTCCAATAATTCATTTTTCAATTCCAAAAACAGCTGAATCCTGGTCCTTGCACGCCACTGAAATAATTTTAATAATTATGATCATTCACAGCCCTCGGGATCTTGCAGCGGCCGTACCAGGCAGACCCCCACCTGCAGACCGTCATGAAAACGACCATCCTGAACAGTGACAGCATCGTCCAGAAAATCTGGAATTCACACATCTTCACCGCTTGGTTCGAGCGGCATTGCAATGAGATGGAGGGCCATGGCAAGGTCAAAAACCTTCGGGCAGCGAAGCATCGGTTTGAGTCCTTCAGTAAGCCCTTGGGGCGTGTGATCTTGTGGTTACCTGCCTTGTTGGCCACAGCGAATGACATAGCCGTCAAGCGCGAAGGCGCACCAGAGGGGCAGGTGGCGCAAGCTTGGCTGAATGGCATTACTTCAGAGACGCTGCTCACTCTTGCCATGTTGGCCGACGCTGGAGATGAAGGGCTGGCGTTGGTACGCCAGGTAGATGACGAGCACACAGATATTGCGTGTTTGCAGCGCATTGTCGCCGACTTCCTTGACCATGCGCGGTTCTTGTGGCAAGACGGCGGTTGCTTCTCATCAGATGGGTACACCAAGCACTGCCACGGGTTGCTGGCAGATGGCTTGCCTGTCGTCGTTGTCAGGGGGGCACACCGAGCAGATGCCAAGGTCCTGCGCAAACCAGGCGGTGCAACGCTGGACCGATGCCTGCAGCGGATGCGCTGTTGGCTGCGCCTCGCGGAAGAGACTCTCCAGGCTGAGTTCCCACACTGCCACCTTCTACGTGCGTTCTCTGTGTTTGATGTTGCGGACGCCGCTGAAGGGCACGACTGGGGCCCAGCTCACAGCCCCGGTTTGCACAGACTTGCTGCCGCATTGAATGTGGATGGGGGCGCGCTGTGTGCGGAGATTGCCGACCATCGGCCAATTGCGGCGGCCATTGCCAAGGAGACTGGTTGTGACAACCGGCGGGCCTGGCAGAAGGCGGTGGAGCGCACCCAGGCGACCACAGCCTCCAGGGAAGTCCACCCAGCGTCGGCGCTGGTTCGGGTACTGCAGCGCTACTTTGCCTGGACCTGTAGCAGCAGCGGCGTGGAGCAAAGTTTCAGTGTCGCTGAAAGGTTGCGCTTCGGGCGCGGGCCGGCCAGCGAGGCGACTGAGGCTCTGCAGTTGCGGGCGGCCTTGGACAAGCGTCCTGATGAAGCTGCCCAAGTCTGCGCACGCGCCAGGGAGATGTATGCCGCGGTCTTTGGTGTGAGGCGTGGCCAACGGACAAGGCCCCGCCTTGACAAGGGCCGCCACAAGAAACAACAGAGGACCGACACAGAGGCGGCGTGGTTGCGCCGCCGACGGCTTTCAGTGGCAGTGGCCTCGGCGGCGGCGGGGAAGCGAAAGGCTGAACCCTCCTCGAACGCCGCTGGGGACGACGGCCACCGGCCTGCTGGCTGGACTGAGAGGCACGAGAAGGAGATGAATGCCCAGAGGAGGAAGGCCAAACAACGGGAGGAGGAGGCTGCCAGAGAAGGGCATCTGGAATTGACGCCGGAGCTCGCCGTAGCTGTGGACCAACAGATCCTGAAGGACCTGAAGGCTGATGAGAACATGGCCAAGAAGGCCAGGCGGCAAAAAGTCGCTGCTGGCATCATGCGGCGCACTTTGTCTTGGGACGTGCTGCGAGGTCGGAGGGTCTGGGTCAATGGCGCTGATGACACGCATGGTAAGGTTTTGGAGAGTTTGACCAGGCAAGGCATGGTTGTGACACAGGACCGTTGTCAGGCTGAAGTGTTTGCCGTGGACGACGTTGGGAAGCCAGGTGAACGTGTCACGTGGTTGGTGACTTTGCGGGGTAGTCTCCTCGTGAGTATTCAGCAAGTCCTGACATCCAAGGGGTTGTTCTTCCAGTTCCTGCCCGCTGTGAACGTGAAAAGGGAGATCTTCTTCTCGCCAAGGTTCATTCGGGACCATTCCGAGGTGACACGCATGATCCAACTGGCCACATCTTGGAGTAACAGCCTCTGGAAGCACTTGGTCACAGAAGGCGACTTCCGGAAGCGGTGCTTAACAAAAAGTGCCAAACAGTTTGTGTGTGTACTGGCATGCACGAGTGAACTGGCCAACCGGTGGCCTGCTGGCATCAAAGTCTTCGACAAGAAATCGTTTCTGCATGCCATCACGCGCTACGACCTCAGCAAGTCTGGCGGCGGGCAGCGCCATCAAATTACGAGGGACCAGTGCCAATCATTGGAACCTTGAGGTTGAAGTTGTGAGCGCAAGTGCAAGGGACCAGAAACCATTTCTGGAACCTTGTAAGCCGCGCCGGTTTCACAGTCACCGCCTGATGAGACTCTCAGACTGTCAACTGTTTAAAAAGTTTTAATTGTCATTTCATGAATCATTGTTATCACATTCACTCTGATGGTCTGCGCGTGCCCTGTGCCAGCTCGGCTCGCATAGGCTTAGGCACCCCTCAGCCTCAGCACACTGACCACCCAGGGCAATGTCTGCCACGGCAGCCTCTGCGGCGGAGCAGATCACGCCAGCGGCGGCGGAGCAGATCACGCCAGCGGCGGCGGAGCAGATCACGCCAGCGGCGGAGCAGATCACGCCAGCGGCGGAGCTGGAGAGGATCAGAATCGGCCCCATTCGGCATGGCTACTGCTACACGAAGATCGAGCTGGGCCTGTGGCGCGGCTCAAGATCAGCGGCGGGCTACCCCGTCCCTACTGACCAGTACGTCCTCTTCCTCTGCCAGCAGGACGAAGGCGTGTGGCTGGCCGTGCACGCCGACGCATCAGCGTCGACAATCACGGATGTCCTCGCGGAGAACCGCATCGTCTTCGGCTCCTACGACGACATCACGACGCCAGGCCGGCACAAGTGGGACACATGGAACGGCAAGGCCTGGGACTACCAGGACAACTTCTACTTCGAGACCACGCGCACGTGAGCCAGCCTCGCCTCGCCGCCGCGGTCCCACCGGCCAATCTTAGGGACCTAGCTTGTGCTGGGAACCTAAGTGGGCGCACCACAAGAATCTTCCGGACCTAGCTTGTCAATTGTGCTGGGAACCTCATTGGTCATGGGTGTGCAAAAGGTGTGCCCACGCGGGGCAAGAAGGTTTCGACTTGCGACTTAAACTGACAGCTCATTAAACAAGTTATCATAGAATCGAAACGTCGTGGCCATTGTCATTGTCACTTGAACTGAGACGGAGACTCAGTCTGAGAAGCGTGTCTGCAACTGGCTCGAATTCAGTCCTTGCACCCATGATGGGCCAGACTGGGCCAGTGTGCCATGCCGACGTCAATTCAATGGAAAGAGGCGTTGAGCGATGCTGGCGCTTCCGACGCCTTGGAAGGCGGCCGCCTGGCCGAGTTGGCGGACAACCCTGAGCACCCGTCCACCGCTTGCACCTAAAAGCTTAGTCATATTAAGTGATCAGATTGAGCTCCAGTTCAGCGTTGTGTGGAGTTGCGTGTGGTAAGATCATTGATGTCATATTCATCTTAAACACATGACATCATTGTGTCATGTCATTGTCATGTGAGGTTCTGGGTGATGATGCTGGACACGGTCTTTGAGCCTGAACAGCTCCAGCACATGCAGGACCTGTGCAATGCCCTCCTCAATGGCCGTCTTGCCAAGCAGCTGGGCAATAAAAAACAGAAGAACTCCCGCAACTACGCGTACCTAACGTTGCAGGCAAGCCAGTGGCCTTGTGCCTGCCAGTACCTGTTTCCCGGAGTTGAGACTCACACGATCTACCAGTACGGGAAGCCCACTCTGCGGGACAAGCTGAGCCGGTCCGGCCTGGACACGGAGATGATCCCGGAGCTGTCCGAACTCATGATCAATATGGAAGAAAGCCTGCGGCGGCGAATGAGAGGGACCTTTCTTTTGAAAGGAACCTCGCCGGTGCCAGGGATGGACATCCCCAACTACGTGGTGATGAACCAGTACCAGGCTCCCCACGTGTGCATCGGGGAGCACCACGACGCCGCGGAGTTGTTCGACGCAGTGTCCAGACCCGCCGTCATCTTGAGCTTCAACGTGCAGAGTGACGGGATCCTGTACTTCAAGCTCCAGCACACTGGAGATGTCGCCAAGAAGCTGGCGCAGATCACCCAGTGCAACAGGCCCAAGGACATCCGCAACTGGGGCTACTGCCACCCCGTCTTCGTCCCTGCAAACACCGTTGTGGTGATGGGTGGCTGGTGCCAGGCTGCGCTTTTGCACGGCACTGTGAGCCACTCCGAGATCACCAGGTTCCCAATTTGTGAGCAAGGCTCTGACGCCGACACGGTATTGCGGTACCCTGAAAATAAATTCTCTGGAGCACGGCAGTTGCAGGACAGGGCCTGCGCCCTGGTGGCCAAATACAAAGAGCGGAATCCTGGGCCAGAGTACGTGCCTCGGACTGTCGTCACCTGGCGCTACGTGCGGGTGCACAGCTCCCACTGCATGCTGAGCGCTGCCGGCCAGGCCCATGCCACCCCTTCCCCGCCGCTTCAACCACCAGGCCAGCCACCGCCGCGGGCAGTGCTGACACCGCCTCAGCCCCGTCTTGGCGCAGATGGCGACGCTGTTGCACTTGCCCTCGCTGGGCTGGCACAGCGGAAGAAAGCCGCCGTGCAACAGCAGGCAAATGCGGGGGACCTTTCTCATGAAAGGGACCTCACCAGGAAGGGCACGGCAAAGCCAGCGCCAACACGGCCACCGCCGCAGCCTGTGCCTCCGCCAGGGCCGCCGCCGTCGGCATCCTCATCAGAGTCTGGACCAGGACCGCCGCCGCCACAGACGGCGGCCCCGCCCACAGCCGCGAAGGAAGAGCCTGATGAGTCAGCATCCTCATCAGAGTCTGAGGAGTCTGAGTCTGAGTCTGCCCCGTCAGCCCGGCGGCCTCCGCCACGTGCAGACTCAGCGCAGGAGTCTTCATTGAAATTGCAGCGTCAGTTGGAGATTGCGAGGCTCAGTGGCCTTTCTGAGATGTGGGCAGTCACGGGCAAATGCCTGATGGACTGGGCGAACAACTGGCAGGAGATTCTTGACCCCTTGAACGTCAGCAATTCGGTCAAGCAAATATCTTCTGTGTGGGACCGCCTGGGATTTTGCTTGGACGAGGTGGCGAAAATCACCAGGCAACTTCGAGTTGGTGACGACGATGACGGCAACCCGGAATCAGACATTTTGCAGGCCAAGGCAGCGCTCTGCGCAGAGTTGAGCAGGTTGAATGACAAGTTGCGTGTCCAGCGTGCGAATATCGAGACGAGGTTGGCAATTCGAGGCAACTTGCTGGACGCCGGCTTCGTGATGGCGGAGACGGTGCCCCCAACTGTTAAACTGTTTGTCATTCAGTGGCTGTATGGTGTGTCGTCGACTGTCCCGAAATGTGAGTTGCTGCGGGGCGGGTAGGCAGTTGCTTTGAAATGTCAACCTGTCAGGTGACCCGTGACCTTGACACCTTCAAGAAGGGCCTGAGCTTACATGGGACAAAGGCCAGGCGGTGCTTGTTGACCACAGGCCACCTCTTGGAGGTGTTGCAGGAGGTGAAGGCATCGGAGATGCGAATTAAGGAGTGCTGCCAACTGCAGAAGATCTTCCTGGCCAATGACGAAGTATTGGCAAAGGGATCTGCTTGGCAGTTGCGGGTGCCTGACTCTGACGCCGACACTGGCTTTGCTGCTGGTCCTAGTGCGATCGACATGTCACTGTCAGTGCGCAACAAGAAGTCGACCGGTTGGGGGTTCCTGTTCCTGGAGGTCAACTGGGACTACCACATGAGGGGTGTTCGCTTCTTGTGGAAGGAATCATCCAATCCCAGTCACCTCCGCGGAGCCATTGACAATCTGCAAACGGCCATCCAGGCCCTTGCGAAGATGAACCGCACCATGCGGCAGATGGCGGAGGCTTGTTATGAGCCAATGCCGCCACTTCCGGAGGACTACCCAAGTCAGCTGCACGTGTCTGACACCTGGACGGATGAGCCGGTGGTTGTTTGGCTCATACCTTTCTGGGAGGCCGGCGACGAGCCTCAGCAGTCAAGAAGTGTGCGCCCACGCCGTGACACTGAATCAGAATCTGTCACGGCAAGGTTGAACAGGTTGACAAGTTCGTCGTCAGCGGCCCCGGCGGTGGCAGTCTGGGGCCAGAGCGGCGGCGAGTGGACAAGTTGGTCACCGTCCTCCTGGAGTTGGTGGTGGTGAGCGAGCGTTGACCCGTCCGCCACAGTGACAGGCAATGATGGTTGGGACCTGAACTCTCAGGAACCGACCCTGACCACTGAAGGGAACCTGGCACTGCCAGGGACCTGCTTGCCACCACGGAGCATTCAGACCGGTCTGAGTCGGCGAGTGTCATTGGTGAGACGTTGGGAGCAAGTGTCACAATGCCACTGTGATTACTTATCTGTTTGTATAGAGAATACCTGTAAAATATATTACCCATCACATCGTCATACTTTGAATTGGATTTCAGATCGAGTGAACATTTGTATTTAAATCTCATTCCAATCAGATGTTCTTTTTGACGTGTGACCATTCAAACTGCTGAACTTCACTTGTGCCGCCACGGCCTTCACAGCTTATTATTAACCACGTCAAGGTTTCAGTTTTGACAATAAGTCTAAGTTCAATGTCAAGTGTCCCGACCAAGGTGCCAATGCACCCCGACGGTGTGAGACTGAGCAACCAGGTGCTTGGGCCCAATTTACATTCTCGCCGACCCAGACCGGTCTGACATTACGTATTAGTGTGTAAGCTCCCGGCTCCCTCGCCAACCAATTTACATTCTCGCCGACCCAGACCGGTCTGACTTACGTATTAGTGTGTAAGCTCCCAGCTCCCTCGCCAACCAATTTATGTTCCCGCCGACCCAGACCGGTCTGACAGACTTGTGTAAGCTCCCGGCCCCCTCGCCGAATTCCGGCTCCCTTGAAGTTGGCCAAAATTTGATTGGTGTCATCGATCATCATAATAATAATCATATGAAGCCTGACCAATGACTGCACATTGCCACCGGCCGTAAACTAAAGGTTATGATTATTAAAATGTTTATATGACAATTATTATATGAGGTGTTCAACATGATGGCAACCATCAACGGCCTTTTTCCTCTGGGAAGCGGCATTGAATGGTCGTGACTCCATCCAACCAATGCCAGGAACCTTCTATGTGGAAGGAACCTGGCACGACGATCATCCCCATACTTCCAACCCTGACGGTAATACGACTAATTGAATGTATAAATTCCAGTAAGAACCTCCCCACGTGGAAGGAACCGCGGCGTACCTAAACAACCCGCGGCGGCACATTCATAATTTTAATAAGCCAGTGTGGAAAGGACAGCGCGCCATTGGCAAAATGCCAAGCACCGCAGATGTGAAATGAGTCTCAAAACTTCTGAATTAAGTCTGTGTTAGTGTCCAAAGGACTTGGCAGGAACCTCCCATCTGGGAGGGACCTGCCATAATAAAGGGTCTGAGTCATTCACGAGGAGTGCGCATCAATCAGTGCTGCGTCGCATTAAATTGACTCGGAACTTGAGGAACTTCCGATGATTCAGACATTTTAACCGATCCCGGCCCGGATGCCCTGCTCAATTTTCAAGTGCCAGGTGGTTGTGAAGTGCGAGGAACTTGTGACCACACAAGAACCTTGAGTCCTTAGGGGGGACTTGAACCTTCTGGTGCCCAAAGGTAGGACATGGCGGCGTCCTATCGCCTAAGCAAGGCGGAGCTGAAGGTGGCTGAGGACGAGGCCACGGCCAAGGCCAATGAGGCCCATGAGCTAGGGTCTGATCTGTGGCAAGAATCCTATGATGCGGCCCTCCGAGGGGCCACCAAGCGGATCAAGGAGGATAAGTACAGCCGGCGGCAGCGCCGCAGCACTGGTGGCGCCGCTGGCAGTGCTGACTCTGACGGCGGCGGCGGCGAGGCCGCCGCGCCAGGCCTGCCAGCCGTGCCGCCCTCTTGGCCTGGGAAGGCTGAGATCAACACAAACGAGTCCTACCTGGCTGATGTGGAGGCCGCAGTGCAGGTGATCCTTGGCCATGTGATCTTCAGGAACATGATTTGCCAGGACCCTTTGCCCATCACGGAAGACCTCAACACAACCTCCGGTGTGCAGAGTGTCTTCGACGCCTCCCAGTGCAAGGTGGCACTCATGCGGGAGAAGAAGTACATCTGCTCAGGCAACTTTTGGTGGCAGAACATGTTGGCAAGTGCCACGCCAGGCGTGCCGCTCCGGAAGGAGCGTGTGGTCGAGTTGGGCCGCTATATGTTTCACATCGACCCTGAGAGTGGGGTGAACCCATTGCCGCACATGCCTGGTATGATCACTGTGCTGGTGGAGAGCCCGGACGTGGACATCTTGGCGCACAAGGGCGCATTGATGCGAGTCTCCCCCGAGGAGCTCGTGCACGCCGCCATCTTCATTTGTGCCGACGAGGTCACTGCGAATGTGCCGGAGGAGCGCCTTCAGAGGTGGAAGTCCATCTTCCTTTCCTGTTGTTTCTGCTTCGAGGTGGCGGATCCTGGCCAGGACACGTGCTACTGGAAGGCCTACAACCTGCGGCAGACCATCGTTGCCACCTACGGAGGGTGCAAGAGGAGTGCGAAGCAGATGGCGCATGAGATCTTCCTCTACAAGAAGCTCAAGGAGGCGGAGACGGGGACCACCCTCAACCGGAAGCAAGTGGCCCAGCTGTACCAGCAGAAGGGGAAGACGGCCCGGGACTCTGAGCCAGTGAGTGAGAACTACGTGAACACGGCATTGAACGTCTTCGAGAAGATCTGCTCACTTCCTGCGCTGGCCCGGTGCATTGACACATTGGAGGCTCGCTTCGGACTGGCCAGCTGCCTCAACAATATGACCTCCCTTGCGATCGTCATCACACGCACAGATGATGCTTCAATGCGCAAGTGGACCTTGGAGAGCATCACTGACTCCGTGTTGGCGGGCCTGCTTCAGAATGACGACGTGACGAAGACCGTGCTTGGAGGGTCCCACAACGTGACCAGCCTCTGCACCCTGCTGCAGTTCCGGCGGCAGGTGCTCAACCGCTACTTGCACGTGGACTTGCCGCAGCTTGGTGTCCACTTTGTAGATCTTGAGACCTTCCGGACTGCGCTTGCCGACCACGACACGTACCGCAGGACTGTCCGTGGCATGAACCAGGCCGTGGACACGACGTGGAAAGCCCGCTGCAAGCAGAGCAGCCTCTTGGCCCTGGAGTTCTTGGAGGACTGTGTGGGTACTGGGTGGCGTTAAGTCACTGGGTTCAAATCTGCTGTTGACATTAATAATCATAAGTAACTCTGAAACAAGTCTACGCATTCATTGTAATTCCAGATGCACTCATTATCATTGATGAAAATCGAACCAAAGATGTTACCCGTCGTGTATGGCGGGTTCCTGGCACATGCCAGGTTCCGGCCACCTCATCTAATCAATGTCAATGATGGTCAAATGGCGGGTTCCCGGCACATGTCAGGTTCCCGCCACACAAAAAACGTAATTTATTAGCTATTAATAAAGTTGGTGGGCTCCCGGCACAATTTAACATGCCAGGTTCCTGTCCTGCCAACTGAACAAAGTCACATATTGAACTAACTAGAACGATGGCGGGTTCCGGGCATCATGCCAGGTTCCTGTCCAGGCAGCAACGACACTGTTACTGACATCATTGACATTCTTGTCTGTTGTCATGCTTGAGCATCTTGAATTGCAGGACGTGGGTTTCACTGGTGTGCTCGACAGCGCGCTCAAGTGGGTCATCAAGAACAAGGCCAAGTGCATTGACGAATTGCAGGAGGTGGACGTTGTCAAGACTCGCTTGGACAAGATCAAGGATGCCCTTGTCACGGAGAAGAACGAGGAAGCTGCTGCAGTGGCTGTTGGCGCCGCCACTTCCGATGACCCCCCTGACGAGGCCGCTGATGAGGCCATCCGCTGTGCCAACCCCGCCAAGTACGCGGAGCATGGCGTCGAGTACTGGCAGGCATATGCTGCCCAGACGGTCAAGACGTACATCAGACTCGCCCCAGAGCCGAGGACCCAGGCAGGTTTGGCGGAGCTGATTGAGGGCAGCCACGTCAACATGTGCAAGGGCCTGGAGCAGAAGAACGCGGTCTTGATCCTCTTGGACCTGGACCTCTTGTGCGAGTCGGTGACGCGCCCCATGGACAGGCGACCGGTGCTTCCTGATGGCATCGTGCAGCGTCTGTTGCGGGGCAGCATGCCAGGGCGCGGCGCTCAAAAGAACAAGGATGACGAGTACTGCCAGCCGGTGGCCGGGGACGTCTACTTCCTCTTAGACGGCAAGAGGGAGCACCTTCACAAGACCCTGCTGGAGGCCTTCTGCCCGTCCGGCAAGAAAGCTGGCCTGACAGACTGTAGCGTCCGGGTCTTCAACCTGTTCCTGTCTGAGCAGAGCCTCCGCGCGAGGAAGGCGATCGTGCGAGGCTCAGACCCGATCTCGCAGAGGCAGTGCATGCTGTGTGTGACGGCCTCCCCCCTGGTGCCCGACACGATCCCTGAGAAGGCCCACACGAAGTATCAAGGCACCAACCGTGGTGACGTCATCGGCCTCATCCACATGCCTGCACTGGAGGGTGCATGGCAGCTTCCCTTTTCCAAGAAGAAGGCGGTCTACGCTGACCGGCTTGTCTCAGGGGACACGCAGGACAAGGACGCCCGCTCCCAGCACCGGGATGACTCCTTGGAGCCCACCTTCTACAACTTCATGCCGGAATTGTTCTTCCAGAATCTGTATGTGACAATGTCGGGCGTGGGGGTCATCGACCTCAGTGCAGGGCCGGGTGAGGCAGCCAAGGCCGCTCTTGTGATGAAGCGGCCCTACCTGGGCCTTTGCCTCACGGAGGAGCACGTCACGCTGTTGTACCGGCATCTTGTCAACTGGGCGCTCAGTGAAATGGGCTCGGAGGGCTCGCCGCTCTACAGCTCCAAGTACGCGGAGTGCGTTGGCAACAAGACAGCAGCGGCTGCCCAGGGTGCACAGAAGAAGAAGGCCGAGCAGCCGGAGAAGCCGCAGAAGCCCCAGGGGGGCCAGAAGAGGCCGAAGCGCAGCATTGCGGAGTCGGATGAGGGGAGTGATGGCGTGAAGCGGAAGCCCAAGAAGCCGAAGCAGAAGAAGCAGAATCAGAAGGTCAGCTCCTCCGAGTCGGACTCGCGGAGCAGTGAGTGAGGAGTGAACCCTGGGCCTGGTTCAAGTGAAATCCGAGGAACTCAGCAGAATTATTCTGAGGACCTTGGGGAGTGGACAGCAGGCGCCTGGGCTTTGACATCATCCTGAGGACTCAGGCTTTCCTGAGAACTTGGGCAAGCATAGGGGGGCCCATTGATGTGAATGGGCACGGGACGGTCTTGCGGGCGCCATCTGCAACCGTCGTTTGTCAAATCAAGCAGCACTGCGCATCTCTTGGAAGTCTTGG
>JACCDP010514004.1_pt1 | contig 13111 bp, 10 predicted proteins | sample 7445841 | NCBI WGS metagenome assembly JACCDP01 (sample SAMN15323441, study PRJNA562643) | freshwater metagenome | isolation source: river surface water | place: USA:Blue River Watershed | collected 2017-08-17
GTGCATGCTTTTGTTTTGTCCCATATTGACTACGGCAACGCTCTACTGGTTGGGCTTCCCGCAACTCGCCTGGCGAAGTTGCAGCGTGTCCAAAACTCAGCAGCTCGTCTCATCATGGGTGTAAGCCGGCGTGAATCCATCACTCCAGTTCTCTGCTCCATGCACTGGCTCCCAGTTTGTCAGCGCATCGAGTTTAAGATTGCTGTCCAAGTGTTCCGCTGCCTAGTTGGTCTCGCGCCACAATACCTCAGTGCACTAATCAGCGTTCGCGACGCCGGCCGTGAATCCCGCTCCTCCTTCCAGCTTCTACTCTTCTCCCCTCGCAGCCACATGAAAAGCTTTGGCGACCGAGCCTTCTCAGTCGCCTCTCCTCGAATTTGGAATTCCTTACCCCCCGACCTTCGCTTACTAGCTCTTTTTCCTTACTCTCCTCTTTTCTCTCTCACACAGTTTCGTTGTAAGCTAAAAACATTCTTGTTCCGAATGGCATATGAAAATTGAGTTTCCCCATGTATATTGTCGGAGCTGATAGCGCCTTTGATCATTATTTGGGAAAAATGCGCTATTCAATATTAAATGCAATACATTATTATTATTATTATTAATGGCAAGAAAATAAAGGTAAAGCCAAAGAAAATCCCCCCCAAACCTGCACACTTCTTTACCATTTCGCACAGAGCGCCTGTGCCAACCCACCCAAAGTAACAGACTTAGGTAAAAATGCCATTATGCCCCGAAATAATGCTCATAAAATAAAAATCTTTGTTGCCAAACGACAAAGAAATGGATAAACAATAGTTGTACAGTAGGGGAGACCGGGGCGAAATGGAACATTTTTTAACTGACATTTTTATATTATCACCAAGCCATTTCTTCACTTTCAGACTATGATGAACAGGATATCTTAAACAATAAATATTGCAAAATTACTAAAAAAATATTATAAAGTTATAGACGGTACACTAGCTACAATACTTATTGTGAACGATTGATATGGGATCCACCTTAGGGTATGATGCCATTACTTCTTCAAGAAAACCAACATACTGCTGAGAGTCAATTCTCATATTAACTTTACGAATGATATTGAATGAGACATCATCATTTGGTTGTGAGATGCAGAGAACTACAGAAACACTGTTTACTATGTTTGTTCTTTCGATACCGAAATATGACGATATTTCACCTTTGCTGTTAAATCTATGATAATGTATATTACAGTGTCAAAAATGTATAACATTTTAAGGAAATAACATTAAGTATGACATAAGTTGTAGCGGTGTTTTTTAATGTACACCTTTGATAACCAAAATGGCATTGCATTATCTTTGATAACCAAAATTGCATTGCATTATCATGGAATTTCAACGACAATTTTACTCTTTCCTCTCTCTGGGAGGCAGAGATTGGCCACTGAGGCATCCTTCAGAATTTATTCAAATTGATTATTGATTGCACGAATTATTTTACAAAAACAATGAAAATGAATTTACATAATTTCAGATATAATACACCCCACCTACTTTCACTCAAAGAGAACTTTGACAATGAATTTTTTAATCACTTTCCCTTAAAGATTAGATCTAAATAGAAACCTTTTTAGCCCCTCCCTAACCTCCTACTGACGCTAAAAAGGGTTCCATTTAACCCCCCAAAAATGTCACTTTAACCCCGTATAAAATTTGTTACATAAAAAGTAACATTTTCTCGGTGTACAAGTGAGCAATTATTTTTTTAACGCCATTAAATTGAAAAAAGAAAAATCTTTAAAATGGCTGTCTTACTTTAATTTTAATTGAAGAAACCTGCTTCAAAACTTAAAAAAAATTTTAACGAATTTTTCATTATAAAAGCATACTGTTCAACTTAACCCCCTTTTCCATTTCCCCCCGGTCTCCCCTACCCACAGAAATTTTGGAAACACGGCGAGTGTTTCCACACTTTTAAAACGGCGGATTACGTGCCAAAGTGTTCTCCTCTTTTTCGCGATAGCTAGAATTTTAAAAATCCTAGTGTAGGCGAAAAAAGGCTTTCAAAATGATGTTTTTTTTATTATTGTGAAAAGTATTTGACCGCAATTAAATAGAGTAAAATTTTGAAACATTAGCGCTTCAGCAGTATGTTTCCATGCTAACCGTGACGCACGACACCGTGCCTTCAGTAGTATCCCTAACCAAAATTCGTATCTCTTTCCATTGGAATAGTGATAACCCATACGACTTTTAGTTGTATTGTTTGTTTTTTTTCTTTTGTTTCGTTGGTTTTTATTTGACTTTTGGTTGTTTTGATACTACGAATCACGCAACCTTCCGTGCTTCATGGTTGGCACCCTAGCGGTGTGGGAGGAGGCTCAACTCGGGCTAAAAAGTGTCGAGATGCTGTTTTTGCCATAGGCAATATATTGGTTCCTTTTTTGTCACTAGATGCGGAAGAGTAGTCTTGCACATAGTTTTCAGGTGTTCAGTTGCCATCTTTATGATATTTAGTCTGCAACCCAGCCATAACATTTGAAAAGTGAATGTGCCTTGTTGATTTGTAGGTTGCAAAACGGGGTGCAAGCCTTCTAAAAAAATATGAATCCAATGAAACAAAGTGATTTTTCTTTCTCGACTGTAAACCATTTTTTTTTATTTCTCCTAAATTTAATGTCCTTGTCTTTAAGGGAAAAAACACTTTGTTTGAACTAACCTAACCTTACAGTAGCCGCTAGAGTGTTGAGGCGGAGGCAGGGAGATCCACTAAGCAAATTCTGATATGTCGAACCGAAACGGCTGTTTAGAGGGAGCTTTAATTATCTAGCTCTATTGTTTCAAATTGTTTTTTAATTATATCCATTTAATTATTTAGAGATGTGTTGCGTTCCTTGGTAAAATTAAATTAACGATCATTAATTAGGATTTCACTTTGATGAAGTTCAACCAATTTCTTGTTGATTAAGTATATAGTGTCTTCTTATAGCAATTCATCTTCTTGTTTATGTCAGTTCAAATCCGATTCTGCTGACATCACGTTTTGATCTCTCTGATAGATAGAAAAGATTAAAACGGAATTGTGGATAAAAGTAAATTATTTTATAGATTGGTAAACGGCAACGGTAAAAAGGGAATGTACCTTGAGTTGATTAAGATTGAGACCTTGATTGATTGAGTTTAATTCTTTTATTGTGTTGTAACGCAAGACTTTCTTCTCCCAGTCTTTGTTTTTGGAAGTATAGTTGTAGGTGTTCGCTGGTTGATAATTAAACCCTGAAGTCGGTCTATTAATGGTATGTGGTGGTTTTCGACCAGTCTTCGGTGACGGTCATATTCATTCATTAAAACAAATAAATGAAGTGTTTCATTGTCTTGAGTGTTCACACTTCTAGCTAAATTACATATAAAAAAGTGATCTTATTTTGTAGAAGATAAATATTTGGTTTTGGTATATGACGTCAAACACTAATTTGTCTACGGTTGTCTATCGGTATTTGTCTTACCCTTCCTTGTCCTCACAATCTTGTTATTTTGACCCGTGTTAAAGCTGGCATTTTTCCCAATCTACTGACTCAGAACAGCATCAAAGTTTCGAATCTCTTCTGTGAGAGTAATTTGTTTTATTCTTCTCATAGTAGGTATAAAGTTTGGAAACATCGGCGCTTTCGCCATATGTTTCTGCCCTGGCCCTTTTGCTGTCTACCTGAATGCTGTCTAGCAGCCTCCTTCTCTCTCGTCTGTCAGCCATTACTCGCGTGCAGTAGCTCCGTATCTGTCACTGAATTGCCCGATTCTCAGTTTTTCTTTTCAGTTTGATTTTTCTTTCTTGATTGTTGCATTTCCAATTGTTGCGTTTTCTCATAGTCAAGGTAACATTGTGTTAATGTATTATTCATGTTATGCAGTGACAAATGTGTTATTCATGTTATTCCTTGTATTTCATATGAGAAGCCTCGCCACACAATACAAAATCCTTGTTTCTCAACACAAACGGCACACATGGAGAAACTTCCTCAAATATTTTTGTATTGAAAGAAAATCTAACATCTTATAATAATCTTTCAACTTTGGTTCCTGAAGCTTCTTCAACAGAATGGTCATAGACCTTCAAGTGTATCGTAAGATACAGTATCCTACAAAAAAATTCGAACAGCGATTTTTTTTCAAAAAGCCCCTATCCATATTACGGGGAACTCTGTTTGGATTTTTTCCAAAATTGGGGGGGGGGCAAGAAAGAAAGCGAAAGGCGGGAAGCTCCCCGGAGTGACTGTAGTTAATGCTGGGCAAACGCATATTTTCCGCGTGCCAACCGGTGAAGCTCTGAGCTTGCTCCAAAATCAGCAGACAAGTGTTTATGCCTGGCATGTCTTGTCACATGCCGATGCCAGAAGTGCTGTTTTCGAAATGATTACTTGCTGCAATAATTCGCCTTATCAGCCAACTAGTAACCTAGTTTCTTGATGTCATGATTTCCAAATATAATCCTGGATCTCGTCTGACAGTTTTAATGGTTCATCCGGCTAACTTTACTATAAGCCCATTTCATTTCGAATGTTATTTATTTATTTCAATTTAAAAATTTTATTGTATTTGTTATATTAATTAATTAGGCGGATTTAATTCTTGACGTCAAAAAATGAAGTCTATTAGTTTTTTTTGTTACGGTTTAGAGTTGAAAATGACAGAGATTGGATTTACACTTGTAAAATGGAGTCTTTGACTAGAATGGCTGAACCTTACGCGTGGTCCTCCGTAATGAAAAGGCGTAAAGCCATACGGGACATTCGCCAATATTGGGGTTTCTGTCGAAAGGGGTATGGCTCTTGAATGAAGACAATGCCAATATTAACATCTAAAATTACTTGGGGGTGTGCGGGGGATGCAGTTTTGGAATGCTTCAGGTTAATCTGGATACATTTCAGAAGGCGAGGGAGGTCTCTACGTGCTGAGGAAGGCGTGTCAGACATGTTTGTCTAGATGCTCTATACCGGCCGACAGCTTTGACTCCTTCAGGGCACGAAGGAGTCAAAGGTTGTCGAGATTGATAATGGCTGCTACAGTTTACGCAATTCCAGTCTTTAGCATCCACATGGCATTCGTTCGTGCGATGACGACCCGAGCACTTGCCACATGCTACATTTTCCGCCTTTCTGCTGCGTATGACCATATTTTTTGCACTTGAAACAACGCCTAACCTTGCGGTTGAGTTGAGGTCAACTGGGACAATTTGGTAATCAGTACCTAAGATCGAGGCTTTCCCAAGAAAGAGAATTCCTCTTTGGCTTGCCTTATTCGAAGAAAGAGCGTAACATGCCCTTCCGTTGTGTGCGGCTTTGTGAATACTACCTTTGCTGAATGGATCCGACCTCTCAGACACTTGTTACGATGCCCAAGTTCTTTCTTCAGAGCCTCCGTGTCAGAAACATTTACAAAAAGGCCTACAACTAGAAACAGAACACTCAGCCTGGAGGCGGAATCAAAACGAAATTGAAAATCTGGTTTGTTGTTCAAGATGTCGGCTGCTTTCGCAACATCAAAATCATTTTCGAGCGAGCCATAGACCTTGTTGTTTTTGTATCGGACGTGGGAGGGAATCAGTCCTTTATAGGGGGTGTCGAGAAGCATTTTGACTGTCAAAAGATCGAGATTGTCAGATGGTGCTACATCAACACACTTAACTACTAGCACGGAGATAGAGACGTTACCTCGGACAGCCGATGCATAAGAAGGTGCTGGTGGATTAGAGCAAGGAGACGCGATGGATCTTTGCATGTTGAGGACTGTTTCCGCAAAGAATACTTTCATCTGTATGGCTTCACTTTCAAGACGTTCAACCTGAATATCTTGCTCTTCCAAGGACTCACCAAAATTGCCCACTTTGAACTCTAGGGATGACACATGATCTAGTTGGCCTTCAAGTAGAGAAATGGCCGTGCATAAACAGGAAATGAATTCATCTTTTTCTAAAGCATTGGTAGTGGCCAGATCCATTTCTGACAAAAATTTAGAGACGGAGGCGTTTTTTACTTTCTTTTTTTACAATAGAATCGGTTGCGGGATCTGTTCCCCTTTTTTGCATTGCAAATATCTACGAGAGCTTCCTGGTGTGCCGTTAAGGGCATCACCGCCAGACTCCTTCATGACCTTTGCAAACAAAGCAAGAATGAAACAGACTGCAAAAGAGCAAAAAAAAATCCAGTGGTGAAAACACGGTATGACGATCTTTCTCGACACTTGCTACACTGCCATCCCCTGTCTAACGAGACAGGGGAAGGACAAAAAGACGTCCACGAACGCCGTAAGAATGACAATACTATCTTTTTTAGAAAACAAAAACCGAATTCACTTCGACCCTTCTCAGAGCGTATAGCAGAATCAACCAAGATCTCTCGTCGCTCAAGGTCTCCACACCAAAAAAATTGGTTTCTGGGTTTAAACTTTCTCGAAGCCCGCGACACGAGAACAACACCGAGAAATCTGGTCTGCTACTTGCTAGCTGAGGAAAGAAGAAGGGAACCGGAATCTATGCTCTTCAGTAATACTAAGGGACCAAGCCTTTTTACAGTTGGGCTTACAACCAGACCGCACGGGGTGGAATCTATACCACACACCTGCTTTAAAAAAATAGTATTTCGCAACTTACAGGTACCCAGGTGGCACACAGACTCGGTAACAGGTATGTTACAGGTATTTTTTACAGTATGGTTTTCGCCGGTGATGTCCGCAAAAAAGTTAGCTGTAACAGCCATGTATTACATTCTATGTATAACATGTCCGTAACAATCATCCAAAACATGGTCAGTATCGACTCTGTTACAAACATGATTTCAATATCTGTTACAGACATGTTAGAAATAGACTGCAATACATGGATGTTACAGCTAATTTAGGTTGGAAACCTTCCAGCCCAAACCCAACCCATTTACAGATGAAATTTAAAAGAAATATATAATAGTATAAAATGTATTATTTATTCAATCATAAAAAATACACAATTAATGAAAAAATACACACACTAGAATGAAAAATACTTTGATTCTGCTGATTAAAATAAATATTGTTCAGATGAAGCAGTCAACAAAACTGTGGTTGTCAGCACCTATGGTTGTCGAGGGAAGAAAAAGTGTGAAGTATCAAACCTGGATTGACAAAAATTGCTGAAAAGTTATAAGATATCATTTACACAGCATGATAATACCTTGATCCTGATTGTTTGTTCAGGTGAAGCAGTCAATCAACAAACTGGGGTTGTGCACCTCAGTTGCATATTGTCGAGGGAAGAAAAAGTGTTAATAATAAGTATCAAAGCCTGGATTGACAAATTGCTATAAGATATCATTTACACTAGCATGATAATACCTAGCTTGTTCCTGATTGTTTGTTCAGACGATTGATTACAGTCAACAATAATAAACTGGCTGGAGTTGTGCAGCACTTATTGATGATTGCTGCATTTGTCGAGGGAAGAAAAAGTGCTGTGAAGTATCAAACCTAGATTGAGATATTGCTAAAAAGTTGTTTGTAAGAAATCATTTGCACTACCATACAAAAATACCTTGATTCGGATTTTTGTTTGTTCTGATGAAGCAGTCGAAGCATCCTTTTATCTGCTGTGAAAAAAAAGACGAGTTTCAATAGGCACATTTGAAGCATTAGAAAATAGAAAACAATTTTCGTAGTTAAGGAAATCTGAATGTTTGATCACAATTCGAATATCTCCAAGAATTTAATAATCACATTCACTAGATAATTGCTAAGTAAGGAAAATAAGACTAGTCAGAAAAAGAAACTTTTAAAAAAACAATCGAAGGGGAGCGTCAGAGCGTCCAACGCTAAACTGTAACTGCCAAACACCGTTGTCAAATATTTAATATGTATTTTCTTTTCTTATTATTATAATCCATCCAAAATCTACATAGACATTGTTCTGTTTGCCTGATTTACTTTTTTCCGCATATCTTTCGATGAATCAAGATAGGTACTGATTTTTGATCTGAAATAATCATCAGTTAAAGTTTTTTTCCCAAAGCCTTTTCTAACGGACCCCTTAATGACGACACAAAGTTCTGTATCTTTAAATCGAGAAAGACTAACTCTATCTCCCTTTTCCTCTCTTCCAGTCCAACAAAATTTTCTTGCAAGATTTATAGTTAAGCAGTAATTTAGTATATTGATTAGTAGTTTATCCTCGTTTACTCCGCCTATGAGCGCCAACCTGGAATGCTAAAAAAAATTAATTAATGCCGACAAATATTGATTATACATAAGAAATATAACATTTCAGCGAGAAAGGAATTGAACTTACTAAATCATCCAATACGAACTCTTGATTTTTAACCTTTCTTTTTACTCTTCTTTCAAAAGTCTCAAAATCCGACATATCGTTCATTGGGAATGATTCAATTAAGCTATCAATTGCATTAATTTTTTGCGTCTTATCGCCTGTTTCATCTGCATCTATCTTTAGCTTAGAGACGAAATCTGTCAGGAGACTTAGTTTAATAGATATATCTTCTTGTCGTCTCAGCGATTCTTGACTATTTGTGAAAATGGCTGATATCATTCGGCAATATTTGTCCTGTCCCATTTTTTGAGCGACTGTTGAATTGTTGTTGAATGTTTCATGTTCTGGACTATCTAATGGCGACGAATGGTGAATTGGCGGCGGTGTTTTTTGTAATTCATCTACAGTTCGCGGTCTTTTATTTGATTTAAAGGCTACTATATAGGCAATAAAATGAAAACGTTTTAAATTGTGATTTTAAATTTCCAATCTACAAATTACATGTTTTAGTTGGTGTAACCACAGCAACCAGCATTCCTCCAACCGCTCCTTCATCCATGTCATCAGCTGAAGAAACAGGGCGGATTGTACATAAGAGAAATCAGTGTTAGTTATGATATGTAAGATGAAGTCATAAGAAAATAATTTTTCTAAAATACAATCATTTGACGTATGAAGCTACCTATTTGACTTTTTTTCCCAACCATCTTGTCTTCATCTCTGTCTTGTCTCCCGAACCATTGGCTTGCGCGACCAGATGAAGTAGATGGACGCGCTACACTCTCAAGTCGCCCAACTTTGGGTGTATCCTGAATCGGTCTTCCTCTTCCTCTTGCATATCCTTTCGCTGTTGTCTCACTAGTGTAAAGTGAGTTCGACGAAGAAGATGATACACTCTTACTGCTACCTGGAGTGAGCACGTCATTTTGGGGGCGTTTCTCTTCACAATTTTTTTCAATAGCCGATATGTCTGATTCGGAAGAGCTCGAGGCTTTCCTTTTCATTATTTCTACAAATGATACATATAAACGTGTAATTTTCTGCGGAATTCATAAACAATAACCGATCTACCTTTTGAATAAACGGGTTCCTCTGGAATCGACTTGTTGGATGGTCGGCGATTTTGGCGAGTAGAAGAATGTTCTGGAGTAAATTTTTTGGCGGGAACCGCAGCATTACTGCGTCTGGAGCGTTCAGCCATGACGGTTGATGAGTCTGCACTAAAATAACTACTAAGAAGACATTAATACTTATACGGAAATGAATAGGTGGCGCACCCGTTGAGTGCGCTATACACTATAGTGATATTGACACTATATTATACACTATATTGATAGCTACAAATTATGCAACCCTGTTATCAATATTGTTAACTCAATTACCGCGCAGAAAATAAAAGAAACTCTTTATCGAAAAGCGTGAATTTGAATAGGTCTAATTGAATATACAGTTTTTCCAGAAATGAATCGTGATTTAGGATTTTTAAGTGCTAGAACTTTACGTCGTAAAGCGGCAAGACTCTGTGCTTTAGATTTACCAACCGAAGATGAAGAATTTCTGAACAACGAACAAAGTTCGCCAAACGATAATTCAAGTGTTGACCAATCACACTTTTCCTTGAATGCGGACGAGGTAAATATGCATTCGGATACTTCTAGTTCGGAAATTAATTTTGAAGGGACTCAGAGTGTAGAAGAGCGATTTGGTGCTATCGTCACTAAACATCGACTAACCCGCTCGGCTATTAAAGACCTTGCTAATCTTCTTGTTAGTCTCGGCCATAACATCCATATTGATGCTCGTACCATTTGTAAAACTCCTCGTGCGAAGTTAGATACAGATTCGTTTAAGCATTTTGGTTTAATTAAAGGGCTTGATCTGAAATTGAAATCGGGTTTAATTGGTAGTTCGGGGAATGAATTTAAATTGTAATTTAGTATTGATGGCTCAAATATTTTTAAAAATGAAACAACTGGTTTTTGGCCAATTCTTTGTCGAGTCTCTAACGCAGTTGATAGTCGTCCTTTCCCTGTGTCTGTTTTTTGTGGATATGATGGGGAGAAACCACCCGATTTAAATCTTTATTTAGAACCTTTTTTGATGGAATTGAAACCCTTAGAAGAGAACGGAATTGACATTGATGGTAAACACCTTATGATTAAATCCATTGCCTCTATTTGTGATGCGCCAGCTCGAAGCTTTGTTAAGCAAATAGTTGGCCATTGCGGTAAACATGCTTGTGAAAGATGTACTGTAGTTGGTGAGACAATCAGCAACCGCACGGTATATAAGTCAATGAACGTAAGACTTAGAACAGATGAAAGCTTCAGGGTACGGCGAGATCGTCTGCATCATAATAATGTTCCAACACCTTTGTTACGTCTGGGAATTAATATCGTCAAATGTTTTCCACTCGATTACATGCATTTAATTTGTCTAGGTACTTTTAAGCGCTTTTTAAGAATAATTTTGAATGGGAACGTTGCTGAAGAGGATAGAATTCATAAATTAAGTCCTGATATGATAAAAAGGTTTGATGATTTGATTGAATTGTTAGGTGAGTATCTCTCTAGTGAATTTAACCGCAAAGGAAAGTCATCGAAGAAATTAAATCGCTGGAAAGCAACTGAATTTCGTACATTTTTTTTATACACGGGCTTGATTATATTAAAGGAGGTTTTGTCAGAAGACGAGTACAATAATTTTCTCTATTTCTTTGTTTCAATGCGTCTTTTACTGTCACCTTCTCCAACAAAAAGACAAATTAAGTTTGCTAATCTGTGTCTGAGGAAATATGTGTACGAATTCAGTATTCTTTATGGCGATCACCATCTTGTATATAATTTCCACAATTTAATTCATCTCACAGATGACTGTGATTTCTATGAAGCATCGCTAAATGATATAAGCGCTTTTCCGTTTGAATCTTATATTGGGGAAATGAAAAGAGATATCAAAGGAACAATTAAACCTTTGGCTCAGTATTATAGAAGATACAGTGAAAGATTACATATCGAAAAATCTCATCCGTATCAACCAACAGAGACAAGAATTGTTGATTCCTTGAGAGAAAATTCAAAGGCTGATTCTTTTATTATGTTACCTAATGATTCCATTTTTAAAATTTTCGCTATGAAAACAGGAAGTGAAGTCATTGTTGTCCAAAAATTGAATATTACGTATGATGATGATGGTTCACGCAAGGAATTTTTTTTGCGTCCAATGCCAGCCACCGATCTCAACATTTTTGTTTGTGATGGATTATGCAACAGTAGAACATTTCTTCCTACATCAGTCCTTCTAACAGCCAAAAAATGTATTGCTTTTCCATTTGAAAACTCCGAAAACGAAGACAGCAAATGGTTAGTTATTCCTCTTCTTCATACTATGTAGTGCGGGAAAACCGTGTCCGGATATTAATTTTGTTGCTGCTTAAGGTGGAACACTGAGTGAGAGTCAGCTGAGCCATCTAAACAGCATTAATATTATTTCCGGTCGTGAGGTTATTCCTTGGAGTCTATTAGTGCCGTGTCGAGAGGCGGGATCAGGTTTATTCGACCGCACTTCAAACAGCCCACTGTCCGGGAGTGCCGGATGAGAATATCCTAAGCTCGCCTTAATATCGTCGTGAGGCCATCCATACATTACAGAAAGTATTTAAAAATAACAATTATTTGCGTGGTTTTTAATGATGATAATATTTAAATCAATATTCATTATTGATATATATGTTACTGATGAAAACCTAACTGCTGTATATGGTAAATTCCTCGAGATTCCATTCCTCTTTATGTCTTTTGGGGGGAGTGGTAAACTGATAATTTTTTATTTAAAATTTAAATTCATTCCTCTTTCTATTGACTCGTATCGTGTTCTTATCCCATCTGCCGTATTCCGCGTTCACGATTCAATTCACGCGTTCACGGTTCAATTTAATCGTTCACGTTTCAATTCACGGTAGCCATTTTATTTAGCTTAAAGAATATTTGAAAAAATCCGATGAGAATTAAGTTCACTTCAGGGATCGAACCTGTAGCTATTCATCCATTAATGTTGTTTCATCTTGGTAATCAGAGTACATAACCATTACGTCATGATCATCGATGATGATATATTTTAAATGTGTAGATCATTCTGTAAATAAACCTGCTATCTGCCCCCATTGTTAGCCAACATCAATTCACCCATGTGAACCAAGGGTAATACGGACATTTGTTTTTTTCTCCGTTTTCTATCAGACTCACAGCGATCTCAGAGTTATTACAGCATCGTTACATATCCGAAGTGTGTCTGTAAACGCGTACTTTGTGAAACAAGAGTATAGCAGACATTTTTCTCTTCTCCGTTTTCTATCAGAATCGCAGCCATGAATCTCAGAGATATTACAGCATCGTTACATATTCGTAGTGTGTCTGTAAACACGCACTATGTGAACCAAGGGTAATACGGACATTTTTCTCTTCTCCGTTTTCTATCAGAATCACAGCCATGTATCTCAGAGTTGTTACAGCATCGATACAGATCTGTGGTAAGTCTGTATATCACACTATGTGAACCCAAGATAATGCCGACTTTTTTCTGTTCCCTGTACAAAGTCTGTAAACCCTACTATGTACACCTTTCATATAACAGACATGTTCCATTGCTGGGAAGAGCCTGTTATTCATTGAATAACTTATACATGTACGACAGTTTAAAAACAGTGTATTAACAGGTATGTTTTACATATGAATTACACATATTGGATGTCATAGCAATTTCAGAGCTGAAACAGCCTTGTTTTTCGTCTGTTTCCCATTGTCTGGGAAACAGACGAAAAACAGAGTCTGTAACAGGGATGTGTGCCACCTGGGTA
>JACCDP010708565.1_pt1 | contig 13110 bp, 13 predicted proteins | sample 7445841 | NCBI WGS metagenome assembly JACCDP01 (sample SAMN15323441, study PRJNA562643) | freshwater metagenome | isolation source: river surface water | place: USA:Blue River Watershed | collected 2017-08-17
GATTACTCCAGATTCACCAGAAGATTTAGCTCAAGCACCTACGGCTTAATGGCCTTAATGGCCGAGAGTTGCCCGCTAACTGCCTAGGTTTTTTAGCGAGTCTCCGCTAACGCGGTAAACAGTCCATTCATCCATGGCGACTGCGCCTTGCGATTTATAAAATTCAATTGCTGGCGTATTCCAATCGAGTACCCACCATTGAAAGCGGCCATAACCGCGCTCAATGCAAATAGCAGCTAAGTGTTTAAGCATCGCTAAGCCATATCCGTTTCCGCGGTGTTCAGGTTTGATGAATAAATCTTCTAAATAAATTCCATGCTTACCTTGCCAAGTTGAAAAGTTTAAGAACCAGATGGCAATACCAACTACTTCACCATCAACATCTGCAATTGAACAGAAAACTTTTGGTTCAGCGGCGAAAAGTGCGGCACCAATTTCGGTTTCATTTGTTTCTACTTGCTCGGGAGCTTTTTCGTAGAGCGCAAGATCATGAATTAACTGCATGATTGCCGGTAAATCAGCTTTAGTGGCGGGGCGAATTAACATTTTATTGGTGTGATCTCGCCATTCTTTGCTAAGTGATTTAGAAATGCGCTTTTACCAACGGCAATTTCGCCCAAGTCAGTACGTCCCAGAATTAGTGCCGGCAGCGTTGAAGCCGCATGCACCGCTTCGGTAATACTGATTCCGATCTCATTTAAAGCGTGGTTAAAAGCTTTTGCCATGGTCAACGTGCTGCCTGCCAGCGAACCATTTGAAGCTAAGCGAGCCACACCATCTTTGACGCTAACTTCAAGATTTGCGATTTGGTAGTTGCCATCTATTGATCCCGCCGCCGACATAGCATCGGTAATCATCACAATTCGATTTGGTGCGGCCTCAAAAATATCACGCACTACTTGGGTAGCAACATGTTCGCCGTCGAGAATTAACTCAAGACTGACCCGCAACTCACTTATGACGGCGCTCGACATGGTGCCTGGGCCATCAACAACTTTAGGCATTGCGTTGTTGAAATGAGTAACCACGCTTGCTCCGCGATCGATGGCAGATTGAGCAGTAGATGCATCTGATTGGGAATGACCAATTGCTGCGATAACACCTGATTTTGCTAAATACTCAATTACTTCAAGTGCCCCATCGAGTTCAGGTGCGATAGTGATCATTTTTATAAAACCTTGACCAGCATCAAGCAGTGTTTGCACTTCAGCAATAGTTGGTGTGCGCAAAAGGTTTGGATCATGCGCTCCGCAACGGGCATGTGAAAGATAGGGACCTTCTAAATGAATACCTGCAATTTCACCACGCTCGGCAAACGGCACCAATCGCTTGATTTGCGAAATTAAATTTGGAATTGGCTCAGTAACCAAACTGGCTAAGCCAGCGACAGTTCCGCCATCACGATGCGTGGCAATCACCTGCGCAATTTCAGCATCGGTCAAACTTGCGAAGTATTTACCGCCGCCGCCATGACAATGAATATCAACAAAACCTGGGATCAATATTCCGTCATATCTAAAGTCATATTCAGGTGTAGTTCCACTATTTATGGAGCAAATCACGCCATCTTCGATCTCGAGCCATACCTCTTTCTGTAGCTCCTGATCGATAAGCACAGTGGCTGCAGAGATGATCACTTAGCAAACTTATGGCTTAGAGGTAATCAGGTCAAGAATCAAGTGAAACAGTAGTTGTTTATTGGCCTTTTCTCTGCCTATTCTTAGCGCACTAGAGAGGCGAACATGACAATTAATTCCAATGAATCAGAGCTAGGACTTTTGCGCACTGAACAAGTTGATGCAAAATTCCAGTTACTTGATGTCATGTCTATCTCTGAATTATTGCAAGCCATGAACGAGAGCGACACCGAGGTTCCTAAAGCAGTAAACGCCATTTTGCCTCGCATTGAAAAAGCGATTGATGAAGTTGTAGATCGTATGTTGCAAGGTGGTCGATTAGTTTATTTAGGTGCCGGAACATCTGGTCGACTTGGTGTTCTTGATGCCGCAGAATGCGGCCCAACTTTTTCGGTAAGCACAGATCAAGTCGTTGCTTTTATTGCCGGTGGTGATTCAGCTTTGCGTTTGCCAGCCGAAGGTGCTGAAGACCGCCCCGAACTTGGTATCGCTGATTTAAAATCTATAAATTTAAAGGCGACTGATTGTGTTGTCGGAATTGCAGCTAGCGGCCGCACCCCATATGTACTTGGCGCACTTGACTACGCAAATTCAGTTGGCGCACTTACTATCGCAATCACTTGTAATCCAAACTCTGAAGCTGGCAAGCGAAGTGCTCATGCACTTGACGTTGATTCCGGCCCTGAGTTATTAGCTGGTTCAACTCGTTTGAAATCTGGCACCGCACAGAAATTAGTTCTCAACATGATTTCAACCGTGACCATGGTTCGACTCGGAAAAACTTTTGGCAATTTGATGGTTGATTTACAGATCAGCAACGAAAAATTACAAGATCGCGCAATTAGAATTATTGAAAAAGCTACAGGTGCGACTCGAGCTGCCTCGGCTGCCGCATTAACTGACTCAGGACATGAAGTGAAAGTCGCAATTTTGATGCTCCTATTAAATATCGATGCAGATTCTGCCAAGGAACGGCTATCTGCCTCTCAGAATCGAATTCGCCAAGCGCTTACCGAGGGCTAGCCCTAAGCATTCTCGCAACAAAAACGTAGCCAAACCGTTACCCAGTTACGCTTGACCTAGTCTCCTTATACCGATAATTTTCACGGGTCGGGGAAATCCCTGAAGGTTTTTTTCACCACATGAACCAATTCGGGTTCATCCTTGGAAGGAGAAAAGGTGAAGTTAAGTAAGAAGCTCGCAGTATTTGGCATCAGCACAGCGATGGTTGCTGGCGTTGCATTTGTTGCACCAGCACAAGCTGCCTCAAAAGATTTAGCAATTGGTGTAACTCTCGATATCGATAAGTTAGATCCACACACCGCGACAAGTTTTTCAACTGTTCGCATGTTAGGTCTTACTTACGGATCATTGGTTGAAGTTGGACCAAAACTTGATATCCGTTCAGGCCTAGCTGCATCTTGGGGCTTTAACGCAGATTCAACTGAACTTCGCTTGAAGCTTCGCAAGAATGTTAAGTTCCACGATGGTTCAACATTTGATGCAGAAGATGTTAAAGCATCAATTAACCGTATTCTTGATACCAAGACAGCTGCTGCAGCTCGTGCAAACATTGCCACGATTACCTCAGTTACCGGTTCTGGCCTATCAGTATTGATTAAGTTAAGCGTTCCTAATGCGCCAATCTTGGCCGCACTTGATGGCGTAAACATGGCCATGCTTTCAAGCGATGACATTGCAGCTAACAAAATCGGCAAGACTGTCAACGGAACTGGTCCATTCAAGTACGTTTCATGGGAACCAGGTCAATCAGTTAAGTTAGAAAAGAACGCTAACTACTGGAAAGCTCCAGTTAAGCTAGACACTGTTACTTTCCGCATTATTCCAACTGAAGCTTCAATCTTGGCTGCGTTAAATGCCGGAACAATTCAGTTCTCAGTTCTAACTAGCCCAACAGTTGCTCTTCAAGTTGGCAAGAATCTGAATCTGTATCGCACACCTGGTTTGGGTTATGTAACTCTGCAATTAAATGCTCGAGTTGCGCCACTTAATAAACTAGATGTTCGTCTTGCTCTGCAATGCGCAATTAACCGCGCTGAAGTAGTTAAGACTGCAGCATCTGGCGAAGCTAAAGTAGTTGGTCCAATCACCAGCCCTGCTTATGCTTCAGACCCAAATGATCGTCCATGTCCTAACGTTGACATTGCAAAAGCTAAGAAGCATTTAGCTGATGCTGGCTATGCAGATGGACTAACAATCAAGGCAATCGTTTCTCCAACTCAGTATGCAACAGCATCTGGAACAGCTCAGAACCTAAAGGCTCAGCTAGCTAAAGTTGGAATCAACCTAGAACTAGACATCCTTGACAATGCAACCTACGTTTCTCGTTGGTTAGCAGGCGACTTTGCAGCAGCAGTTGCAAACAATGGTGGACGTATTGATCCAGACACCATGTACACCCGTTATTTCCCATCAACTGGAAACTTGAACAAGGTAGCTGGTTATTCATCAGCAACTTTGGACTCACTGTTCCTAAAGGGTAAAGCAACTGGTCGTGCCGCTGAGCGCAAGGTTATTTACAAGCAGATCTCACAAGAACTCGAGAACAATGCAGTCTGGATTTGGTTGTTTGCACCATATGAGTATCGTGCAGCAGCTAAGAATGTAACTGGCTTTATTCCGCTAGCTACAGGATCCTTGATTGAGCTTCGCGTAGTAGATCTAAAGTAAAACTAAGTTAAATAGGTAAGGAGGCGGGTATTAGTACCCGCCTCCTTACTCTTAGAACTTTAAGATAGTTTAGTTAGTTATATTCATTTAAATTTTTTAATTAATGTAAGTAAGGAGTACCAATTGTCTTTCGGTGAGAGAATTTCCCGAATCTTTCTCTCGACTTTTGTATTACGCATCGGAAGCATTTTCACAACTCTTTTTGGTATTTCAATCTTCGTGTTCTTAGTTCTCCGAGTTATTCCAGGTGACTCAATTGTGGGTGCTTTCGGAATTGAAACCGGCGTATTAACACCTGAACAAATTGCCGATCTAAAGGTTTATTACGGCATCGATAAGTCTCTGCCAATGCAGTACTTATCCTGGATGCAGAGTTTCTTAAGCGGGAATATGGGTTATTCATATTCCACCGGAATTTCAATTGCTTCACTTACTGCCAAGTCTTTGCCCGTAACCATCGAATTAGCCCTAATTGGCACCATTTTGGGCGTAGTGATGGGTATTGCCATTGGAACATTTAGCGCGCGCAAGCCAGGAAGTATTAGCGACTTCGCCGGCCAACTTTTCGGACTAATGGCTTTGGCGGTACCTGGGTTCGTATTGAGCACAACGATCGTGACTATCATGGCTAATAAGTTTCACTACTTCCCAAATGGTTATGAATTTGTACGGCTCTGGGAAGACCCTTGGATGAATTTGCAACAGATGTTATTTCCAGGCCTAGTTCTTGGAATCGCTGTAGCTGCTCCAGTTATGCGCACAACTAGATCTGCGCTTTTAGAAACTGTTGATAAAGATTTTGTAAGAACCGCAATTGGAAAAGGTGTAAATTCTCGCAAAGTTCAATCTCGTCACGTTTTGCGAAACTCCTTAATTCCAATTGTGACTATGACTGGAATTCAGTTTGGCTACCTATTAGGCGGAGCTGTTATTGTCGAAAATATTTTCTCGCTTCCTGGTATGGGGCGACAAGTTTTATACGCGATCACTAAAAGAGAGTATGCAACGGTTCAAAGCAGCGTCATGGTTTTTGCCATCTTATTCATTACGATCAACGTCATCACTGACTTGATTTATCGCAAAATTGACCCAAGGATCAAAAAATGAAACGTGATCCATTAAAGCCAAAAGGCGGAATGCACTATTACCTACAAAGCACTAGTGGGGTAGTTGGCGCGATTCTCTTGCTATTTATGGTGATTGTTTCTATCTGTGCGGTTTTTGGTTGGATGCCTCATGATCCTCTTGAACAAAATGTTGAATTTGCCATGCAAGGCCCAAGTTCAAATTTCTGGTTTGGAACCGATGAATTTGGCCGCGATATATTCTCACGCTCGCTCGATGGAATGCGCAGGTCGCTCACTGTTTCAGTTTCAGCAGTTTCGATCGCTGCCTTTTTCGGCGTAATTTTAGGCATTTTGAGCGGTTATTTAGGCCGTTGGTTTGACCAGTTAATCGTGCGTTTGAGCGATGTTATTTTTGCATTCCCAGCCATTCTTTTAGCGCTTGCGATTGTTAGCACTCTCGGAAACTCTTGGTATCAAACATCTTTAGCGATTGCAGTCGTTTACACGCCGATCTTTATCCGCGTTGCACGTGGGCCGGTGTTGACTGTTAAAGAAATGGATTACGTAAAGGTCACTCGAATTTTAGGTTTTTCATCACTTCGAATTCTGCGCAAACATATTTTGCCTAATGTGACAGCGCCAATCGTGGTTCAGGTTGCACTCTCACTTTCCTGGGCAATTTTGACCGAATCAGGTTTAAGTTTCTTAGGTCTCGGTACTCAACCACCTAATGCATCGCTGGGCCTAATGGTCTCTGAAGCGCAACCAATTGCGGCCTTTGCCTGGTGGGCGCTGTTCTTCCCATCTGCATTCATCACCATCGTGGTAGTTGGACTGAACTTAGTCGGCGATGGTTTACGAGATGCGCTTGACCCAGCTCGGAGAAGTTCATGAGCAAACCACTTCTCAGCGTTAGCGGTCTTGGTATATCAACAGTTCAAGATCCTCGCGCTTTAGTAAATAGTGTTTCTTTTGAAATTATGCCAGGTGAAGCTGTTGGCGTTGTAGGTGAAAGCGGATCAGGTAAGACATTAACTGCGCTTTCGATTTTAGGTTTGCTACCACGCGGCGTTGCCATCGCTGGTGGGTCAATTGAATTTAATGGCACCGACTTAACTAAAGCCGAGTCAGAAACAATGCGTAATTTACGTGGCTCAGATATCTCAATGGTTTATCAAGATCCGATGACGGCGCTAAATCCGGTTATGAAGTTGGGCAGACAACTACTTGAAGTCATCGAGTCTCACGAGAAATTAGATGAGAATTCGGTTGCTCGTGTTGAGGCTGCTTTGCGCGAAGTGGGTATTCCACAGGTAGAACGCGCCATGGAGAGCTACCCGCACGAGTTTTCCGGCGGCATGCGCCAGCGCGTAATGATTGCAATGGCTTTGCTGCTATCGCCTAAATTACTAATCGCAGATGAACCAACCACAGCACTTGATGTAACTATTCAACAACAAATCTTGGCGCTAGTTTCTGAGCAGCGTCGTAAACGTGACATGTCGATGCTTTGGATCACGCATGATTTGGGCGTCGTGGCTAACTTAGTTGATCGATTAATTGTTATGTACGCCGGCAATATCGTCGAAGCCGGAACAGTGCAAGAGATCTTCACTAACCCTCAGCATCCTTACACACATGGATTGTTATCTTCGTTGCCTTCTCGTACTGATAAATCTCGAAAGCGATTAACTTCTATTCCGGGAGTTCCACAAAAACCTTGGCTGGTTGGAAATACTTGTGCATTCGCCCCGCGCTGTTTTAAAGCAACTACTGAATGCACAGCAGCTGCGCCTAAGTTAGTTGGCACTTTAGAAAAATCAGTTGCTTGCTTTCATCCGATGGGAGATAAGTAATGTCTCTAAACATTATCGACGTTGAAAAGCGATATCTAAACCGAGCTTCCGGAACCACCATCAATGCGCTAAATGGAGTTTCCATAAAGGTCGAAGTTGGTCAAACTTTAGGCATCGTAGGTGAAAGTGGCTGCGGTAAATCAACTCTTGCTAGAGCGGTAGTTGGCTTAGAAGTTCCATCTGCAGGTTCAATCACTTGGGATGGCGTTGCAATTGATAATAAAGCTAAAGATCGTCTGAAATCTCATCATTCAAAAGTTCAATTGGTATTTCAAGATCCATACTCTTCGCTAAACCCACGTCAGCAAATCGAGAACTCAATCGCCGAAGCAATCGAAGTACATGGTTTGGTAGCGAAAGATAAAATTGCCGATCGAGTTACTGAACTGCTCGTGATGGTCGGTCTTGATCCTGATTTGCGAAGTCGCTATCCGCATCAACTCTCTGGTGGACAGCGCCAACGCGTATGTATCGCTCGAGCGCTCTCAGCCGAGCCTAAATTGCTGGTTTTAGACGAGCCGGTATCAGCGCTAGATGTGTCAGTGCGAGCCGAAGTAATGAATCTTCTGATTGATCTCCGCAAGAATCTAGGTCTTACTTACATTTTCATCAGTCACGATTTAGCGATGATCAGATATATCAGCGATGTAATTGCGGTTATGTACTTAGGAAAAATCGTGGAATTTGGTACCTGGGAAGAAATTATTGAAAATCCTGTTCACCCATATACCCAAGCCCTGATTGCGGCAATGCCTGACCACAGCATTATCGGAGATCCAACTATGTTGGCTCGTACCTTAGAAGGCGAAGTACCTGACCCGGTCAATCTTCCTAGCGGCTGCTCTTTCCATTCACGTTGCGCACTAGCTGTACCAAGTTGTTCATCAGTTGCACCAACACTGCGAGATATTTCAAATGGTCACCTAGTCGCTTGTTCGGAGGTATGAAATGAAAGTTATTGGAATGATTTCAGGTACTTCTTACGATGGCATTGATGTGGCCTGCTGTGAATTCGTACAAAGCGGCGACTTAGTTGAAGTTCGAGTAATCGGATTCGAATCAGTCAAGTATTCGGATTCTTTACACGAGATGATCGCCGATTCAATGCCACCTCGCAAAGTAGATATGGAAAGAGTCTGCATTCTAGATACCAAGATCGGCCAAGCATTTAGTTCAGCAGCGCAGAGTGCAATTGCGAAATTTAAGTTTGAACCTGACCTAATTGTCAGCCATGGTCAAACTCTTTTTCACTGGATCGACACTGACCACAAAGCTAAAGGCACCTTGCAATTAGGTGAGCCAACTTGGATTGCCGAAGAAACTGGCGTGCAGGTTCTATCAAATATTAGATCTCGCGATGTTGCAGCTGGTGGCCATGGTGCTCCGCTGGTAAGCATTGTTGATCAATTATTACTTGGTCATTCCGCACAGCCTGAGGGCGCACTTAATTTAGGCGGCATTTCAAACATCACTGTAGCGGGCAGCAACTTAACGCCACTTGCATATGACATTGGCACCGCTAATTGCCTATTAGATGCCGCTATTTACGCTCATTCAGAGGGTGAATACTCATACGACGTAGACGGCAAGTTGGCTGCAAGTGGCACTGTTGATCAGGAGCTACTAGCTAAATTCTTAACCGAGCCTTACTACAAATTGCCGGCGCCAAAATCGACAGGTAAAGAGTTATTCCACCTAGATTATTTAATTGAATACGTTGGCCCAGTTTCAACATGGAACATTTCAGATTTGATGGCCACCTTGCTCGAGTTAACTGTCGAAACAGTTGCTATTGAAGTTGAAAAGTTCAAACTAGCCAAGTTATATGTTGCCGGTGGTGGATCTGCAAATCCAGTGATGATGGCAAGATTGCAAGAACGTTTGACTAACTGCGAAGTACTTTCAATGCAGGTTCTGGGAATCGATCCTCGCGCAAAAGAAGGTCTGATGTTCGCGCTGATTGGTTATCTTGCGCTAAATGGACAACCAGGTCAGATTCCTAGCTGTACTGGTGCAAATGGCGAAAGAATTCTGGGATCACTGACACCAGGAAAAGGTGCATTTGTATTGCCACAACGCCCAAATATTCAGCCGACCAAGTTGCGAGTTATTGAGTAATTGCTTTGCGCAACATTTCGATCTGGGGAATCTGCCAGCGTTCGTCAGTTTTTTCGCGGCCAGTCTCACTGAAACCGAACTTACGGTATAGCCCAATTGCAGTTGGATTTTGTTTAAACACCCAAAGAGTTATTTCTTCCTTGCCAGTTTGCCCTAGAGCGCTGATCACGTCTGCAAGCAATTTACTTCCTACACCTTTACCCGCACTTTCCGGAGAAACGTATAGTGAAAACAAATGGCCACGACTCTCGTCATCTGCATCAATGCCGAAACTTGCAAAACCTAAGCCAACTGCACCTTCGGTGGCGATCAAGGTAGCTCGCCCAGGTTTTGGGTTAACTGCGTTGGTAAGTAATTTGGTGGCAGCCTCAATATCCATGGCTTCGCGAACATTTTCGCTGATTAAGTTCCGGTACGAAATGTTCCAGCACGCCCGAAAAATCGTTACTAATGAGCCTAAATCCTGGCTATTTACAGGTCGGATATTCACATTTGCGAGTCTAGTCGGAGCTCCGGCATGAGTGAAGTAGTAGCTACCCGAGTTAGCACCTACCCGCGCGAGCTACGAGAACGCTTCGTTACCGCGCTTCGAGGTGTTTCGGAGTATCAAGTAATCAAGTTTGAAATCTGCGACGAATTAGGAAATTGGCATGTTGGCGAAACGGTCGAAACTCCAAAAATTACTGGCGATAGCCACGCGCAGATAATCGACGAACTTGAGCAATCTGCCACCACTTTGATTGTGGGGAAGGATTTTGCAACCGCTATAAAAATTGTTGGCGAATCAGATTTAACTGGAAGCACTAAAGCGGCTATTGATATTGCCTTAAATGGCGCACTCGGCCTTGGCGCAAAACATGGGTTTTCGGTAGCAACCGATGTAACTATTCCAGTTACGACGGTAGCTAATTTACCGTTACTAATTTCCGATCGGGTGACTGCAGGTTTTACGCATTTTAAAATTAAGGCTAATCTTGAACCAGTTGCCGATTTTATTGAGAAGTTAAGAATAATTTCAGATTCATTGCCATCGGGTTCTCACCTCCGAATAGATGCCAATCAGGCTTGGACATTTGATCACACAGTTGAAGTTATTGCGGCAATTTCTGATTGCGGATTAACCATTGATTATCTTGAACAACCAACACCAGCACGAGATTTCAAAGCTCTGGCGAAAGTAAAAGCTAATTCTCCGATACCAGTCATGGCTGATGAATCATGTTTCACTTTAGGCGACCTGGAAGAGTTGATTGAACTAAAGGCCATGGATTTAGTAAATCTAAAGTTACTTAAATCTGGCGGTCTTACAACTGCTCGCAAGATGGCCAGCGTTGCGATCGATGCGGGCTTGGGCGTCTATGTCGGAAGCATGATGGAAGGCGATCAGAGCATCAGAGCAGCGGCAACTTTGGCCGCCGAGATCGCGCCAGATTTGGTGCACGATCTAGATGCCTCGTGGTGGGCCAAAGAGAGCCATTTACGCTATGAAAGTGGCAGGCTTTATCTATGAATAGCGCCGAGACATTGAAGAAAGTACCTGGCTATTTATTTGCAACAACTAGTAAAGGCAATCGCACTTATTCGGTAAATGGCGCAAGACAGTGCTTCGGGGTACCTGAAGAACTTCCGGTTACCGAGAACACGAAGTTTGATTTAGCCTCTTTGACTAAAATTGTCGGAACAACAACTGCGCTCCTGCATTTAATTGAGCTAGGCGAAGTACAAGTTACTGATTTAGCTTCTAAGTATTTAAGTTCCTGGCGGCAAACCGACAAGTCAGAGATAACAATTGCTGAGTTACTCTCGCATCAAAGTGGGCTAGCGGAATGGCGGCCGCTTTATTTCACCTCAGATTTGTCAGATAACGTAGCCAGCCAAATTTCCAGAATCCCGTTAAGTTATCCAAGAAATTCAGGCCGGCATTATTCAGATTTAGGTTTCATAGCTCTAGGCGAAATAGTTAAAGCAATAACTGAAAAAGATCTGGCCACCGCTTTTACCGATTTAGTATTTAAGCCTCTAGGAATGCACAACACTTCGTTCATGCCAGTGACCGGTGACATTGCGGCCACTTCCTTAGGGGATTGGTATGAAAAGCGAATGGTGTCTACTAATTCACCATATAAAGTTGATTTAGCCGTTTCTGATTTTCCGAACTGGCGCGAAGATTATTTAGTCGGCGCGGTAAATGATGGTAATTCTTTTCACCGGCTTGGCGGCATATCGGGTCATGCTGGTTTGTACTCAACTGCCGAGGACTTACTTATTTTCGCCGAAGCGATCATTTCCAATAAATGGCAGGCACATAAATTCTTAACGGTAAGCGGAGATCCGATGCAGGGGTTGGGCTTTAGGAATTGGCGCACCCCAACTAGCGCGGGTGAAGAAATTTTTTGGGGTCATACCGGCTTCACTGGTATCGCACTCGGGATTTCGCTAAAGCACCAAAGTGCTGCTTTGCTCTTGACCAATCGCCTTCATGCCAAAGGTGAGCCAACCCCAACTGAAGAGCTCTGGCAGCCGTTTTTGCAGGGGTTTTGTGCTCAAATCGTTATCTAAATACCCCAAAATCACCCTTAACTTGGCGAAGAGTTTCACCTAGCATTGCCATCTGCTGAAGGTTTTTTTCATCTCGAGCGTGAGGGTGGTGAGTTCTATGGTCAAGAAAGTCGCTGTGCTTGAGCAATCTGCCTCAGCCGCTGCTTCTGATCTATTGGGCCATATCCGAAATTCACTCCCGGCCTTTCATGCAACTGAACTCGCGATTGCAAATTGTATTTTGCAAGATCCAGTTCAAGTATCACGAATGAATATTTCTAAGTTAGCCGATCACAGTGATACTTCGGTTGCCTCAGTTGTTCGCTTTAGTAAAACTGTTGGATATAAAGGTTTTCCAGAATTTCGTATGGCGCTAGTTGGTGAAGTAAGCCGCATGGGTCAAGTAGGCATAGATATTTCTGAGCTTGATAGCGGTATTACAGTTGAAGATTCGCCAGCTGAAATTATTAGAAAAATTGCTGCCGCCGACGCACTAGCTATTCAAGCAACTGCACAAAGATTAGATGTAGCAAGTTTTTCCGCCACCGTTGATGCCTGGGAAAAAGCAAAAACCATCGGATTATTTGGCGTAGCTTCCGGCGGATTCGTGGCAATGGATTTACAACTTAAATTAAACCGCCAAGGTAAAAATGCAATTGCATGGCGCGATAGTCACAATGCATTGACTTCGCTTTCACTTTTGGGGCCAGGAGATGCACTCGTGGCTATTAGTCACAGTGGCACGACTGTTGACACCGTTGATGTTATGCAGGAATTTAAGAATCGTGGCGTAACGGTTATCTTGATAACTAATGCTCTACGCAGTCCAGCAACTGCCGTAGCTGACATAGTTTTATTCACATCTGCTCGGGAAACCACATTCCGAAGCGGCGCAACTGCAAGTCGAATTGCGCAATTAACTGTGGTTGATTGTCTTTGTGTTGCTTTAGCACAAAGAAACTGGAGTGGCACTCGTGCTGCTCTTGATGAATCTAGAGCGGCCGTGGGAAGCCGCTCCGGAAGAAAGATGGTCGAATCCAATTCTCGGAAATCCGACCAAAAACCAACCCGCTCTAGAGGAGGAAAATAAGTGAAACTCACTTCACGCCGCACCCGCGGCTTGGTAGCAGCTGCTTTTGCTGTTGGATCAATCGTGGTCCCAGCAGTTGCCGCTCTACCTGCAAATGCAGCTACAGAACTAAC
>JACCDP011491510.1_pt1 | contig 13109 bp, 13 predicted proteins | sample 7445841 | NCBI WGS metagenome assembly JACCDP01 (sample SAMN15323441, study PRJNA562643) | freshwater metagenome | isolation source: river surface water | place: USA:Blue River Watershed | collected 2017-08-17
CTCGGGCTATTACCGGGGACCCCTATTGAAGCCCCTATATGGGGGGTACCCTCTACACCTCACCCTCCCCCTCACTGGCATACCCCCCACTACCCCTATACTCGGGCTATTACTGGGGTCCCCTACTGAAGCCCCTATATGGGGGTACCCAACACAGACCACCCCCGCACTGGCATAGCCCCTCCTATCTGTGAAACCCCCACCTGTTTAAATCGAAAAAAAGCGGGGATTTCAATTTTCCATAATATTGTAAGAAAATTGAAATGGAATATGATGTAAAAATGGAAGACAGTGCCCCCGTAAAGATGACCGTAAAAGGAACAAAAAAGACGACGACCACGACGACGAAACAGACCGCTACAACAACAACCCCGGCTCTGAGTGCAGAGAAATTGAAGTGGCTTGCGGAGCAAAAGGCAGCATCAGACGCAGCATACGCAGCATACCGTTTGGCACACCCGGTGCCTGAAATGGTGACAGGGTCGCCTTACCAAGCAGCTCGCGAAGCATGGGCTGCAGGCGGTGGCGGTGCAGCGTTCGACCACTGGACCGCACAGAAGGACTAAGAAGGACACCGGCGACTGGCGAGAGATGAGAAGTAACAGAAGCGTGAGATTAATCGAAAATCAAGTAAGTAAATAAAAACCCTAAACCTATATGTGTCTTCATAAAATACTAACACTTTTTTTTACAGGGGGTTGTGCCCCATAACCGTGGTTTTTTTTCATCACCCATTTCTCAATTTGTCACTCATTTCTCGATTTCCTATATATAGGGGTTTCCCGCGGTTCGGAGTAATAGTTTATCCGGCAGCAAATAAGAGCCTCTTCCACTTTTTATTCAATACATGCAACGGTTATGCCGTAGGCTGGGGGGCTGCGCCCCCTGTGTGAAAATTGCACGGATTTGGATTTTCCATTATTTGAAAAAGAAATTGAAATGTTTTTCGGTGGTATGGTATAATGCAGTGACCGAGAACATTCTAACGAACGAACAAATGACGACAATCGCAAACTCTACTACCTACTGGACTTCTACTGCCTTCGCCGTTGCTGGAACGACGCAAGTGCAAAGCAAGAAGACACCCACATGGAAATTGAGCGGCGAAGATACACCATTTGAATACCGCCGTTGGGATGAGGACGAAGACGAACAGGAACTGGAATACGAAGACGACGGAAACAGCGACAACCACCAGTTTGGTTTGTGCTGCACTTGCAAGAAAGGACTGGACGACCGCGCAGACTTTGTTTGCAACAACACACAACAACCGGGCGGCGGATTCTACATGTTGTGTACGAACTGCTACGAAGACTTCAACAAACCATGGTACCTCGAGGAAACACACGGCGTAGCCTAAACCAAAGATGACGGTCACCGTCTTTGGCGGCTCTCCAAGACTCTCCAAGACATGAGAAGATACAGGAGCGTGAGATAAATCGAAAATCAAGTAAGTAAATAAATATGAATATGTATGTGTCTCTGAAAATACTAACACTTTTTTTACAGGGGGCGGAGCCCCACAACCTACGGTTTTTTCATAACCGGTTTCTTGATTTGTCACTCATTTCTTGATTTCCTATATATAGGGGTTTCCCGCCATATCGGAGAAATAGTTTATCCGGCGAAGTCCCCTGTAAATAGCCTCTTCCACTTTTTATTCAATACATGCAACGGTTGTGCCGTAGGCTGGGGGGTTAACGGGGGGCGAAGTCCCCTGTGAAAATAGCGCGGTTTTGTATTTTACATTATGTGGCGAGGAAATTGAAATAGATTTCAGCGGTATGATGGAATGCAGTGACCAAGAGCATTCTAACAAACGAACAAATGACTACGACTCAAAACTCTACTGCCTACTGGACTTCTACTGCCTTCGCAGTTGCTGCCAAGACCACTCCCGCAACAGCGCAAGTGCAAAGCAAGAAGAAACCCAGATGGAAATGGAGCGGCGAGGAAGACGCACTTGAACGTGGTTGGGATGATACAGATACGGGGACGCTGACACGCAAGGAAATCAACTACATCAGGTGGTACGACACACACAGGAACTGGCACAACGCTGACGAAGACTAAAAGCCTAAACCAATAGATGACGGTCACCATCTTTGGCGGCTCTCCAAGACATGAGAAGGTACAGGAGCGTGAGATAAATCGAAATTCAAGTAAGTAAATAAATATGGATGTGTCTGTGTCTCTGAAAATACTAACACTTTTTTTACAGGGGGCATTCAGGTTTTTGCGTCTGGGGGCGGAGCTTCGCTCTAAATACACGCTTTTTTTTCATCACCCATTTCTCAATTTGTCACTCATTTCTTGATTTCCTATATCGAGAGGTTTTTGGTACGGTTTTGGATTTCCCACTATTTGAAAAAGAAATTGAAATATATTGCAGGGCACAAAGGGTGAGACAGTGTATTGGAAGTATAGAAATGAAATCTTGTGGATGCTTGACAAACAATCGAGGCGAACTGTGCAGTCGTGTGTCGGAAATCTGGGATGAAGTGTGCGAAGTGTGTGAGGCTGGAAGCTGGGAAGAGTTGAAGGATGAGGTGAGTGATGTGATGTTTGGGTTTGGAAGGTTGTTTGGGTATATGTGCGGTCGTGTGTATGTGGGGATGTGGTTTGATGAGAGACACGTGAAGAAGATCGAAGGAAGAATGGAAGAGTATGGATGCGTGAGAAGCAAGAGACATTTGGTGGCGGGAATGTGTCCTTGTATGGGTTCGGAGAAATAGATGGTCACGTGACCGGATAAATAGAATGTCCGGCAACAAGTAATATTCTCTTCCACTTTTTATTCAATACAGTGCCACAGTTATGCCGTAGGCTGGCGGGTTAACGGGTGGCGAAGCCCCTTGTGTATTTTTTGCGCCGATTTCGATTTTTCATTATGTGGAAAGAAAATTGAAATGTTTTTCGGCGGTATGGTAGAATGCAGTTACAAGACCACAACAACTACGAAACAATGAACTCCGGAAATACCCAGACTGCTACCCACATGACTCTTGCCGCGAACCCAATCGTGGAAAAGTGCCTCGCGAAAATGGCGAACGACGTGACTGCCCAAGTCCGCGACAAACTCATCGACATCATCATTGCCGTGCTCGCGCGCGAATGTGAGGATTTCGATGGCGAATCTGTCCGTCGTCTCATCGTCGCTGAGCTCGAAACCACGCCCCTGAAGTTCGAACTCGAGAAACGTGCCGCCAGTTCTGGAACGAAGACCAAGACCACCAAGACCCCGAAGGCTGTCCAACTTGACGAGGAAGGAAACCCCATCAAGAAGGTCAAAGCCCCCAAGGAACCCAAGGAACCCAAGGAACCCAAAGAAAAGCAACCCAAAGCCCCGAAACCCGTACTCACCGAGGAAGAGCGCGAAGCTCGTGACGCCGCCAAGAAGGCTGAAAAAGAAGCCCGTCGGGCTGAAAAGGAAGCCGAAAAAGAAGCCGCCAAACTCGCCAAGGAAGCCGAAAAAGAAGCCGCAAAACTCGCCAAGGAAGCCGAAAAGGAAGCCGCCAAGCTCGCAAAACAAGCCGAAAAGGAAGCCGCCAAGCTCGCAAAACCAGTCAAGGAACAGCGTTTGCCCATCCCATGGTGCGGCGCTCGCATCCCTAACCGCTGCGAAGCTCTGCGCTCCTACCACGGACTCTTTGCACAGTGTACCGCCGACGCCACCGAAATCAGCGCATTCTGCCCCTCTTGCGAGAAAACGGGTGCCGTGTTTGGAACTTGCGCTATGCGCGCTGCGTCCGGACTGTTTGACTACACTGACCCCAAGGGCAAAAAATGCGTCAGGCTCGCAAACGTCGTCGACAAGTTCGAAGTCGAGGGCGGAATTGACGCGTTCATCGCCGAGGCTGCCAAGTACGGTATCACCATCCCAGCTGAACATCTCGAGAAGGAAGTGAAAGCTCGCGGTCGCCCCAAATCATCCTCTCCTCGTGCCCGCCCCGCCACCAAAATCGCAACCAGCGACACAGGAAGCGGCAGCGAAACAGAGACGGACGACGAAGAGCACCAGGCAGCCAAGAAGCAACAGCAACGCAAGAAAGTGACCAAGACTGCCAGTGCGGAAGATGCGGCTCCCAAAAAGCGCGGACGCCCCGCCAAGCCCAAAGAAGTCGCCCCAGCTCCCGTCGATGACCTCATCTCAGACCTCGTCGCTTCCGCAAAGAAATCTTCCACACCTCTTGCCGCTCCCGCTCCCTCCTCCCCAGAACTCAGCGAAGATGAAGTACAGCCCGTCACAGTAGCCGTCGCCCCCAAACCCAAACTTGCAGCCCCGAAACCAAAACCCGCCAAAGTTGAACGCAAGGTGGTCGAAATCGACGGCGAAAAGTTCTGGATCGAACAGTACAACGGCGCGAAAATCATCGTGCGATGCAGCGACAACATGGCGTTCGACGCTTCCACTGGCGACCACCTCGGCGAATGGGACAACAAGCAGAAGACAGTCATCGAGTGCGCTGAAGAGAGCGACGAAGAGTAAGTACACACACACAGCACAACACACAGCACAGCACAACATACAGCACAGTTTGGTGGTAGAGTAGCTACAAAACCATCTTTTTTTTCATCACCCATTTCTCAATTTGTCACTCATTTCTCGATTCCTATATAAGTGGCTCTATCCCTAACATTATGCAAAATATTTATAAAACCCGCCTATAACCCACGCCGCATTGATAATGACAGACTGGTACTGTCTAGACGTAAGACAAACAATAAATAAACCAGACGCTCCTAATGTATTCAATACAAAGTCTACCGTTTTATCAAGAGGAATAACGTACGGAATTAATACTAACACACTTCCAATCCAACCAACACCCTCAGATAGATACAGTTTACACTTTGGACTTGAAGAAGTATCTATTGAAACGTTACTCTCATTTTGGTTGGAATTCACTTCCATTTTTTTTTACTCTTTACGTATAATTAAAATTTATTTATGTAACTCATTTCTCAATTTGTCACTCATTTCTCGATTTCTATATAAGGGGCATTTTGGCGCGAAACCCAAGGGGCGAAAATTGGCGCGAAAGATTGCAAGGGCGTCCAGGGTGGCACAGTCGCACAGTCGCACAGTACCCATAAGCCTCCGGCTCAATTACTCTCAAGTAGAGGCAGCCTCCGGCTCAATTAAATGTAATCCCTTTGTGATATAAGCCTTCGGCTCAAGTGGAGGCAATCCATCGCGTACACTTTATGAGATACCATAATATATCGCAACCCTTAACCATATGAGATGTAACAGAAGCGTGAGATTCATCGAAATTCATATCTAATAATAGTTAATTCAATATACACAACTTTTATGTATATATCTCTAAAAACAACTCCATTTATTTTCTCAGCATGATGAAGGAGCTCACTGTTGTATTCCTCTTCTATAAAGACCAAATTCTTCATTATCCATTTTATATTTATTTTTTATAATATCTCCCCCTAGGAAATTGAAATAGATTCCCGTATCAAAATAGAGAGCAGTTACAAGACAAAACATACGACAACAATATGGGAGCCGAACAATCAAAATGCAAGTGCCTCTATCTTCCCGCCCAGAGCGGAAAGACACGCAAAATGGAAGAGCTTATCAAGGAACACAAACTAGGTGAGTTGTTTGACCCCGTCGACATTAACATCATTATTTCAGCCAACAGCAAACTTCTCGTGGAACAAACCAAGACCCGCATGACAACCGACCTCGCAACCGAAAGTGAAGCCGGTGCAAATGACGCATGCATCAAAGGAAATGTCTTCAGCTGGACATCAGGAACCAAGGAAAGCAACATCACACCTGTCGACCTCGCGTTTCGCCTCTTGGGTGAAATTGAAATGGTCGTCATTTGTGCCCACGCCACGCGTCTTCGCTACTTGTTGCAAACCCTCGAACGTCTCGCGGCATGCCCTATGTTCACCAAGAAAATCAACATCTGGATTGACGAAGCCGACGACAGTATCAACCTTTGGTCCAAATACGAAGAAATTCTCGCGATGCGGATGATAAACCAAGTCACTCTTGTCAGCGCGACATTCGACTCCGTCATGTCAAAATACAAGAGCCTGAGCATTCTACCTTACCTCCAAACTCATCCCGAATGCTACCGCGGTCTCAGGAACGCAACGCGCTGCGAAATCAACTTTGTCGGGTCTGCTCCGGAATACGTCAAGCGCGTTATCGAAATCAATGCGGAGAAACTCGTCAAGCCAGGCATGCGTGCTTTCATACCGGGTTCTATCGCAAAGGCGTCACACGATGCTATTGCCGATTTCCTTCACAAAGAACACAGATTTGTCGTCATCATCATCAACGGCGACCGCAAAGAAATCCTCGTACCCGAACATGAACCCATCGACCTGCGATGCTACCTCACTGTCGAAAATGGACAAGTTCCGACAGAATTCAACACACAACTCGCAAAACTCTACAAGGAAAACAACTGGGCTCGCTTCCCTCTCGCAATCACTGGATTCTACTGCGTTGAGCGCGGTGTTACATTCCAATGCGGTCCAGAAGAAGGAGTTCACGACGGCTTCATGTTTGACTACGGCATCATCCCGCCTATCGCATGTGCCGCGGAAGCATACCAGACAATGGCTCGCTTGTTTGGAAATGTCGGTCACATCGCCGGATACAAAGCAGTGGAGGTCTACACAAACGCAGTAACATTCTCACGCGTTGAAAGACAGGAGGAAATTGCAATCAACATCGCTCGCATGGTCGCAGAACAAAAGCTCGAAAACGTCGACAAGAAAGACCTCAAAGCCGCCCAGAACTTCGAAGCTGAATCGCAGTTTGAATTACACACAGCCGAGTTTGCAACATTAGCTGAAGCATCCAAGTTCATGCGCGATTTGAACGCACAGGGAAAAACTGAAAAATCACTCAACAGAAATGAGGAGGGGTTCATTCTCAGCTCAACTACCAAACAACTTGGCGTCATGTCCTACGATGCAGTGAAAAAGGAAATGAGCGGATGGTCTAAGAAATCAAACTTCGATGTCAAGGCGTCACAGCCAAAGAAGGCATCCGGTCGTTTGTATATCTGCTACAGAGATACATCAGACAACACAAGCGCCGTTTTCATCCCTCGCGTACTAGTTCACATCGGCAGCGACAAGAAGAAGTAAGCAAGCAATAGCGGAGAACATATATCATAAACCTTAAACACATGAGATGATACAGAAGCGTGAGATTCATCGAAATTCAAGTAAGTAAATATAAACCCTAAACCTATATGATTGCATTCATTTATTACTAACACTTTTTTTATTGGGGGCTGTGCCCTCACACGTTATCTACCCAGCCTACAGCTTTTCATTATCCATTATCCATTATCCATTTTCCATTTTTTATTTTATGACTCTTGGCAAATTCATGATAAGAAAATTGAAATGGTTTTACCCCACAGAGAGGAATGCAGTGAAAAAGAAAAACAAAAATGGAAGCAACAGCAGCAACAGCAACAGCAACAATGACACTTTATGTGGTTCTTGAAAACGGCGAACTGTACCCAAGTCTCTACTACAGTTACGAAGCTGCACGCGAAGCAGTTCTAGACAAGCATGCTGAAATACTGGACTACGAACGAAGCGAATGCGCTGAATGGGGCGGCACAATGGCATCTCAGGTTGATGTCGCCGAGAACACCGACACAGGCACAACCCGCCTTTATATAGAGAAGGAGATAAACATAACTATACAAAGATACAGGGGACTGTGCCCTCTGACGCAAACCTGAACGCCGTAGGCTGGGGGGATAACGTGGGGCACTGCCCCCTGTGTGATTTTTGCGCCGCTTCCCATTTCCCACTATCCCACAAGAAAATTGAAATGGATTTACCCCACAGAGAGGAATGCAGTGAAACAGAAAAGTATCAACGTCGAAAACAATGGCAACAGCAGCAAACCACATCTCGTTTATCAAGGAACAGTTCGGTCACGATTCGGTCTGGACTCAAACCCGCATCACGTACGCCGACGGAAGCACCTACAAAGGTCACATCGACAGAGTCGGCAACCGCACAGGCTTCGGAACGTATCGCACCCCAATCATGCTATTCGGCGTGTATGACCCCCAAAACACGGCATCTCTCGTCAACTGGCGCGAATACATGGGCGAATGGAACAACGACGAAGCAAACGGGTTTGGAATCATGCGCAGATACCGCGGCGACGGAACTTGCACCGTCGAGTACGAAGGACAGTGGCGGAACGGACGCCAAATAGGACTAGACTAAAACACTAAACACATGAGAAGCAACAGGTACGTGAGATAAATCGAAATTCAAGTAAGTAAACCATTCCCAATGTGTATATGTTCAACTAACACTTTTTTTACAGGGGGCTGTGCCCCCCCGTTACCCCCCAACCTACGGTGTTCTATTTTCTATTTTTATTTTCTATTTTCTATTTTCTATTTTTCATTTTATTAATTTTTTACTCTATTAATAAAATAAGAAAATTGAAATAGATATAGCACGCCATATCACATATAAGCATCATCGTCATCATCATGGAAAACGTAGAAGAACAAGTCGAAAACACACCCCCATCAACACCAAACACAACAGCACCAACACCCAAACCAAAAAAACTGAAACAAAAAATAAACATCGCCGGACTCAACCTGGAGGCACCCACACCCACACCCGCCATCATCAACAAAGGAACCGGCGCCGGCGGCGCAAATACAAACGTCACCGGCAAGTCTTTTGAGCAAAAAACCGAAAATGAAACACGCCTACTTGCAGCCGGTTTCACCAAAAAACCGATTCCTGGTTACGAAAAAAACACAGAAGGCAGCTTTTACTACCTAATCAAGGAAACGAGCCCTACCGAAAATGTGGTCTACCTAACTCAAGGGGGTCTCAAAAAATATTTCGAACACTTCTTCAAAAAGGAGTTGTGTCGCCACCCAGACGAAGCATACCTTTTCCGTAATGGCGACCAGTACACCTTGAAAATCCTCGAAAAGAAGAACCAAAACAAAAGCGGCAGCGTCGACACAAAACTTATGACCGCACGAGACTTTATCGAAGAATACGAAGACTCCATCGAAGACCCCAACTTCACAGTTCATTACGCATTCTGTGTTTCGGACTTCTTAAAGAAGGACTACGTCTCAGACAAAAAGAAATGGGTGTTGCTCCGCGCAAGACACAAAAAATACGGAATTGCAGTTCTCTTTGGCGACGACCCAGACTATTACGAAACCCTCGACGCTTGGATAACTCAACCTACATCAAGGTAGGTGGGTAGGTAAGGCTCACTCTCCCCACCCTCCCAGCCCTCCCACAAATCACATATTCGTAATCAACACCTCGTTCGTCCGCGAATCCGGCTCCTTCGAATGAATCGCACGCCGACAACTTATGACTCGCGTAGCATACACCGGCGACGGAAATGCATCCTTCACCATTTTCACATCCGCATTACTCATCAATATACTAACACCTTTTTTCGTCATGTCGCCGCATATCCGAAACAAAGCCCGGTGACTCTCTATCCCAAACCCATCCTTACTATATCCCACAAACGACGTATCCGTTTCAGGAGCATACGGCGGGTCGAAATATATAAAATCCCCCCAAGTCGCCCCAGCTAATACCGCATTGCTTTCAAACGAACAATGCGTAAATATAACATCCTTTATAAGCCCAGACACAAATCGTATATTCTTCTCATCTATAATCGCCACATTCTTATTATTTCCAAACGGAACATTGAAACCATTCGGACCTTCCCTATATAGTCCACGAAAACACGTCTTGTTCAAAAACAACAACATCGCAGCCGCTTTCGGCAGTACCCGCTCCTCCGCAGTCAACGCATTAAATCTCGCCCTCGTCCAATAATAATACGACTCCTTTGACGTCGACGCCTCTTCTATATTCTTGGCATCCCTATTGACGACACCGCCGCCCACGCCGCCATCAACAATCGCACCATATTCGCTGCACAGTTTTCTTAACTCGTCGATACACTCCTCGGGACGACCCTGTATATTTTTATAGAACGAAATCAGGTTCGCATTTACGTCGGAGGCGTACACTTTCCCCGTCAACTTTATCGCCCCATCCCGCACCTTTGTCAGAAACGAAATAAGCACACTTCCTCCCCCAATAAATGGCTCATGATAATTGTTTATTTCTTTCGGAAAACCACACATAATATCATTGATGATTTGCATTTTGCCTCCTACCCATTTTAAGAGAGGCTTGGATGCCGCCACCGCCACCGCACCCCCAACACGCTGTTCTTTGCTCATTTTCATGTACTGCACATATAATACACCATAACATATAATATTTATTTCAATTTTATACATTATACATTATACATTATATATAGTTATAGTATTTATTTTATAGCCTTCATCTTTCACACATCGCATTTTTAGTTTCAGTTTCCGATTACACGTACACACCCAACCCACATACACCCAATCCACATACACATATACATATATATAGAAAATTGAAATAGATTTCCCCATCTATATCCAACACAGTAAAATACGATACAAAAGAAAAAAATAGAAATGTCTGCCCAGTCATCCCCCGCCACCCAGCCCTCCCAGCAAATCGCTCTCGTGGAATCTCTCATGCAACACATCGACACATTTCAATCCGGCAAAGCAAATGAGATGACGTACCTCTCTGCGGTAAATGCTCTCCGCGACTTACACGCATACATCAAGAAAACAGAAAAAGTCCAAGAAGCTGCAAAAAAGTCCGCCGTCATTATCACAATCGACGGGGAAGAATACTTTGTCGAAAGTTACCAAGACAAACGCATCGCAATCAGGTTCGCCGACAACTGCGCATACAGCTCTGAAACAGGTGACTATGTCGGTATATGGGACGAAGAAACACGGAGTCTTACAGAGCTTCCCGAGGAGGAGGAGGAATAAAGAAAGACCGACGGAGTCAATCCCGTATAAGCAATCATAAAAACATGAGATGCAACAGGTGCGTGAGATAAATCAAAATTCACATCATATAATTAAAATATTAAAAATAATAAACTTGCCACAAAAACATACACCAACACACAATACTAACCTTTTTACACGCGACAGAGCTCCACACGTTAACCCCCCCCCACGTTCACTATTTTATATTTCCTATTTTTCCTATTTTCCTTTTTATGACCCCGCACCATAGTCAATCACGTTTTTTGCGCCGGTCGGCGTTTTTCACTACCTTGACAAAAAATTGAAACTATTTTAATCCATAAATCTGTAACGCATCGACACAACAACAACATCAAAAGAAGTCGAACCAAGAACTAGTACCCGGTGTGGCGCAGAGGCAGCGCGCGTGGCTCATAACCACGAGGTCATACGATCGAAACGTATCGCCGGGATAAGGTCTGCTCGACCAGAATTGAATAGAGCGCAGTGTTTTACCGGTGTGGCGCAGCGGCTAGCGCGCGGGGCTCATAACCCCGAGGTCAGGTGTTCGAATCACCTCGCCGGTATTCACATTTGTCGGCTTTACAGAAACCGATGGTCATAGCTCGCGGGACCATAAACATGAGCTCTCTCATCTCTTCACCCCCTTAGCTCAGCGGAAGGAGCGCCAGGCTCATAACTTGGAGGACGTACGATCGAAACGTACAGGGGGTATTTAACCGGTGTGGCGCAGCGGCTAGCGCGCGGGGCTCATAACCCCGAGGTCAGGTGTTCGAATCACCTCGCCGGTATTTCCAATTCGCAGTTTTACAGAAACTGCCACGCTGTCTCAACAGCAACACACACCCGCCGGTGTAGCTCAGAGGAAGAGCGCCTAAACACCGACTCCTATCACCTTGACCCGCAATGGTCTGACTGGGGGTTGGTTATCCGCTCATAACGGGGAGGACGTAGGATCGAAACCTACCGCCGGCACTAGGTCTGCTCGACCAAAATAGAGCGACTGTTTCACCGGGATGGCGCAGAGGAAGCGCGCGTGGCTCATAACCACGAGGTCATAGGTTCGAACCCTATTCCCGGTAGACAGCTTTTTTTTATTTATTTCCATTTCCATTTCCATTTCCATTTGCATTTCTATTTTATATTTACATTTCTATTTTTATTTTCCTACACCCATCACCCATACACCCATCACCCATACACCCATCACCCATCACCCATATATTCATACTTAGAAAATTGAAATAGAAAAATAACAATAAATCAAATACAGTTATCGAAAAGAAAAAGAAGAAGAAATCAAAATGTTTTCCCGTTCATTCGTCAAGTCCTCTCAACAAACCGCCGAAGACGTTGCAAGACGTGCTGAAGTATCCGAAACCACCGTTCGCCGTTCTCCTGCATGCAGCGGTGAGCAACATTATTCGTACGCGTACCCCGGGTTTCGCATATTTCGCAGCTACCCAGCTCCACTCCGAGACCAAGACCGAGACCAATACGCCGTCTGCAACCACTCCGAAAACCTCGTCGAAGATTTTCATCAGGTATATCAAAACAATCTCAGAACACTCCCCTATCACCACGCACTCACCACAATTCACCACGCATCGTCGTTCAACTCCGTGAACCAGTTTCTCGGACAAATCCGAATAACCGAACGACTGCTCACATCTACAGCCGCCACCACCATTCCCGCTCCCGAACCCGAACCCATCCACCTCGCCGAGGCGCGCCGTCAACTTGCCAAGATGAAATTCGACCTCCCACCGCCTCACCCCAAAAGACTCGTCGCGTATCGCTCCTCTGATGGCTGCTACGACTTGAGCAAAATCAATCCCAACTTTGACCCCGTCGCATTCGCAACCTCCGCCAGAAACACATTTGTCAAGACGTGCTGCACTGAATACTCCAGTGTCCAAGAATGCCGCTGCTTCAATCGGCGCGCGAAAACATCTGTCACCTACGTCAACGAACGAGGCGAAAGCATCGACGTCTACTATTTGTCACGCAAGACGGATTACCAAAACCTCACTCGGTCGTATCCTCATTCCTATCGCCCCGACGAAGCCATCCCTCATTCCCCGCGCGAAGACGTCTCCGACAGCGACATGTACCCCTGGAGAAAAGACTACGATTTCGAAAGTGAATGCGGCGATGCTTACTGCGCCAAACAACAAGGATTCACGC
>JACCDP010982341.1_pt1 | contig 13104 bp, 8 predicted proteins | sample 7445841 | NCBI WGS metagenome assembly JACCDP01 (sample SAMN15323441, study PRJNA562643) | freshwater metagenome | isolation source: river surface water | place: USA:Blue River Watershed | collected 2017-08-17
CGCTGCGCGCGCGGAGGATCGCCTCCGTCACAAGGTTCACCGCCTCATCCTGCCCGACCACGCGGCGGTGCAAAACCTGCTCGAGCCGCAGAAGTTTCTCCCTCTCTCCCTCGACGAGGCGCGTGACAGGGACGCCGCTCCACTTTGAGACGACCTCGGCGATCTCCTCCTCGGAGACCTCCTCCTTCACCAACCGCGCGGCCTCGCGACCCTCGCGTTCCAGCCGCCTCAGCTCGGCCTCGAGCTGCGGCAACCGGCCGTGACGCAGCTCGGCCACGCGGTTCAGATCGTAGGCGCGCTCCGCCTTCTCCATCTCGAGACGGGCGGCCTCGATGTCCTCGCGGAGCTTGCGCGTGCGGCCCACGGCGGCCTTTTCGCCCTCCCAGGCGAGCCGGATGCCCTGGGCTCGCTCCCGCACCTCGGCCAGCTCGCGCCGCAGCACCTCGAGCCGGCGCGCGCTGGCCTCGTCCTTCTCCTTCGCCAGCGCCGTCGCCTCGATTTCCAGGCGCAACACGCGACGCGTCAGCTCGTCGAGCTCCCGCGGCATCGAGTCCATCTCGGTGCGGATCATCGCGCAGGCCTCGTCAACCAGGTCGATGGCCTTGTCGGGCAGGAAGCGGTCGCTGATGTAGCGGTGCGAAAGCGTGACGGCGCTCACCAACGCGTTGTCCTGGATACGCACCCCATGGTGCAGCTCGAAGCGCTCCCGGAGTCCGCGCAGGATCGAGATCGCGTCCTCCACCGAAGGCGGATCGACGGGCACGGGCTGGAAACGCCGCTCGAGCGCGGCGTCCTTCTCGATGTGCTTGCGGTACTCATCGAGGGTCGTCGCGCCGATGCAGTGCAACTCCCCGCGCGCGAGCATCGGCTTGAGCAGGTTGCCGGCGTCCATCGCCCCGTCGGTCTTGCCCGCGCCCACGATGAGATGAAGTTCGTCGATGAACAGGAGGATGCGTCCCTCGGCGCGCCGCACCTCCGCCAGCACGGCCTTCAGGCGCTCCTCGAACTCGCCTCGGTATTTGGCGCCCGCCACCAGCGCGCCCATGTCGAGGGAGAAGATCGTGCGGTCCTTCAGGCCCTCGGGCACGTCGCCGCGCAGGATGCGCTGGGCGAGCCCCTCGACGATCGCGGTCTTGCCGACGCCCGGTTCGCCGATGAGCACGGGGTTGTTCTTCGTCTTCCGCGATAGAATGCGGATCGTGCGGCGGATCTCGTCGTCACGCCCGATCACAGGGTCGAGCTTGCCCTTCCGCGCCTGCGCCACGAGGTCGATCCCGTACTTCTCGAGCGCCTGATAAGTCGCCTCCGGGTTGTCGGTCGTGACGCGCTGCGCGCCGCGCATCTCCTTGAGCGCCCCGAGCACCTTCGCGCGGTCGAGGTCGAAGCTGCGTAAAAAATGCCGGAAGGCGTCGGGCTTCGCCCCGTCGATCAGACCAAGCAGCAGGTGCTCGACCGACACGAATTCGTCCTTGAGCTTGGCCGCCTCGGCCTCGGCGCGGGTGAGCGCGTCGTTGACGGCCTGGGTGACATAAACCCTCGAGGCGTCGACGGCACCGCTCACCTTCGGCAGCCGGTCGAGCTCCCGCTCCACGGCGAGTTGAGCGGCAGCGGCGGAAAGGCTCAGCTTTTCCAGCAGGCCCGGCACGATGCCGCTCTCCTGCGCCAGCAAGGCGGAAAGCAGGTGCCAGGAGTCGACCTCCGCGTGCGATTTGCGGCGGGCGATGGCCTGCGCCTCGGCGACGGCCGAGCGCGACATCTGGGTGAGTTTGGCAAAGTCCATGATATCCCGCCTCCGCAAGGAGCGGGCCAGCCTGCGGCAGGGTTTTCCCTAGAGCGAGGGGAGTGGCGGCCCGCGCGGCGCGACACGCTGGGCCACGACGGCGCAACATCGCGCGCCAAACTGGCTTGGGGAACCGCCGGGCGCCTAGGGATTGATCTCGTAGACCTCGACGATACCGACGCCGGGCGCGGCGGGCTGGTCTCGGTCGGGATTGGGATCCCTCAGCTCAAAAGGGCGCACGATCACCGTGTAGGCGCCGGGCGGCAGGTCCAGCATGACGCACGGTTCGCGCCGGTTCGCGGGCGCATGGCCGGTGGCGAAGATGGCCTTTTCGCCATGCGTCACCACGAACGGCTTGAAATCGTTCTCGGCGCTCGCGCCTCCCTCCGCCCCGGTGCTCCAATCGTCGTTGCGCACCAGCGCTTGCCCGGCCGCGTTGCGCAACTCGAGTTCGGGATCGTCGAGCACGCCGGAGAGATTGAACGGCGCGCGGGCGAGCGACGGCCCGCGCACGCGGATCAGGACGCGTTTCGTCGACCCGGCGGCGCCCTGCACGTAGAACCCGCCGTGCATCTCGCGACCACTGCGGTCGGCGTAGCCACGCGTGGCGAGGTTGATAATCTTCGCCGAGTCGCGGTTCACCTCGTAGGCCTCCGCGAGCGCGATGCCGGTGCCCCCGCCCGCCCCCTCGATCACCGCCGTGTAGGCTCCGGCCGGCAGCGTGAGCAGCGCCGCCGAATCCAAGCTTCCGCTCCCGAAGGAAAACGCGCCCAGACGCGCCGCCGTCGTCGCGACCTCCGCCGCCCCACCCTCGCGGGACTGCGACCACCAGTGGTCGTTCTCGGCCACCAACGAACCGGACCGGTACACGGACAACCGCGGATCGACCAGCGCGTCCGTCACGCCGAAGCCCGTCAGCGCGGGACCCGCCGCGCGCACCAGTACGGTCTTCGGCAGGGGTCCCTGAACCACGAACCCGCCAATCAAGACCTGTTCGTCCCGCCCCACCCACGCGCGCGTTGCCACGTTGATGAGCGCGCCGGCATTCGCCGGACCCTGGGCCTGCAGCCGGTAATTCGCCGTGACGAAGGACGTCTGCTCGATGGTGAGGGCGTTGTGGGCCTCGCCGGGCCGGCCCACCGCCACGCCGATCGGCGCGTTGACCGGCGCCGGCACGACGACGTCGGGGTTGGAAAAATACGCGAGCTCCGTGCCGGGCGGGTACGCCATGATATCGCGGTACTGCCGGCCGTCGGCTCCGTTGAAGCGGTAGCCGAAGCTGTAGGAGAAGGCCCCCTCCCCGCTGAGCGCGTTGCCGCGGTCGTGGGCGCAGCCGAGGACGTGGCCGATTTCATGCGCGATCACGTTGCCCGAGGTGGCCGATCCATACTGCACGACCGAGAAGGCGTAGAGGGGGTTCGTGTTGTCGGCCGGATCATCCAGCAGGAAGCTCAGCCCGCTGCTGACCGCGTCGTTGCGCTGAAGAACGAGGCACACGACGTCGGCCCCCGCCGCGTCACGCGCCGCGTGCACGTCGTCCATCTTGCCGTCGGCCGGCTTGTACAAGGCGGTGAGCGCATCGTCCTGCACCTTGGTCACAAGGCTGAGGTCCTCGTCGTAACGCGTCTCATGGATCCGCACGAGCTTCACCCGCGCGGTGATGAGGCTCGCGTCGAAGGCGCTGTTGATGCGCGCCACCGCGAGGTCGAAAGCGCTCTGCAACGCCGCCGTGCGCGCCGCCCCGGCGAGTGTCGGCAGCACCGCCTCCGTGTAGGCGATCAGCAGGTGGATCTCGGGCCGCTGGGGATTTGCCGGCGCGGCGGCGCTTCCGGCCGGCGGCGCGGCGATTGAACCGGCCACCCCCGCGGCCCGTGGCGGCCGGCGCTCACCCCCACAGGCCAGAAGCAGCTCCGGTTCCACCCGGAAGAATTGTGCGACACCTTCGGCCGCGGATCTGAGCACGAAGCTGCCCAGCACCGGATCTTCGATCACCGCGTGCAAATGCCCCTCGTTCCAGGCGAACAGGACGCGGCTGCCGGCCCGGCCTTCGATCCGTCCGGCGTTCGTCCATCGGTCCGCCCCGAGCATCTCGCTCGCGCCGAGGGCCACCGTCACACTTCCGCCCCGCGGCAGGGGAATCTCCACGCGGCTTCCATCGCGCCAGAAAGGCGACTGCTTGCCCCCGAGCCACGCGCGATCGATCGCGACGTGCCGGACCTCGCGCGACGGCGCGGGCAGCGCCGCGTCGATCAACGAGGCGTTCAGCGGGTTCACGAAACGGAAGAGTGGCCGCGGGCCGCCGGCGGAGTCGGGAATCGGCTCCGCGGGGATCTCCACCCCCGGCTGACCGGCCGGATTCGAAGCGGGGACGGCGGCGATCGGAGCAGGCGCGTACCCGCGGTTCGTTTCACGCGGGCCGTATGACATGAACGCCAGCACCAGGGCGCCCACCACCAGCGCGACGGCAACCCGGAGTGTTCCTGGACCGGCGTTCAAGCGCCCGCCTTGCCCTTGCGGGCCGGCAGACCCGCTATCACCTCGCGCAACTGCGCGGCGTGGTCCGCTGTGTCCACCTTCGGCACCACCGCCAGCACCCGTCCGTCAGCCTCGAGGACATAGGCGGCCCTCGCCGGGCCGGTGAACGTCCGGCCGTACATCGATTTCTCCACCAAAGAGTCGGTCGCCCGGGCGAACAGGTCCCCGGGATCACTCACCAAAGTGAACGGGAGCTTTTTCTTCCCGCCCTGCCGCGTCTGGGCCGTGGCGCCATCGCGGCTGACAGCGATGATGCCGTAACCCGCCCGTCCAAGTTCCGCCGCGCATTCCCGCAGGCTGTCGGTCTGGCGGTCGCACCCCGGCGTGCCGCCTTTCATGTACACCGAAACCACCGTGCGGCCTTCAAGCAGCGCGGAAAATGAAGTTTCCCGCGAACCGTCGGCCTGGCTCCAAGCGTGGACGCCGAACGAAAGGTCGGGTTTGGCCCCCGTTTTGATCATGCTGGAAAAGAGCTCCGCACCTTACGCGGGTCAAATCCTGCGCGGGAACTGGACCGGAATGGAGCTTTGACGCATGGCATGAATCTTCCCAAGGTCGCGAGGAATGAAGTCGGTCAAAGTCCCCGCGCTGGAGCTCTTCCTCCACGAGATGATACCCCTCGCCAAGGCGATGGGCGTCGGCGTGGAGATGAGTAATGACCGCGCGCTGGTGCTGACCGCACCCAAGGAGCAGAACCGCAATTCGCTGAACACCGCCTTCGGCGGCAGCCTGGTCTCGCTCGCCACCCTCGCCGGCTACGGTGTGGTGTGGGAACTGATGCGCAACGAGCGCGGCGCCGGGAAGCCGGCCTGGAGCATCGTGGTGAAGGAAAGCCGCGCCGCCTACCGGCGCCCCGTCATCGGCGATCTTCGCGCGATCTGCGAACGGCCCGCCCATGCGGCCATCGCGGAGTTCAAGGAAGCCCTCGCCCGCTACGGCAAGGCCAAGCTCAAGCTCAAGGCCTCGATCGTCGAGAACGGCGTGACCGCCGTCGACGTGACCGCGGCGTTCGTCGTCACGCGCTGAGGCGCGGCGCGCGCCGCTCGCGCTGCGGTCTGGGAACATACGGTTTCGCCGCCTGCATTTTCGTGCGGCGGGACCCGGGAGGGCGTATCGAGCTCGTGGCGATTCAGAGCCAGTGTCGGCCTTGGAGCCCGCGGACATATCCGAGGCAGCCCTCCTTCGGAGATCCGGGACTTTCTGCCCTCTCACCTTCCCTCGTCCCTCCCGGCGCGGAGCAACCAGGAAGGAGCTTTCGTCACCGCGGAGCCGCACCGGTTCAGATGTGTTTCGAGTCGGCCTCGTCCTTGCGGACGTAGCCGCTGTCCTGCCGCTGGAGGTTCACCGCGTTCTTCTTGAGGTAGGCCTGGTAGACGTCGTCCGCGGTCATGCCCAGCGTCTGGGCGAGCGAGACGAGGAAGTGGAACAGATCGACCACCTCGACGCGGGCGTTCTGCTCGTCGAACTTCTGGTACTTGGCCCACCACTTCCACGGCACGCTGTCGATGAGCTCGGCCGTCTCCTGCTGCATCGCGCGCGTGTAATTAAGGATCCACTTGGCCTTCTCCTCGTCGGTCGGCGGCGGGAGATTCACGCCGATCCGCTGGTTCAACGCGTCCTGCATGCGGAAAATTTCCTCGAGCTTATCCATGCGCGGACGCTGCCCGCGCCGCCGCGCGCTTGGCAAGCCGCTTCACCGCCGCGCCGCGAGGGATGAGGCAAACCGAAAGGGAGTGAGGGGGGAGGCAGATATCGAGTCTCCCGATTCCCACCGGATCCGTGTGAATCCGTGTCGATCCGTGGTTGCCACCCCGCGGACCGGTACAGGAGCGCATCACGAACTGCGTCGCTTGGAACAGAATAACGCGAAGCTAGGAGAGACTTGCTGCCGTTTCTTCATCCGCGACATCGGCGAAATCCGCGGTCAAAGCCGCGGAGGCGTTCGGGAAAACCATCGGCTGTATCGGTTTTAGCACGATCCGCGGCAAGCGGCCGCAATTCGTGGTTCACCCCGCGCGGTACAATTCAGCGCTCCCTGGACGCGCCGCCCCCGAGCCCTACCCCGCGCTCGCCCTTTCCTGCCCTCCACTAGCTTCCGCCGCCGACACCGGGAGTAAGCGCTTTGATCCGGCTCCGGGAATGGCGCGGGAGCCTTTTTCCGGCGACACGAGTGCCACGACCGAGGTCAACGCTACGGGCGTGCTCTATGGTGATGCTCACCGGCCGGCCGTGCGCGTCGAGATCCACCACCACATCGCGGGTGATCTCCCGGCTGGACACGACCCTGGCGGAGGAGAACTCGAGCAGGGCGGTATCGGTGTCGGAAAAGTAGGTGACTTTCACGGGTGGGCGTTTCGGTCGAAGAAGGCGTTGTGGATGGTTTCACCGTCCGCGAGAAGCACAACGCGCAAAACGCGTCCGCCGGCGGCCGGGATACGGCGCCACCGGCGGAGACGTCCGTCGGACTGGACTTCCTCGCGGTCGGGGTGCCGCGACGTCAACAGGATCCACTCGTCCAGAATGGCAGCCCGGTCGGGCCGTAGACGCATATGTCGGAAATAGGTGGTGCACTTCATCGCGCCCGCACGGCGGACGGCGGGAGCGAACGACTGAGTGCGCAGTCCTTACAGGGCACATTGTACCCGAAAAAAGGAGCGCGGCGACAGGCCAGCCGCCAGGTTTCTCCTCCGCGACATCCGACCAAGGGTACAACGGTCCAGAAGACCAAGGGACCGGATCCGTGTGAATCCGTGTCCATCCGTGGTTGCCGCCCCGCGGAGCGATACGGGAGCGCATCACGAACTACGTCGCTTGGAACAGAAGGCCGGGAAGCTCGGAGAGACCTGCCGCCGCTTCCGCATCCGCGACAGCAGCGAAATCCGCGGTCTAGGCCGCGGAGCCGTTCGGGAAAGCCTTCGGCCGTCTCGGTTTTAGCACGATCCGCGGCGAACGGCCGCGGCTACACCCAAGCCAATCCTATTCGTGTCCCTTCGTGTCCATTCGTGGTTCCCTCGCTCGTGAGGGTCCCAGAGCTGGTGGAGGACCAAGGGCACAACAGACCAAAAGACCAAGGGACCGCATCCGTGTGAATCCGTGTTCATCCGTGGTTGCCACCCCGCGGAGCGATAAGGGAGCGCATCGCGAACCCCATCGCTCGGAACAGAAGCACGGGAAGGTCCCCGGTCTCGCGCCTTACCCCCGGTCTCGCGCCTTACCCCCGGTCTCGCGCCTTACCCCCGCCCTCACGCCTCACGCGCCACCACGGTGTCGTAGAGCCCGTATTGCGTGAGGCCGGCGTGGCTTTCGATGCCCGTGTAGCGCAACGAGGCATCCTCGTACCGGCGGAACGCGAAGACGGCCTGATTCATTTGCTCGGTGTTGAACACCTTGAGGCGCACGAGGAGGTGAAAATCCTTCACCGTGAGGCCCGTCACCGTCTGGAACAACTCGGGCTCCAGCTTGGTGATCACGTCCTGCAGCGTGTTCTCGCGGAAATCGGTCAGGTACATGAACGCCGGGATGCGCGTCGCAAACTTGATCAGCTTCTCCTGCACGAGCTTTCGCTTGGATTTGAAATCCTTCTCCTCCGCCGTGAGCTCCTTCTTCTCCTTCGCCGACAAGCCGCGCTCCTTCGCCTGGTTCTTCAGCTCCTTCACCTTTTCGCTCTGATTGATGATGGTCTCGATGATGTTGTCGCCGAGCGCGCGCCAGCCCTCAATGCGCTCCACCGCCGCCATCGCCTCCGCATTGTCGAGGATGCGCCGGAGCGTGTCGTTATCGACGTTCACCAGCAACGCGCTCTCCCATTTGCGCGCCAACAGGGTGGCCGAGGTTCCCGCCATCGCGATGTCGAGAATGCCCCCGGCATCAATCTGGGTCATGTTCGCCCCGTCGTAGGCCAGCACCGGCAGGAAGGACACGAGGTCCTTCACCGCGTTCTCGGGGTTCGACTCGCCCGGCGAAAGCCCGATGCCGTACTCGGACAGCTGGCGCAGCGCGCGGGTCGGCGCGAAATCAAAGACGAAGCAGACCGGCTTCAGGATCTCCTCCTCGTGCGGGTCGTCGCCATTGGGGTTCTTGACCGACCACGGCGACTGCACGCGGAACGCCGCCTGGAAATAGGTCTCCGGCGACTTGAGGTTGCGGAGCATCAGGATCGACGACCACTGCGCGACGGTGACGCCGGTGGTGAGCTTGCCGCAGGAAAGGGTGATGGTCTTGGTGTCGAAGCCGCCCCCGATGGCCCGGCGGACGGGCGGCAGCGCCTCCAGGCCGATGCCCGCGCCCGTCCCCGCCGCCATCACGACCGCGTAGTCGCGCCAGAAGACGTTGTGCCTCGCGGTGAGGAGGTTCCGCATCGCCTCGCACGCCGCCACGGTCGGCAGGAACCAGAAGGAGTGCTGGAGGTACGGCAGCAGGCGGACGTCCGAGTAGGGGAAGGGGGGCCGCGTGCCGGTCCGCAGCAGCTCCACCGCCTTGGGCGCGTAGCCGCCGCGAATGATATCCAGCCACCGCTGCACTTCACTCGCGTGCTTGAACTGCGCCTTGGACCCAGTGCCGGTGGCTTCGAAGAAGGCGTTGAGATCAAACTCGTCGAATTCCCCCGAGCTGGCGATCGCGACCAGTTCGTCGGGCATCTGGTACGTCAGCAGCCGCATCTGCGGGAGCGCGCCGTAGGGATTCCATCGCCCGGGGTACCGCTGCGCGAACTCCGCCTTGGCCCGCTGCTCGTCGGTATAGGTCCAGTTGAAGATCTGCTCCTCGATGAACTCGCCGGTCGCCAGCGCCTTGAACGGCGTGCCGGAGAGGTAGAGGTAGGCCTTGGTCGTGATGGGGAGAAAGTCGGTTTCCTTCTCCGAAAGCTCACTTAAGTCTTCATTCACGTTCTCGAGTCCGGCGGCGTACTCGAGCTTGGCCTCCTTTTTGGCGACCGCCTCCTCCTCGCCGTCGAAGAGCTCCTTGGCCGTCTCCCGCCACGCGCCGAAGTGATACTCGTCGAAGATGACGAGGTCCCAGTTCAGTTCATGGAGCCACTCGTTCTTCGCCTTGATGTTACCGGCGTCATCACGGCCCAGCAGGTCTTGAAAGGAGCCGAAGTACACCAGTGGCTTGCGCGCGGAGATCTTCGACGGATCGCGCCCCGAATTGCTCGACAGGTACTGCCAACCGTCGAAGTCGGCGTGCGATTCGAGATCCGTCTGCCACGCATCCTCAACCGCCGGCTTGAACGTGACCACGAGCACACGTTTGGCGCCGAGCTTCTTGGCGAGGTGGTAGGCGGCGAAGGTCTTGCCGAAGCGCATCTTTGCGTTCCAGAGGAAGCGCGGGACGGCGTGAATGTTCTCTTTCCAAATCGAGTGGAAATAGGCGTGGGTCTTGTCGACCGCCGCGCGCTGCTCGTCCCGGAGGGCGAAGGTCGCGGTGTGGGTGCCGTCGAACTTCTTGCCCGTGCGCAGCTCCGTCAGGACGGTATTCACGTCCCGCACGGTGCAGCGCATCCACTCGCCCTCGGAATTTGCGAAGCCCTTCTGCACCAGCGCCGCGCGGACCTGGTGATCGGTGAACGTGCTGCCGTTGTCGCGTTCGGCGGGCTCGTCGAGTTGGATGGTGAAGTTCCGGATCGCGGCAGTCGTGAGCTGCTCCGCCACGCGCTGTTTCACGTCGCGCGTCGTCTGACCGACTTTCAGCAGGCCAGCGTGCGCGCGGTCGGCGATCGAGTAGGCGTAGATCCGCGGCCGGGCAGTGGGCTTGGAGGCGAGGATTTCGTCGATGGTTTTACTCATCGGAGACGCCGTCGAGATTCATAGCCCTCACCTGTGCCTCGATGTAGTCCTGCTCCTTTCGCGTGATTCCATACTTCGTGTAGAGCGCTTCATCCGTCCATGAGCGGTCCCATATCTGTAGTGGCACCCAAACATAAGTGGAGTGCGTCGCGTCTTGGGTGATCTTGCGCAGAGAGACGAGAAACCGAAAAAATCGCGTTGTGTAGTATGCTTGAAGGCTTTCAGCCGCCTTCTTTGAGGTAACGTGAAAGAATAAGAATGATTGGGTGCAAACTGACGGCGATGACGCAATCAACGGCTTGCCGAGCACAGAGTCCGGGAGTCGCTGTCCGCCGTCTGAACCCGCTTTGGGAACAAGGAGTTTCCAAGTGTCGACGAGGTCGGCACTCTTGGTAATCGCCGTCCGCTCGATGTAGCCTACGTTTCGCTTAGCCTTGCGAACATAGTGTATCGGCACATCACCCGGGCGCTCCCTCTCATGGAAGCCGTCAAAGTTTGAGGTCCAGCCAAACTCCTTGTCGCGGGCGAGGATCGTATTGATGGAAGTTTCGCTACGGTCCAAAACCTTGCGCAGGATCGACACCGCGCGAGCATCCCGGACGAAAACGTCATATTCACCCAAATTGCGCTGGATCGGTCCAACGACCTCCCCACCGCGGACCGTCGTCACATTACAATCGCCGTCGTGCGCCGCGTCCCTGAGAAAGTAGCACACCCCTGCCTTCACTTCGACAGCGGGGAATACCTCGCTAGCGGCTGGATAGTCTACCAGTTCACGTAAACTCCGGTCGCCGAGCATTGCCTGTCGGAATTCACTAAGGCCTAGGCCAGAAGCCATCCAGCGAGACGGTATGACCATAGTCAGGAATCGCGGCTGAATGCGCTTCGCCTGTTCCACGAAGTGCTGGTAGATCGGCAAATCCCGTGTGCCGCCGTCGCTCGCCAACTGGTAGGGCGGGTTGCCGATGATAACGTCGAATTGCATGCTTCCTCCGAAAAGCTCGGCGAGCCGGGCCGTGATGTTGTCGGTGTGAATGAAAGCGTAGGCGTGTGTTTCGAGGCCCGCAGGCCGGTCGAAGACGGATTTGCCCGCCCCGCAGAAGCGGCACTTGTCGCCGTCCCAAGTGTGCTTCAGGCGCTTGAACCAGATGTTTCCATCGTCGCTGGTAAAGCCCTCGGCCACCGAATACTCCCCATTCGCATGCTTCGAACAATACACGCTCCGGCGCGCCAGCAGGCTGGTGAGCTGCGTGATCGCGATGCCGAAGACCTGCTGGGTCAGGATGTGATTCACGCGCTCCTGCAGGTCTGGAATCTCGTCGGCCAATCCCAAGGTGAGCCGGCTGGTGATTTCCCGCAGGAACACGCCGGACTTGGTGCAGGGGTCGAGGAACCGGACGGTCTTGTCGGCCCAGAGATTCGCTCCGCCGTGGTTCGCGGCCCAAGCCTCGGCAAGGGTGTCGAGCATCCGGTTGGCCAGCTCCGGCGGCGAGAAGACCTCGTCGTTGGAGAGGTTGGCGATGCACGAAAGCACGTCCGGGTTGCGGCCGCGCAGGGTGAAGTTGGCCTGGGCGCTCATGTGGCGGCCGCGGCCGTGAGGGCAGCCAATTCGCCGACCGACATCGGCGGGTAGGATTTCGTCGGGGTGAAGATCTCGTGCTTGCCCAGCTGGGCGAAGAGCGAGTCCTCGGCGCTGAAGGCGGAGGACTGCGTGAGGCTGTCGAAGCGGAAATCGCGCCGCTGGAACTTCCCCTTCCCCAGGTAGCCCCACTCGGCGAACGTGATCGGCTGGCCGTCGTGGGCCCGCATGGTGAGGGCGTCGCCGTGCACAAGGTTGAGCCCCAGCACGGTCGATGCGGCGCGGTACAGGTCGTCGGTCGGGGCGAGCTGCAGGTGGGCGGCGAAGACCTCCAGGAGGTTGGCGCGGCACTCAGCGATGTTATCGGGCAGCAGTTCGATGCCATACACGCACATCAGGCCAAGCAGCGCGTAGTGCCGGCGCTCGAATTCCGACTGGCCGTACTTCCGGTCCACGGCGGCGAGCTTCCGCCGCAGGATCTGGACGAGAAAATTGCCGCTCCCGCAGGCCGGCTCGAGGAAGCGGGAGTCGATGCGCTCGGTCTCGTCCTTCACCAGATTGAGCATCGATTCGACCATCCACGCGGGCGTGAAGACCTCCCCGTGGTCGGCGACGCGTTGCCGGGATTTGACCAGGCTCATCGGCGGAGCCACCCGGCGGCGGGCGCAAAGAGACGGGAGAAGCGAGCGGCCCGGGGCATCAGCACGACGAACCTCGGCTCAGCACCCGCGACGGCGGGAAGTCATCGGTCCGGGTGAGGCAGACGGATGGCGCAGCATATTTTCACCACACTATCATTAGTGGGGTGTGTCGAGACCACACTAGCAGGCGGGGGGTGTCGGTCATTTCGCGCTCCGTCTATTTTCGGGAGTGGCAAACGACATGGCGAAGCGCCTGCTGGCGCGCGTGCGGGAACTCCGAAAGGCCAAGGGCCTCACCCAGGAGTCGTTCGCCGAACGCGCGGGCCTGAAATACAAATACTACCAGCAGGTCGAAGCCGGCCGCCGGGTGGATATCCGCTTTTCCACGCTACAGAAACTTGCCAAAGCCTGCGACCTAGAGCTGTGGGAACTGCTCAAGGTCGACGACCCGCTGCCGGCGGTCGCGGAAGCGGCGGCCCATTCGCGCTCCCCGGCTAGGCACCGGTCGAAGTCGGGTTGATTCCTGATCGGGCCGCGTCCGCCGCCGGCGACGCTCCGCCTCTCATCGTCCTACCGGTTTGCGCCGCCTGCGCCTTTTCGCGGCCAACTCCCCGGACGGCCGCGAGGAGGTGGGCGCGGCACTCGGCGATGTTGTCGGGCAGGAGCTCGATCCCGTACACGCACATCAGCCCGAGCAGCGCGTAATGGCGGCGCTCGAAGTCCGACTGCCGGTACTTCCGGTCCACCGCGGCGAGTTTCCGCCGCAGGATCTGGACGAGGAAGTTC